>Ga0181590_10002244_pt1 | contig 16297 bp, 6 predicted proteins | sample 071ome_34_FD_132446 | JGI IMG/M metagenome (GOLD analysis project Ga0181590, IMG submission 132446) | Coastal salt marsh microbial communities from the Groves Creek Marsh, Skidaway Island, Georgia - 071411BT metaG (megahit assembly) | ecosystem: Environmental > Aquatic > Marine > Intertidal zone...
ATAGAAACCATTGTCGATACAACAAAACTAATTGTTGATAGAATAGAGTCAGACACTATTAGTATTGAAAGCAAAATAGATAAACTTGACCTTGACATGGTGAGCGTCACAGCTGAACTAGCAACTGATGACTTGACAACAGCGGATCAGAAGCTTGATAGCTTGTTGACAAAAGTAGACCAAAATGTTAATACCGCAAACACCATACTACAAACACAAATTGGTAAATGGCAGGTAGACCCATCAGAGCAAAAACTATTTATTTATGATACAGACGGCTCAACGCCAATAGTTGAGTTTGATTTGAAAGATGAAAATGGTCAACCAAACGCAGAAAGAGTTTTCTTAAGGGTGCCTGTATGATGAAATTATCTGAATTATTAGAAAGCAGCATTGTGACAATGGGTTTAGGTCCAGATAGTAGAGTTGTCACTTATGGATATGGTGCTAATTTACCTAAAGGTGGTGGTGCTAACACAGGTCGTCGTAGGGCAAGAAGGTCTAAACCATTTGACCCGAAAGAATTTTATGATGGTGTAGAGCATTGGGAAATAAAAACAAATTTGTTTGGTAAAAAAATAAATTACAAAAACATGATAGAGTATGACGAGAAGCAAAATATAAAAATAGATATGAAAGATGCTAATGTAATCTACGATGATATTTATAAAGTGGAAGTTAAATCTGTAAAGAGAAGAGAAGTTTTGGAAGAATCTGAGGTAGCCGATGAGTGATATTTCTGTAAGAATTGACGAGCAAGAAGAATTAGATTTTGACATCTCTATAAATGTTTCTTCTAATAGCATAGAAGAGCAAAAAAATGTGCGTGTGCGTTTTATTGTAGAAGATGGCGGGTTTAATTATACTTTTAATGCAAGACAAAAAGAAGAAGGTGGGTATGCTGTAAAAATTCCAGTAATGGAAGATAAAATGAAAACAGGTGATAAGAATTGCACACTGGAAGTAATTTGTAATAACAGATATTTTCCTGCTTGGAATGGTGTAGTAAATTTTGAAAAGAGTATAAGAGTTGAAGCTGCTATCGTAAAGAGTGGTGAAGATAACAAGCCACCTATTCAAGTTGCATCTATATCTAAAAAATCAAATACTGGTGTGGTAGAAGATGTTGTTGAGGTTGACAACAAGGAAAAGATTGTAGAAGAAAAACCAAAAGAAGAAGAAGGTCGTAAATATACATTAGATAAAAAAGAAAAACCTAAAAAGATAGTGGAGCAAGAGCCTGTGGTTGCTCCAAGAACACCAAAGAAAATTACAAGTAGAGTAAAAGCAACATACGCAAAAATATTTAAACAAGAGCCTAAGAAATCATATCGTTCACTCAAAACCGAAGAGATAAATAGAATATCTAATAAGAAATTAATATCAAGCGTTAGAGATATATAATGGCCGATAGGAAGGACGATAGAACTAGAGTAATTGATGTTGCTGGTGTCGATTTACTCACAATAGATAAAGCTGTCTATGAATGGTTCAACGTCAAACACCCAACAAAAATAAAAGGCAGGCAAGTTCCTGTCATTTTTGGTGCATGGGAGCGTTTTGCTCAGATGCATGAAACAAGAGATGACAATAACCTAAATTCTCTTAGAGATAATAAGGGTATGTTAAGATTACCTATTATATCTATAAAGAGAGGCGATATTAGCACCAATGAGCAGATGTATAAAAAAATAACCACTAGGGGCGAACCAACTGTAACAGTGGTAAAAAAAATAGCTAACGCTTCATTTGATAAAACCCGCAAAATACCATACAATTATTATGGGGAAAATAAGAAGAACGATAATCCTGTTTTTGAAATACATAAAATACCTTTTCCAGAATATATAAACATTCCTTATACTATAACTTTTTGGTCTTCTTATATAAAGCACGCTAATTCTTTTAATAATATGCTGTGGCCTTTACATGATTTTCCAGATTTAAATTATAATGGCTATTATTTCCACGCTCAAATAACCGGCTCTTCTAATGAAAGTAATGTTGAAACTTTTAGTGATGAAGAAAGAATAATAAGAAATAGTTTTGAAATGATGGTTAATGGTTATATTTTTGATCAAAGCCAGATAATTATAGAGAGAACTTCTACCAAGATTACTATAGACACAAAAGTTTCTGATGCCTTAGAATATGCAAGAGATGAAGAATCTTTTGATGATTTTGTTGACAGATTTAATAAATAGAGAGAGCAAATATGTCATTAGTTGCCAATTTACAACTAGCGGATTATAGTGTACACCCAAGAAAATTAGCACACGAAGAATTTTTTAGTGTAGCGGGATTAACAGCCACATCATATTTTATTGCTACAGATGGCGGGATAGGATCGGACATTACTCCCGAAGGTATTTTTACAGCATATTCTTCTAACGATGTAACAGCGACCTTTCATTCTGTCAACACAGATGGCAAAGTAAGTTTATTTTTAAATAACGACAGCGACATCAATTGGAATATGACACTTGATGGTGCCCATTCAGATAGCTTACAATTTATAAACGATTCTTGGCAGACAGATTTTGCTTCTCCTTTTTATGTCCTCACAATGCAGACTGATGGCAGAATTGGTATAGGTACAGAAAGCCCCGCGACAGATGTTACTCTCGACGCGCAAGCTTTCGATTCCGCTTCTGCTTCTTTGAGAATGTTTAATAACGCCACAAACGTTGATGTTAGATTAGAAGCTGGTACTGGAGTTGGTAGAGTAGGTACCAAATCAAACACACCTTTGAGATTATTTGCAAATGACGTAGATGGCATTTATGTGGGCACTGATGGTAATGTAGGTATAGGCACAGCTTCCGACCCATCTTATGCTCTTACTGTTGATGGTGATATAAATCTTATAGGTAGTCAAGCTCAAGGTGGTAATGTTTTAGCTTATTGGTTTGAAACAGCAAACACTAATGACGCTTTCAGAGATTCAAAAATAGGCATAGGAACTGCTGGTGATGATCCAGAAGCAACGCTACAAGTTATAGAAGGTAATGGTAGTGGCATCATACAAATAGGTAAAGACCTTGCTGGTTATGATGCTGAATATCAATATATAAATTTTGGTGGTAATGTTGATACAGATTTTGGTTGGCAGATAGGTAAGGCAGATACTAGTGGTGACCTTTCAACAACAAAAGGCTTCTATATATATGGTTTAGAAAATCAAGTTAAAGCACTTGCCATAGATATAGATGGTAATGTAGCTATTGGTTCAAACAACGTAGCTCCTACTGCTCTACTTGATGTAAGAGGAGGTGTTATATTTAACGATGGTGGAGCTGACTTTGACTTTAGAGTTGAGGGTCAAACAGATGCGAATCTTCTTTTTACAGACGCTTCTACTGACAGGGTTGGTATAGGACTAAACAACCCCCAATACAAATTAGATATTGTCGGTGACATAAACTACACAAGCAGACTATACCAAAATGATGTGCTTATGGGTATGTGGACTGATGATGCAGGTGACATATACAGAATGTCTAACGTCGGTATTGGTGTAGCAGACCCACAACAGAAATTTCACATAAGAGATGTAAACAGCAATCTAAGATTTTACAATAGTGCTGGTGTGTTTGTTGTTGATGCTGTAAATGACGCTGCTGACAACAACATAAATCTTCGTCTTGTGGGTGAAGAGCTAGAGATAGTAACAAACGGTGCTGAAAGAGTCAGAGTGGACGATACAGGTCAAGTTGGCATAAACACAGTAACTCCTGGACACATGCTTGATGTAAATGGTGCCGTTGGTTTATCACCAAATACTGAAGGTCATGACACTCACTTTTTTACAACCAACGCAGTTGATGATGGCCGTTATCAAATAAAATCTGGTGCTACTATAAATGTAGACATACAGGCAAATGGCAACACTTATTTCAATGGTGGAAACGTTGGTATTGGCATAGAAGTCCCAACAGAAAAGCTGCAAGTTATTGGTGACATACTAATTGACACTGGAACAACATCTACACTTTATTTTGATAATAACACAAATTGGTTTCAATATGAGTCTGGTCAATATCGCATCGGCTTAGCTAGCACAGAGCACATAAGAATAAACTCTAGTGGGTATGTTGGTATAAACGAGGATACACCAGATAGTCCTCTACATATAAAAGGAGTTGGTGGCACAGCTTCTAGTATAAAAATAGAAGAAAGTGCGAATTCACGATATACTTTAATACAACAAAATAATGGAAGCGCAACATTTAGAGCTGTAGGGGCGGGAAACACACTTGGACTATATACTGACGGAAGTGAGTGGGTAAGAATAAATACTGCTGGTCAAGTTGGTATCAATCAAATAAACCCATTAGCCACCCTTCATGTTGATGGGACAGTTATTATAGAAAACGATACTATCAATGAGCTTACTTTTACAGGAACCGGTTTGACCAATATACTTTCTGAAACAACGACGGGTTTTCAGTTAGGCTCAACAGCAGCTGGTTATTTATCATTTATTACAAACAATACAGAAGCTATTCATGTAGATGACGCACAACTAGTTGGTATAAATAACTCAAACCCACAACATAGACTTGATGTTACTGGTGATATAAACTTCACAGGTGAGTTGAAATATAGTGGTAATAGTTTTGTAACAAACAACACAAACAACTATGTAATGACAGCCACAGGTGCTGGAACCTTGAATGGTGAGGTTAATCTCACATTTGACGGCACTCTACTTGATGTAACAGGAAATATTACAGCCTCTCAAACAATTACAGGGGATACTGTTAACACTTCTAATTTGGCAGTGGATACGGATACATTATATGTCGCTGTTAGCGATGATAGCGTGGGTGTAAACAAAGTTCCTGACACGCAATACGCTTTGGATGTAAGCGGCGATGTTAACATATCCGGCTCGTATTTGATAGGTGGTGTGCAATTAGGTTACTGGAACACCGATGGTCCTGATGTATATAGATTATCAAATGTTGGTATTCAAACAAGTGACCCACAATATGAATTAGATGTAACACATAACCATGCGGGCGACACAAGCATTGTCTCTTTCAACAATGATTCTAGTGGATCTGCTCACCTACGAGTTGGATTTGATGCTACTAACCATTATGACATTTACCGTGATGGAGCAGTTGCTGATATAATCCATGACGCTACACAGAATACGGCTAATATAATATGGCAAATTGCTGCTGATGAAAAACTGAGAATAGCTTCTACAGGTTATGTTGGCATTGGCACAAATAATCCTACAACTATTTTAGACATTGAAGAAGCTGGTGTAACGAGCCTTACACTAACTAACACAACAGACAGCACAACACTTAGACTAACCTCTGATGCTACTACCGCTTCTATAGGCACAGTATCTAATACACCATTGCAAATAAAAGGTAATGACTTATTACTTGCCACTTTTGATTATTCTGGTCTTGACTTGGAATTGGGACAGGTTTATAGTATTAATGGCATTCCTCTTATACCAGACTTGGACCTAACAGCATTTTCTGTAAACTGGCCTCAATATACATCAAACCTATATGATTCTCACAGAATAAATTTTAACGATATTCAAAATGTGGAAACAACTTGGGATTGGAATTACGCCAAGAGAGAGATGAGAAATAAATCTTGGTTTATCGAGCAAGACTTTCCACCAACTCACGGCGCAGTTATTGTCGATGCTTCTCAAGATGTGGTTTGGTGGATAGATAGAGCGTTTGGTATTGATGGCGCTACATATTTTACAGATTATTTAAGATTTGATGTTGCAGCTGGAAATATGTTACAAAGCAATATCAAAGAAATTAAATTCTTAGATTTCAAACTTTATGCTCTTGCTGCTGATGTTTTATATGTTATTGACCTTCTTGATGATACAGCTTATATGTATGCCAACAATGGAACATACAAATATAATAGCAATGTATTCAACAGAAACGCTTCATCTGGATACACAAGAATAAACAGCATTGGTATACAAAGCAACAATAATTCTGATTTTGATGTCGTTAGAGATCCATTTGCTAATCAAGATAATTACACAAGACCATTGCACTATTGGGTCATTACAGATACAGCCGGTGAAAGCTTATATAAACCAAGCAACGATGACGATGATGCTATTTATCATAACGCTAATGCAAACACAGGCGGAGCGGTTGCTTTCATAAATGAAACTATTGTTGTTGGGGAACAAGGAGCAAATGCTTCACTAAGAGTTACTAGAGATTTTACAGCTATAACTGGTGGAGGTTGGGCAGAGAATTCCGATATCAACCCAACTCAAAGCGATTACCAAATTGCAGCATGGAGTAGTAACATTAACGATGTTGCGACGATTGATGGATCTGCTGGATCTGAAGTTGTTTTGATTGGTACTGATGACGGATTATCCATAAGACACTCTCTATCCGGTGAAATTTTTACAACAGGATCTTTCACTACACCTTTTATGAATGAAGGTAGAAAAGTAGCGTTTCCATTAAACGATTTGAATGACAGATCTTTTGGTGGCTCATCTACTACATTGACAGTCGCTGGGCCCGTCGCTTTCACAGGCACATCACCTTTCGGAATACCAACAGCAGAATTTACTGGTGGCTATTTGTCAAACACCAGTGTTTCGTTGGGCGAAGCAAGAAACATATCTTTGTTTCTCAAAGCCGACAACGACATAAACCCTGTATTAAAAGAAGAAATAATAAAACTTTCTAATGGGGTGTCAACAGGTAGAATAGAGCTATTCACAGATAGTAATGGTTTTCTAAATGCTACTTGGTCAGATGATAACAACTCGACTACTGATAGTATCACATCTATAACAGATTTGCATGATGGCAACTGGCATCATGTTTATGTTGGGACAATACAAGAAGATACAGCAAATTACTATATGTATGTTGACGGTCAACACGTTGGTAAAGTAGCTATAACGAATAGTGGTGGCACCTTAGCTCTTGATCAATTTTTATTAGCTTCAACACCCAATAGTTTTTATGGAGAGATAGCAAACGTATACGTATCTGATGTGCCATACAGAAAAGAAGATATAGCGTTTGAATATAAAAGAATGAGAGCAGGACTTGCTTCTTCTACAAGCGTCCTATCCACAGACAATGTAAAACAAATTTCTGTAGACAGCAAGGGTGGTTATGCTATTGTTGTTACAAACGACAACATAGCAAATATAATTGATGCTAAGAGTGGTGATATATACAACATAGATGCAAGCCCAGGCGGCACACTAAACCATGCCGATATTACCTCTATGGATTCTGGTGCTGCTCCTCACTACTTCCTTGGTGGCTCAACTGCTATTGAACAGTTAGCACAATCAACAGATGTGTTGAATGGTGGTGTTCCAATAAATGCGGCTAGCAACATCGACAACGATGTTTCTACTTATGTAACTACAGCCACAGGTGCTGGTAAAGTTAGTGGAGAACAAAACTTAACATTCAATGGCACTTTGTTGAACGTAACTGGAGACATAAATTACACAGGCACCTTACAAAAGAATGGTGTTGATTTTGTTAATAACGCCGCTGACAACAGATTAGCCACTACAAATGCTGACGGCACACTCAACGCCGAGGCGAATCTAACATTTGGAACTACACTAACAATAGCTGCAGCAACTACTTCACAAGCCATAGCGCCTGCAGCAGACAGCACTTATGAATTAGGAACAAATACTGACAGATGGTCTCATGTATACACAGATGATATCACCGTAACTAACGGTCTTACATTAGGTGGTGGTGGTGGTATAACTGGCCTTATATCTAATGATGCTGATAATAGAATAACAACAGCAACTGGTAGTGGAGACTTAAACGCCGAAACCAATCTAACATTTGATGGCACTACATTGGATGTAACCGGAAGTATTGATGTCTCAGGCACACTTTCACCAAAAGTTGACTCAACTAGCGATTTGGGTACTAATTTATTAAGGTGGGCCAATGCTTATATAGATGATATTACTATAACCAACGGAATAACAATAGGTAGTAATGTTGCAGGAAATCTTATTCCTTCTGTTGACTCAACATATAGTTTAGGATCTTCATCGTTACGTTGGAGTAATCTTTATGTAGATTCTATCGGAGATACTGGTCAATCATTAGACATAGCTTCAACAACCATAAACCTACCTACTGGTCATGTTTTTGATTACGCTACAGGTGATGTAACAATAACACATAGCGCCAACGCATTGACTATTGCTGGTGGTGATTTGACTGCTACATTGAGCGCAACCTCTGTGATTTCTGATGGTGTTACAGCCACAACACAAACAGCAGCTGACAATTCAACAAAGGTCGCGACCACAGCTTATGCCGATACAGCAGTAACAAACGCTAACGTGCCATCTATAACAAATGACACAAACAATTATATAGCGACAACCACTGGCTCTAATTCACTAAACGGTGAAGCTAATCTTACCTTTGATGGAAGTGTATTGAATGTCACAGGTAATGTTGATGTAAGCGGAACAATAGAGTCAGGAACAATTACTCCTGAAGTAGATAGCGTTAGCGATTTAGGATCAAACCTACTAAGATGGGCTAATGCTTATATTGATGACATAACCATCACAAATGGAATAGCTGGACTAATTGCTAGTGATACAAACAACTACCTAACTACTGCTACAGGCAACGGCACATTACAAGCAGAGAGTGGTATCACTTTTGATGGAAGTGCTTTGACCATTACAGGTAATGTCAATCCTGTTGCAGATTCTGCTCACGACTTAGGCACCACATTGTTGCGTTGGGCTAACGCTTATGTTGATGATGTTGTTGTTACAAATGGAATTACAATCGGAGCAGGTGGTATTACTGGTTTGATTTCTAACGAAACAGATAACAGAATTATTACATCTGCTGGCGGTGGGTTATTAAACGGCGAAGCTAATCTAACATTTGACGGGACACTCCTAAACCTAACAGGAAATTTGGATGTTTCTGGCACAATAGAATCTGGAACTATAACACCAGAAGTTGATAGCACAAGTGATTTGGGTAGTAACTTGTTAAGATGGGCTAATGCTTATGTTGATGATATAACAATCACAAACGGCATTTCCGGTTTGATTGCTAATGACACAAACAATTACATAACAACATCTACAGGCAATGGCACTCTTAATGCTGAATCAGCTTTGACATTTGATGGAAGTGTGTTGAATGTTACAGGTAACATAACACCTAACAGCACCTTGACTCACGACCTTGGTACAACATTGTTATATTGGAATAACGCTTATATAAACAATATAACAATTTCTGGTGGTATTACAGGATTGATTGCTGATGATACAGCTGATTATCTAACCACATCTACTGGTAATGGAACACTAGCGGCTCATTCAGAACTGACATTCAACGGAACACTTCTTAGCATAACAGGCAATGTTGATATTTCAGGCACATTGGAAAGTGGAACAATCACTCCCGAAGTTACATTGACCAGTGACTTAGGAACCACTCTGTTAAGATGGTCAACGATATATGCAGGCACAGTAAATCTTACTTCTACTTCTGGTTTGATTGCTAGTGATACAAACAATTACATAACAACTGCCACAGGTAGCGGCACACTACAAGCAGAAAGTGGTCTTACCTTTGACGGTACTACGCTAAATGTTACTGGCGATATAAACTTTACAGGCAATATATTAGAGGATGGGTCAGCTTATGTAGCTCCTGTAAACATTGCCAATGACGCTGACAACAGAATAACAACAGCGACAGGAAACAGTGACCTAAACGCTGAAGCCAATCTTACCTTTGATGGCACCACACTTACAGTAGCTACTGGTGGTGTTACAGTTGGTGGCAATATATCAGTAGATACAGATTCTGCTTACGACATTGGTGCTGACGCAGCAAGAGTTGCTAACCTATTTGTTGACGACATTACACTCACAAATGGTACAACAGGTCTCATAGACAACGACGCTGACAATAGAATAACAACCGCTCAAGCAGACGGTACATTCAACGCTGAAGCTAACTTGACATTTGATGGCAGCGAACTAATCATCAGTGGCGTAGGTTACGAGCAGATGACAACATCTATCGGCAGCAGCGTTGGCAACCAAATGGTTTACGCTGACCTTGATAACATGAGTGTAAACTGGGATGAAAACAGAGCTAAAAAATCTATTAGAAATACAAGTTGGTATACAGAGTTAGGTGCACCTCCAATGCACGGTATGTTTACATTAGATCCTAATATCAACACAGGTAGCATTAATTGGATAAACAGAGAAGACGGCACAGTATACATGACATTTACTGGTGGTAATGACACAGGTAGAATGTTTAGTGGCATAGGTGGTTGGACTTCTATTTACGATGTTAAGTTTTTAGATTTAAAATTATATGTGTGTTGGAAAGATAGCGTTTCACCTGTTGGTGGAGTTATTGTTATTGACTTCATTAGAGATGAGGCTTTTCAATTTACAACAAGTGGTCTTTATCGTTGGAAAGGTAACACAATATCAAACAGAAACACATCTGGTGAAGGTTGGATACTTATTGACTCAACAGCAGATATTACTGTTAACACTACTGACAATATCGGCACTGTGGCTATCGCAAGAGATCCTAATGGTAATTCAGATTTCTTTGGTAGACCAGAACAATATATATCAATAAACATGGGTAAGAAAACACACCTTTGGAATCCATTAGAAAAAGAAATGTATGACAGCAGTCAAACAGACGGTAACGGCGTTGTTGCTTTGTTTGATAACGGTGGTATGTTTTACGACCATTACTTTGTCGGTCCTCCTGCCGGTCAATATTTTAGATATGTAGATGATTTTACAACAATAGACGCTGATGGTTTTACTGGCACACAGTTCTCACCTCACGCTGATGAAACATTAAAAGGTAGAGCTGGCACAGGTATTGAAACGTCTAATACAGAAGCTAATGGTTTCGCAACTGGTTCAGCATTAGGAAATCAAAACCTCGTCATACTCAATGGAGCTGGACATGACACAACGATATTCCATATTGATTCAACCACACCCGATAATAGTGGTGTTGTAGTTCTTACAGACACATATGTTTCACCATACATGAAAGGTGATAGATTTGCTGCGTGGCCAATGAAAACCACTGCTGATGTAAGTGGTAGAGGGGTTACATTAGCTGGTCTACCATCAACGAGCGCCGGTGTGTTTGGTGATGTGGCAACATTCAATGGTACAACTGATATAGCAACCGCTACGGTGCTTGCTTCAACATTTACAGATGCAGAATTTTCTATATCGTTTATTTTCAAATCTAACGACACAACATTGCCTGTTGCCGATGAATACATTTTGAATTTAGAAAAAACATTACAACCTGGACCTTGGGTTTCTGTTAGAGCTAACACAAGCGGTGGAATAAAAGCCATTGCTTCTTCTGACGGCACAAGCACTGATGAAATAAACTACACAGGAAATCTTTTTGATAGCAACCCTCACCATATAGCTTATGTTTGTGATGGTTTTAAATTCTACCTATACGTTGACGGAAATAAAGTTGGTCAGTTAGATAAAACAAATGTTGCTGCTGACTTGGTAATAGAAGACATTGAAATAGGTGGATATAATAGTGCTAATTATTTTGGTGGACAGATAGAAATGATGTCTATTTCTAAGACAGCTTTTGAAAGAGGTGAAGTTGAGTTTGAGCATTATAGAATGCAACAAGCAATCGGTGGAATGGATACAACATACACAAGTCCTGGCACGTTTACAAACTTTAGCGCAGACAGATCTGGAGATTATATGATTGTATCAGCGGACACAAGCTTACATGTTATTGATGCAAGAACAGGCTTGATATACAGTAACCAAACAATTACTGGTGGCACATATGCAGAGATTGTTTCTGTGGTCGGTGCTGACCTACCACACTATGCTTACTACGATAATGGCTCTATCGTCCAAGTAGCGCCAAAAGTTAGACTAAGGAGTTAATGAATGAACGCCACGATTAAAGAAGTAGCACGATTATTAAAAGGCTCTTTACCTTTTGCTATCGTAGACCCAAACCCAAAAAACCCATTTGCTGGCACATTGAGTTACAAAACAAAAGAAGAAGTGCCAGCCACTCAGACGGTGATGGAAACTGATGGAGCCATTGAAGTCAAAGGTGAGCTGAAGCAAAATGACGTTGTTATCACCAATAGTGATTTATTATATTTTACTATTGATTGGCCTAGTCATGTTTCTCAAACTTTGAATGCTCATAAAATTTACTTTTTGGATTTACAGAATACAAAATATTGTTGGGATTGGGAAGGTGCAAAGAAATATTCAAGAAACAAATCTTGGTACAACGAAAATGGAGCTCCTCCTACTCATGGTGCTTTGGTTGTGGAAGATAACCAAACTAGCATTAGTTGGATAAATAGAAACTACGAAACCGATGGCGTTAATTATTTTACAGAATACATAAAATTTGAAGTAAATAGTAACAACATAGCTAGCGCTAACATAGTAGAGGCTAAATTCATTGATTTTAAGATGTTTTTAGCTACCGCTACAGATGGTGTAATTATCGTTGATTTTCTTCAAGATAGAGCATATAAAGTCAATAATAGTGGGACTTTTGTGTATAATGGACCAATTTCTGATAGAAATGACAATTTAGGGTGGTTACAATTAGCTACTGATATGGCGCTTGTAAATGCTAATGTTAGTGCTATTGATGCGGTAAGAGATCCAGACAATGAAGAAGATTCATACGCTAGACCATTACATTATTGGGCTGCTGGAACAACAAGCGGCGTATCAATACATAAACCATCTTCTGCTAATGATGGGTCTATTTACGACTCTTCCAACACTGAGAGCGTCTTTGATATTTCTATGGTAGGAAGCACTCTAATATGGTCAACGGACTCTACAGACGATACTGTAAGGGTTAGAGAGAATTTTACAAGCATTGCTGCTGACGCTTGGGTAAATGACCATGCAATACTTTCGACACAAACAGATTGGAAACAAACAATATTTTCTGGAACTGTTGTATTGTCTGACTTAGGCGCTGGTTATCTTGCTAATGGTAAAGATGCTTTGTTGATTGGCTCCAATGAAGGAATATCACTACGTCATGGTTTGTTAGGTAGTGGCAGTGAAATAGGCGTTACAAGCTCATATGTTACACCTTTGATGGTAGGCACAAGAGTTGTTGCTTATCCACTTCACGATTTGAATGATAGAAGTGGAAATGCAAAAACACTAACAAACAATAACGGAGTAACATTTTCAGCAGGCGCTTTTGGTGATGTCGCTACATTTGATGGCACAACCAAAACACTATCTAGAACTGCTGATGCTGCACTTGCACCTGCCGATGGTGACTTCACAATATCTTTTATGTTTAAATCATCATCAAATAACAATCCTGTTGCTGATGAATATTTATTAGTTTTGGATGGCGCAAATGATAGTATTAGTGTTAAGTTAGCACAAACAACAGGATATTTGGATGTTACATTCTCAGATGATGCTCTGGTAACATCTGATGTTATTGATATCGACTACGACCTTTATAACAATCAGAGACACCATATTGTAATTCAGAAAACTGGATTGGTGGTAAAAATATTTGTTGATGGTATGCTATCAAAAACACAAACACTAACTGCTGCTGACCAAACACTAGATGATATTACTGATATTGAGTTTGGTGGAAACAATGGCGCTAATTGCTTCAATGGACAGATAGAAATGTTTTCATATTCAAAATCATTGTGGAGTGTAGATGATGTAGAGTTTGAATACAATAGACTTAAAGCCGCTCAAGCCGCCACAACAACAAGACTAGTATCTGATGATGTAAAATCAATACAGGTTGATAACGACAGCGGATATGCTATAATTGTTACAGGCACATTTACTAATATAATGGATATAAAGACAGGGTTGATTTATGGCACAGATGAGGTATATGAAAATACTTTAAATCATGGTGATATAATTTCTATGCCCGAATCAGTTACACCTCATTATTTATTAGGTGGGAGCACAACAATAGAGCAAGTAGCTCCTCAAACAACAGTTTTAAATGGTGGAGTTCCTCTAACAGAAAACCAAGGCCCATCATCACTTGTTTTAAATCCATTCTTTGCGATGAACCTATAAGGAGCCAAAAATGCCAACATCTTACAAACCCTCACAAGTGCAAGGGACAGCGGCATCAACAACATATGCCACACTGTATACTGTTCCAGCAGGTAAAGAAGCAATAATTTCATCTATCGTTATATGTAATACAGCTGCATCACAAGGCACATATAGAATAGGTATTACCACATCAGAGACAGATCCTAATGCATCTCAATGGCTAGCTTATGATGTTTCAGTTGACGCTAACACAACTACAGCATTAAAGTTGGGCGTAGCTTTAGATTCTGGTAAATATCTAAGAGTATCTTCAGCCGCTAACACTATTACATTCTCTGCTTTTGTTTCGGAGATAACACCATAATACGATAGAAATATTTTAAGTTACCTGTAAGGAATAAAAAATGAATTTAGTTCAAGATCTTGCGAGGCAAATAAAAGCTTCGTTACCTTTTGCTGTATTAAATGAAGACCCACGAAATATGTTTGAAAAGCTCGTAACCTATAAGAGCTTGTCGGACATACCATCAAACATTCACATATTCAATACAACAGGTAATTCAACTTCTGATTTTATAGTTAAAAGAGAAAGTGCTCCAGGCGGAATTGGTTTTTCCCACCCAACTTTAGAGATAAGGGCTGGTAAGGATGTTGGTGAATATAACACACTAGCATTCAACACTTACGCAGGTGGACCCCTAGCTAAAATATCAACTGAAGTAGTTGCAGCAGGTGTTTATCCAAACTCTATAGCAAAGTTACATTTCGCCATTCAGAATGGTGCGGGTCAACAAACAATGTTGACTATCAGTGAAAATTCCACTTCAGAATTTGCAGGTAGTGTGGGTATAGGTAAATCTCCTGGCTTTGCATTAGATGTTGATGGTGATATAAATATATCTGCAGGTAATACTTTAAAAATAGATGGTGTAGACGCTGTATTCAGTAATTGGTCAACTAATGGGGCAACCATATACAGAAATTCTAATGTCGGTATAGGTGATTTTAGTGGAAGTGCTCCAACTGAAGCATTAGATATAGATGGCAGCATAAATCTTTCCGCTGGTAATACACTAAAAATAGATGGCGTAGCAGCTGTATTCAGTAATTGGACAGTTAATGGCTCAGACATATATAGACTATCAGATGTCGGTATCGGAACCGATGCCCCTGCTGGTATTGGTAGTCGGTCCCTCAATGTAAAAGCATCTACGAGTGCTGGCGCAGATCTTACGGTTGAAGCTGATAACGGCACAAATTTTGGGGTATTCTATAGCGGCCCAACAGCAAGTGATCCATTCAGTATTTTCAGTAATACGGGATTCAAATTCGCAACTGCCTCCGATAAAAACGCAACTGGTTATGACGAGCATTTGAGGATTCTTCCGTCTGGCAAGGTCGGCATAGGCACCTCCTCGGTAGACACCCTATTACACGTAGAGGCGGCTGACGGAGTGGCAGGTGGCGCAATAAAATATACAGCAACAGGTGTAGCATCTGGCTATTTGAGCGCATCGCCAGACGGCACTGTGTTAGCTACAGATACAGCAAACATTACGTTCCGCACTGGTATAACTCCTAACGACCCGACCGACACAGGCACTGAACGCCTCCGCATCACAAGCGCAGGCTTGGTCGGTATAAACGACACCTCGCCAGACTTTGCGTTAGATTGCAATGTGCCGAACGGAAACCTTTCATCTATAGCAGCTTGTTTTACCACTAACTCATCAGAAGCAGTAATTAGTTTTCAAGGCACAGAAACGACAGACAATGGTTCGGCTCGTTTTGGTATACATAGCGATGATAATTTTTACATGCAACAAAACGATGCCAGCACATTCTTTTTCGGAGAGAATGCAAAGTTCGGCATAGGCACGGACGAGCCTGCGTATAGAATACATTCAGTGGGGACAGCCGGAACAAATTCCTCACTTGTTTTAGAGGAAACAACATCTGGCGTATCACGAAAAGCTCGACTACAGCAAAACTCTGGGGCCACCATACTTGCGGCAGATGGAACTAGTAATTCGTTGGTTTTTGAAACAGCCGACGAAGAGCACGCACGCATCACAAGCACAGGCAATGTCGGCATAGGAACGGATGTGCCAACAGGTCTGCTGAATTTGATGGCCGATGGAGCAACACCAT
>Ga0181590_10002246_pt1 | contig 16292 bp, 13 predicted proteins | sample 071ome_34_FD_132446 | JGI IMG/M metagenome (GOLD analysis project Ga0181590, IMG submission 132446) | Coastal salt marsh microbial communities from the Groves Creek Marsh, Skidaway Island, Georgia - 071411BT metaG (megahit assembly) | ecosystem: Environmental > Aquatic > Marine > Intertidal...
AACCCAATCTGATCTTGCCAATGTGCTTGATGAACAAAAGCAACATCTTGCTGTGGTATTGCAAAAAGCCCCCGAAGATATCAGCATTTTTCGTGGTGAGATTACCGTTCGCCTGACCTGTGATCAGCTTATTTTCGCTTTGACGCGTCTCAAAGATAGCACAGGGGGTGAGTTCACCCAGTTATCAGATATCACCGCTGTGGATTATCCTGGGCGCAGTGAACGGTTTGAGCTCATCTACCAATTGCTAAGCGTTAAACTTAATCAGCGGTTGCGTTTGGTTGTGCCGATTGCGGAAAACGCTGTTGCCCCATCAGTCACCGGGTTGTTTACCTGTGCAGATTGGGCGGAACGCGAAGTGTGGGACATGTTTGGTATCTTTTTTGATGGCCATGGCGATTTGCGGCGGCTGTTGACGGATTATGGCTTTGAAGGCCACCCTTTGCGGAAAGATTTTCCTCTCACCGGAACGGTTGAGGTGCGTTATGACGACAGTGAACAGCGCGTAGTTTATGAACCTGTGCAATTGACGCAAGAGTTTAGGGATTTTGATTTTGAAAGCCCATGGGAAGGCATTCAGACGTCTATGCGACAAGTTGATGCCAGTATGATTGATCCTGCTTCCTTGCTAAAAGGCGACCAGAATGACTGATCCTACCATTAAACCATTAACGATGAATTTTGGCCCACAGCATCCGGCCGCTCATGGCGTGTTGCGTCTTGTGCTGGAAATGGATGGCGAGGTGATTGAGCGCGCTGATCCTCATATTGGTTTGCTGCATCGCGGCACCGAAAAGCTGATTGAACATAAAACCTATCTTCAGGCATTACCTTATTTTGATCGCCTTGATTATGTGTCACCAATGAACCAAGAGCATGCTTTTGCCCTGGCGATTGAAAAGATGATGCAAATCGAAGTGCCGCTGAGGGGGCAATATATTCGTGTGCTGTATTGTGAAATCGGGCGCATTCTTAACCATATTTTAAATCTTACAACTTTTGCCATTGATGTTGGTGCTATGACCCCTCTTTTGTGGGGGTTTGAGGAGCGTGAGCACTTGATGGAGTTTTATGAGCGTGCATCAGGGGCAAGGCTGCATGCTGCTTATTTCCGTCCCGGTGGTGTGCATCAGGATATACCGGATGGCCTGTTAGAGGATATTTCTGCATGGGCGAAACGGTTTCCGGAATATATTGATGACCTCGAAGGGCTGTTAACTGAAAATCGTATCTTCAAACAGCGAACAGTTGATATTGGTGTTGTGACATTAGATGAAGCTCTTGATCTTGGGTTTAGTGGCCCGTGTATCAGAGCATCTGGTCTGCCGTGGGATCTTCGTAAAAGTCAGCCTTATGATGTTTATGATGAGCTGGATTTTGATATTCCCACTGGCAAGACAGGCGATTGCTATGCCCGATATCTGGTGCGCATAGAAGAAATGCGCCAATCTTTGCGGATCATTCATCAATGTATTGAAAAGATGCCTTTAGGCCCGGTTCTGGCAGAAGACCATAAGGTCACACCGCCGCGCCGTGATGATATGAAGACTTCTATGGAAGCCTTGATTCATCATTTTAAGCTTTATACCGAAGGCTTTCATGTTCCGGCTGGATCCACTTATACGGCGGTTGAGGCCCCAAAGGGTGAGTTTGGTGTCTATCTGGTTTCAGATGGCAGTAATAAGCCTTACCGCTGTAAAATTCGCGCCCCAGGATTTTATTTTATGGCATCGATTGATCAGCTGTCGCGTGGACATATGCTGGCGGATTCGGTGGCTATCCTTGGTTCTCTTGATGTTGTCTTTGGTGAGATTGACCGATGAGCATTTCCCGTCGTATTGCAGATAATCAACCTGAGCATTTTGCCTTTTCTGATGAGAATAAGAAAAAGATTAAAACCATCTTGGCAAAATACCCCAAAGAACGCAAAAGCAGCGCGGTTTTGCCATTGCTTGATTTAGCCCAGCGTCAGCATGACAATTGGTTGCCCATGAAGGCGATTGAGGCTGTGGCTGAGATTTGTGATATGGCAGAAATCCGCGTTCTTGAGGTGGCAACCTTCTATACCATGTTCAACCTAAAGCCGGTGGGAAAGTATTTCATTCAGGCTTGCGGAACAACGCCATGCTGGCTTCGTGGAAGTGATGATGTGATGCGTTGCATCAAAGATAAGCTTGACATCAGTTCAGGCGAAACCAGTGCTTGCGGTAAGTTTTCTCTGCTTGAGGTGGAATGTCTTGGGGCATGTGTAAACGCCCCTATGGTTCAGATCAATGATGATTATTATGAAGACCTCGATTATATGGCAACTAATGATTTGATTGACAGATTAGCTGTTGATGATGTGCCACCTGCTGGATCGGTTCGAGGTCGTCAAGGATCACAGCCTGAACCTGCCCCAACCAGCTTAACTAAAATTGTGCCATTTCCGGGTGCCAAAAAAGATAAAGGAGACGATCATGCTTAATGATAAGGATCGGATTTTTACCAATATCTATGGATGGCAGGGGGCTGATCTTTCAAGCGCTAAAGCGCGTGGAGATTGGGATAACACCAAGGCATTAATCAAACTTGGTCATGAAGAAGTCATTGAGCGTGTTAAGGCCTCTGGTCTTCGTGGCCGTGGCGGCGCTGGTTTTCCCACAGGTCTGAAATGGTCATTTATGCCCAAAGAGGTGAAAGACAGACCACATTACTTGGTCGTAAATGCTGACGAATCTGAACCGGGCACTTGCAAAGACCGTGATATCATTAGGCATGAACCTCATAAGCTGGTCGAAGGCTGTTTGATGGCTGGTTTTGCCATGCGCGCCCATGCAGGTTATATTTATATCAGAGGCGAATTTGTTAATGAAGCCAAAGTTTTACAGCGCGCAATTGATGAAGCGTATGAAGCAGGATTGTTAGGTAAAAATGCTGCAAAATCCGGATGGGATTTTGATCTGTATTTGCATCGTGGGGCTGGGGCTTATATCTGCGGCGAAGAAACCGCATTGATTGAATCGCTTGAAGGCAAAAAGGGTCAGCCAAGACTAAAACCGCCATTTCCAGCTGGTGCTGGTCTTTATGGATGCCCAACAACCGTGAACAATGTTGAAACCATTGCTGTGGTGCCCACCATTTTGCGTCGTGGGGCTGATTGGTTTGCTGGCCTTGGGCGTGAAGGGAATACCGGCTCAAAGCTGTTCTGTATTTCAGGTCATGTGAACAACCCTTGTAATGTCGAAGAAGAAATGGGTGTTTCTTTAAAAGAATTGATTGAAAAGCATGCCGGCGGTGTTCGTGGCGGCTGGGACAATTTGCTTGCGGTTATCCCTGGCGGGTCCTCCACTCCGATGATACCCAAAGATGTTTGTGATACGATCCTGATGGATTTTGACAGCCTTAAGGCCGCCCAAACCGGTCTTGGTACGGCTGGGATTATCGTTATGGACAAGTCCACCGATATCATTAAAGCGATTGCCCGTATTTCCTATTTCTATAAGCATGAATCTTGCGGTCAGTGTACGCCTTGCCGTGAGGGCACGGGCTGGATGTACCGGATGATGGAACGCCTGGTCAAAGGTGATGCTGATGTCTCAGAAATTGATACGCTTTTTGATGTCACCAAACAGGTGGAAGGGCATACCATCTGCGCCCTTGGTGACGCGGCAGCTTGGCCTATTCAGGGCTTGATCCGTCACTTCCGTCCAGAAATTGAAAAGCGGATTACCGCTTGGCGTGCAGCAGCGGTCGCGGAATAGGAAGCCTCTTATGATTACACTTACCATTGATGGCATTGAGGTTGAGGTCGAAGAAGGCGCAAGCGTTCTGCAGGCGTGTGAGGCAGCAGGCAAAGAAGTGCCGCGGTTTTGCTATCATGAACGCTTATCCATTGCTGGCAATTGCCGCATGTGTCTTGTGGAAATGGAACGCTCGCCAAAACCTGTGGCATCCTGTGCCATGCCTGCCGGCAATGGGATGGTGATTAAAACCGATACCCCTATGGTGAAAAAAGCCAGAGAAGGCGTGATGGAGTTCATGCTGATCAATCATCCTCTTGATTGTCCGATTTGTGATCAGGGTGGCGAATGTGATTTGCAGGATCAGGCTATGGGCTATGGTATGGCGGATAGCCGCTATCAAGAGCCTAAACGTGCTGTTGAAAATAAAGAAATGGGTCCTCTTATTTCTACGATTATGACACGCTGTATTCATTGTACCCGTTGCGTGCGGTTTGCTACCGAAGTGGCTGGTGTTCCTGAATTAGGTGCTATTGGGCGTGGGGAAACCATGGAAATTACAACCTATCTGGAAAAGGCTTTGGCCTCAGAATTGTCAGGTAACGTTGTGGATTTATGCCCTGTTGGTGCCTTGACTAGTCGGCCATATGCGTTTCAGGCGCGTTCGTGGGAATTGAGTCATACCTCTAGCATTGATGTTATGGATGCTCTGGGCAGTCATATCCGTGTTGATAGCCGCGGCAATCAAGTGATGCGCGTCTTGCCGCGCAATAATGATGATGTCAATGAGGAATGGATCTCTGACAAAACCCGTCATGCTATTGATGGGCTCCGCACCCCACGTATTGATCGCCCTTATTTGCGTAATGCCAAAGGGAGATTAGAAGAGGCCTCATGGGATGAGGCATTTACTGCTATTAAAAAAGCTATTGGCAAGGCTAAGCCTGATGAGATTGCCTCTATTGCTGGTGACCTCTGTGATGCAGAGGCCATGTTTGCCCTATCTCAGTTGATGGATAAGATAGGCTCACCCCATAAAGATTGCCGTCAGGATGGGTCAGTAGTTGGCCAGCAAGGTGAGGGAAGTTATCTCTTTAATTCTAGCATTGCTGGCATTGATGATGCCGATGTGATTTTTTTAATCGGTGCAAATCCTCGCCATGAAGCGGCGGTGATGAATGCCCGTATTCGCCAAAATTATTTTAACCGTGACGTCAAGATTTTCCGTCTTGGTGCTGAGGTAGATTTGACCTATCCCGTGACAGAACTTGGTGATGATGCGCGTCTATTAGAAAAGCTGGTTGATAAAGGTGGGCCAGTCGTGACAGCGCTTAAACGTGCTAAGCGGCCAATGATCATTCTGGGCCAGGCGGCTTTACGGCGCAAAGACAGTATGGGCCTGCTTGATCTGGTAGGGCAATTAGCAAAACAAGTTGATCTGGTCAAAAAGGACTGGAATGGCTTTAATGTTCTGCATACCGCGGCGGCAAGGGTTGCTGGCTTGATGCTTAATTTCCTTCCTGGCAAAGGTGGAAAACCTACAATGGAAATCATTGCCGGTTTGGAAAAGGGCAACATTAAGGTTCTGTTCAATCTTGGCGCTGATGAAGTTGACCTAAGCCAACGAGCAGATAAAAGCTTTGTCATCTATCAAGGAAGTCACGGTGATCGTGGTGCGTCACAGGCTGATGTGGTTCTGCCAGGAGCGGCATGGAGCGAAAAAGACGGAATTTATGTAAATACCGAAGGCCGCGTTCAATATGCATCACGCGTAACCTTTCCCCCAGGTGACGCCCGTGAAGATTGGGCAATTATTCGGGCATTGTCTGCAGCCATTGGACAGACCCTTGGTTATGACGATCTGTCTAGCTTGCGTCAGACCATGACAGCGGCGGTTCCTACCCTTGCGGTAACGGATCAACCCCAATCCGCAAAGCTTGGTAAAATAGGGCGGCGGCAAGCCATTACGGCATCACCTATGGGCCATGCCATTGGCGCTGGATCTGGCGTCAGTTTCTATATGACTTGTCCGATTAGTCGGGCGTCAGTCACCATGGCAGAATGCGTGAAAGCATTTGAGTTGAATGATAAGGCAGAGGCAGCAGAATAATGGAAATGATCGTTAATTTTCTGACCAGCCCTGCGGTCATTGCTTTAGCTTGGATTGTTATCAAAATCTTTGCTGTTATTGTCCCATTGCTGATTGCGGTGGCTTATCTGACGCTAGCGGAACGGCGCGTCATTGGTTTAATGCAACTGCGTAAAGGCCCTAATATTGTTGGCCCATTCGGGTTATTCCAACCCTTTGCTGATGCATTAAAATTGCTGTCGAAAGAAACCATTTTGCCGTCAGGGGCATCAAAAACCGTTTTTGTCATTGCCCCTATGCTGACCTTTGTGTTGTCGCTTGTGGCTTGGGCAGTGATCCCATTTGGTGAAGGCATGGTAATTGCGGATGTGAATATTGGCATTCTTTACCTGTTTGCGATTTCGTCACTTGGGGTTTACGGCGTGATCATGGCTGGTTGGGCTAGTAATTCAAAATATCCATTTTTGGGGGCGATGCGTTCCGCCGCGCAAATGATTTCTTATGAAGTGTCATTGGGGTTAGTGATCATTACCGTAATTATGGCGGCTGGGTCACTTAATCTGACCGATATTGTGATGGCTCAGAAAGAGATGTGGTTTTGTATACCTCTGTTCCCAATGTTTGTGATCTTTTTCATTTCAACTTTGGCTGAAACCAATCGGGCTCCGTTTGATTTGCCCGAGGGGGAATCAGAATTGGTTGCTGGGTATTTTGTTGAATACTCCTCAATGTCTTTTGCGCTGTTTTTCCTTGGGGAATATGCCAACATGATTTTGATGAGTGGCATGACCGCAACGCTCTTTCTTGGCGGTTGGCTGCCCCCCTTTGATTGGCCAGTCTTATATCTGATCCCTGGCGTAGTGTGGTTTATCCTCAAAATTGCGTTGGTGCTGTTCATGTTTATTTGGATCAGGGCGACAACACCGCGTTATCGTTATGATCAATTAATGCGTCTCGGGTGGAAGGTGTTTCTGCCCTTTACCCTCATCTTTGTGGTTCTGACCGGCGGAATACTGCTTGGTTTTGGGCTGTTGCCGCAATAGCGTTATAAGGTAGGATCATGTCAACATTTGTTACTGCAATCCGTTCATTCCTGCTCCTTGAGGTGTTGAAAGGTCTTGGCTTAACGCTGAAATATTTTTTCAAGCCAAAGGTGACACTGAATTACCCGTATGAAAAAGGCTATTTATCTCCACGTTTCCGTGGTGAGCATGCTTTGCGCCGCTACCCCAATGGGGAGGAGCGTTGCATTGCCTGTAAACTGTGTGAGGCGATCTGCCCCGCGCAGGCCATCACGATTGAATCAGAACCCAGATCTGATGGAAGCCGCCGGACGACGCGTTACGATATTGATATGACCAAATGTATTTATTGTGGCTTTTGTCAGGAAGCTTGCCCAGTTGATGCCATTGTTGAGGGGCCGAATTTTGAATTCGCCGCTGAAACCAGAGAGGAGCTTTATTACGATAAAGAAAAGCTGCTTTCTAATGGTGACCGCTGGGAAGGTGAAATTGCACGCAACCTTGCCGCTGATGCGCGCTTTCGCTAGAGGGAACCTAATATGATCACACCTCTATTTTTCTATCTTTTCGCCATCATGACGGTGTTATCGGGTTTGATGGTGATCATTTCCCGAAATCCCGTGCATTCGGTGCTATTTCTGATCCTATCTTTTTTCAATTCTGCCGGTTTGTTTGTATTGTTGGGGGCAGAGTTTCTGGCGATGTTGTTGGTGGTGGTTTATGTCGGTGCTGTTGCGGTGTTGTTCTTGTTCGTTGTCATGATGCTCGATATCAACATTGATGAGATGCGCCAAGGGTTCAAACAACACCTGCCATTAGGCCTGATTGTTGGATTGGTGCTGATTGTTGAATTGATGCTGGTGTTTAATCATGATGTGAGTCATGCCAATATTTTGGCTACACAGGTCACAGAAACCCGAAGTAACACGGCGATGATAGGTGATGTGCTTTATACGGAATACTTGTTGAACTTTCAGATCGCTGGCTTGATTTTGTTGGTTGCCATGATTGGGGCTATTGCGCTTACCATGCGGCATCGTGAAGGCGTAAAACGTCAGAGCATTTCTCTACAAAACAGCCGCCGCCGTGATGAAACAATTGCTGTGGTATCAGTGGAAAGTCATGTGGCTCCAAACGTTCTTAAAGATAGCCGTGCGGCTAACAAAAAGCTGCAATAGGGGAAAGTTATGGCAGAAATCTCGCTTATTCATTATCTGATGGTTGCCGCCATTCTGTTTACGCTTGGGGCTGTTGGAATCTTTCTTAATCGTAAGAATGTTATCACGATCCTTATGTGTATTGAATTGATGTTGTTGGCGGTGAATATCAATATGGCCGCATTTTCATCTTTTCATGGACATATCACGGGTCAGATTTTTGCCATGTTTATTCTGACGGTTGCTGCTGCTGAGGCGGCAATCGGGTTGGCCATTCTGGTCGTTTATTTCCGCAATCGCGGCAGTATCGCGGTTGAGGATATCAATATGATGAAAGGCTAAGCCAGATGATCAGCGCCATTGTTTTTCTGCCTCTGCTAGGGGCTATCGGTGCCGGAATATCCGTGTTTTTGAAACGCGACGATTTAGGCTATGTGTTCAGCCTAACAGGTGTTGTGCTGTCCATGTTGCTGGGCTGGTTTGCGTTTATTCAAATGGCCATTCCAGGCATAGAACAGACTGTTTTTTTAGCAAACTGGATCAATGTTGGCAGTTTCAATGTCGATTGGGCGCTTCGCTATGATGCCTTGACCGCTGTGATGGTCATTGTTGTGACAACAGTTTCCGCCATGGTTCATATCTATTCTGTTGGTTATATGTCCCATGACCCTTCCAAACCGCGCTTTATGGCGTATTTAGGGTTGTTCACCTTCGCCATGCTGATGCTGGTCACCGCTGATAATCTGGTTCAGCTGTTTTTTGGTTGGGAAGGGGTGGGTGTTGCCTCTTATCTTTTGATCGGGTTTTGGTATCAAAGACCATCAGCCCATGAAGCAGCAATGAAAGCTTTTGTTGTTAATCGTGTCGGTGATTTTGGATTTGCCTTAGGTATTTTTGCGGTGTTCCATCTCACAGGCTCGGTTCAGCTGGATTATATATTTCAAGAAGTGCCATCCTTGGTAGAGAGCCATATTGTTATCTTTGGGCAAGCCTTACCAGCATTAGAGGTAGCAGGGATACTTTTGTTTATTGGCGCCATGGGAAAATCAGCTCAGTTAGGTCTGCATACTTGGCTTCCTGACGCAATGGAAGGCCCGACCCCGGTTTCAGCATTAATCCATGCGGCAACTATGGTGACAGCTGGGGTATTTCTGGTTTGCCGGTTATCGCCATTGTTGGAATTCGCACCCATCACACGGGATCTGATTACCATTGTCGGCGCGATGACAGCCATCTTTGCAGCAACGATTGGTATGACGCAGTTTGATATTAAGCGTGTCATTGCTTATTCCACTTGCTCACAGTTAGGCTATATGTTCTTTGCCGCTGGCGTATCTGCTTATCCGGCCGCCATGTTCCATTTAACCACGCATGCTTTTTTTAAGGCGCTGTTGTTCCTTGGGGCAGGGTCGGTCATTCATGCCATGTCTGATGAACAGGATATGCGCAATATGGGCGGCATCTGGTATAAAATTCCTTTTACCTACGTCATGATGTGGATTGGTTCATTGGCCTTGGCAGGGGTGCCTTTCTTTGCCGGTTACTATTCTAAAGATATGATCCTTGAGGCGGCATGGGGCGCCCATACCCCCGTTGGTAATTTTGCATGGTATCTGGGTATCGTGGCCGCATTCTTAACCGCGTTCTATTCGTGGCGATTGCTAATGATGACTTTTCACGGCAAAACCCGTGCAAGCAAGGAAGTGTTTGCCCATGTTCACGAAAGCCCACTAGTGATGACGATCCCCTTATTCATTCTTGCTATTGGCGCTGTGCTCTCAGGTTGGCTGTTTTATGATCTGTTTGTTGGTCACCATTGGCATGATTTTTGGGGTCATGCGATCTTTATTCAGCCTGATAACACCATCATGGAAGATGCGCACCATGTTCCAAAATGGGTTAAGTTAATGCCCCTATATGTGAGCGTTAGCGGCATTGGTCTTGCCATTATTATCTATACCATGATGCCATCGGTGGCGGATAACGTTGCCAGAATCTTTAGACCTGTGCATCAGCTGTTTTATCGCAAGTGGTATTTTGACGAGATTTATCACGCCGTATTTGTTCGTCCAGCGGTTGAGATTGGTCGTTTCTTCTGGATCAGAGGTGATAAGGCCACCATTGATGGGTTTGGGCCTGATGGGATTACTGCCATGGTTGGACGTTTCTCACACTTTTGTGGTCGGTTACAATCCGGATATGTCTTCCACTATGCCTTTGCCATGCTGATCGGGGTCATTGTCCTGCTCGCATGGTATTTGCGGTCATTATAGGTCAGAGGAGAAAACCAAATGGAAACGACTTGGCCTGTATTGACAGTTTTAACCTTTTTGCCGCTGGTTGGGGTGGTCTTTTTGTTGCTCATCCGCGGTGATGAAGAGGTAGTTGTTCGGAACTCACGCAATGTAGCGCTTTGGGTATCGGGCTTTACGCTTTTGCTTGCGCTTGCGTTGTTATGGAATTTTGACCCTAGCTATAATGGCTATCAGTTTGTCGACCGTGGTGACTGGCTGTCTGATGAAGGCATTGGTTATATGATGGGGGTGGATGGCATATCCATGCCATTTGTTGTTCTGTCTGCATTTTTAACGCCCCTAGCTATTTTGGCGAGTTGGCATTCCGTCAAACATCGTGTTCGTGAATATATGATGGCCTTTTTGGTTCTAGAAACGCTGATGATTGGAACGTTTTCAGCGCTTGATCTGGTCGTGTTCTATCTGTTCTTTGAGGCAGTTTTGATCCCTATGTTTATCATTATTGGGATTTGGGGCGGCGCAAGGCGCGTGTATTCAGCGTTTAAGTTCTTTCTCTACACGTTGGCAGGGTCAGTGCTGATGCTGGTTGCCATTTTGGCCATGTATAACATGGCTGGTACAACCAATATCCCTCAACTGGCTAATTTTGCCTTTGATCCATCGGTACAATTCTGGTTGTTCTTAGCCTTTTTTGCATCATTTGCAGTTAAAATGCCAATGTGGCCAGTCCATACTTGGCTTCCTGATGCCCATGTGGAGGCACCAACAGCAGGGTCAATGATACTTGCTGGGGTATTGTTGAAAATGGGCGGCTATGGGTTCTTACGGTTTTCTCTGCCTATGTTCCCCGATGCGTCTATCAGTTTTGCTCCGCTTATCTTTGTGCTTTCTATTATAGCCATTATTTACACCTCACTCGTGGCTTTGGCACAGCAAGACATGAAAAAGCTAATTGCCTACTCATCGGTGGCGCATATGGGTTTTGTGACGGTTGGGATTTTTTCCTTTAATGCTCAAGGTATTGCCGGGGCAATGTTTCAGATGATCAGCCATGGTCTGATTTCTGCCGCCTTATTCTTTGGAGTAGGGGTGGTGTATGATCGGCTTCATACCAGAGATATCGACGCTTATGGCGGTGTTGCTGATGCCATGCCGCGTTATGCCGTATTTTTCATGATCATGATGTTAGGGTCTGTTGGGCTTCCGGGAACGACTGGATTTGTGGGTGAGTTTTTGGTCATGGTTGGGGCATGGCAGGCTAATATAGTGGTCGCAATCTTTACTGCTACTGGGGTGATTTTAGGTGCTACTTATATGCTCTGGCTCTATCGCAGGGTTATGTTTGGACGGGCGGAAAAAGATGAAGTTCTTGCCCTTGAGCCATTAGATCGCCGCGAGATATTTATCTTTTTACCACTGACGATTTTAGTCATCTGGTACGGGATTTTCCCTGGCGGAATATTTGAGCTGATGGATGTTTCCATTACTTCTATTATGGATCAAATTGAACCTGTGAATTTGGGCGCATTAAGCACGACCCAACCAGCCGTGACCACCATTGGAGAATAGATGATGGATTTGCTTAATTTACAGCCGGCTACTGCAGAAATCTTCATGGCTCTGGTCGCCCTTGGTTTAGTGCTAGCCTCGGCTTTCATTCAACCAGAGGCGGTTGCCGCCAAAATGGTTCGCCGTGCCACCATCGTGACCATGCTGCTAGCGATATGGATGTGCTATCACAATGGGTTTATGCCGTCATATGCCTTTAATGGACAGTTTTTTACCTCGCCCTTTATGGTCTATATGAAGGTGCTGATTTTGCTTGGGGCAGTAGGCATCTTGCTGATGGCTAAGCGCGAGTTTCAGAGTGAGAATATTGATCGCCCAGAATTGCCGTTGCTGATATTGCTTTCTGTGTTGGGTATGATGCTGATGGTATCAGCAAATGATCTGATTGTTCTTTATATGGGGCTGGAATTACAATCACTGCCCCTTTATGTGATTGCCGCCATTCGCCGGGAATCCTTACGCTCATCAGAGGCAGGATTGAAATATTTTCTGCTAGGTGCGCTTTCATCAGGATTGTTGCTTTACGGTGCATCCTTACTCTATGGCTTTACAGGGCATACCAGTTATGACGGCATAACACTTGCGCTTGAAAATGGTATTCATCCCGGCGCAGTGATTGGCATGGTGTTTATGATCTCTGGTCTTGCCTTTAAGATTTCTGCGGCGCCTTTTCATATGTGGACACCTGATGTGTATGAAGGCTCACCGACTATTGTCACGGCGTTTTTTGCTGTTGTCCCTAAATTGGCGGCGATGGCTCTATTCATTCGCTTTACTTATGGGGTGCTTGGCGATGTCAGCGACAGCTGGCAACAGGTCATTGTCATCATTGCCATTTTGTCGATGTTTATTGGTGCTGGCGGCGCGATTGTGCAGACGGATATCAAGCGTCTGATGGCGTATTCGTCTATAGCCCATATGGGTTATGCGCTGGTGGGAATTGCTTCGGGCATCACCAGTGGGATTAGCGCGGTCATGGTTTATATGGTGATTTATGTGATTTCATCTATCGGGGTATTTGCCTTGATCCTATCCCTTAAGCGTGATGGACGGGCAGTCACTAAGATTGAGGATATGGCTGGTATGTCCCGTTCGCACCCGGTTTATGCGTTGGCGATGATGGTGCTGATGTTCTCTATGGCTGGGATTCCCCCATTAGGCGGGTTTTTTGGCAAGTGGTATGTCTTTTCTGCGGCGATTGCATCTGGGCAAATCATCTTGGCAGTGGTGGGTGTTTTAGCATCAGTGATCGGCGCGTTTTATTATATTCGCATCGTTAAGGTTATGTATGTTGATGATGAGACTCAACCCATTGATCAAAATATTCCGCGCAGCAATACTCTCATTGCCTTGACCTCTGCCGGGATTATGATGGGATTTGTCTTTGTCCTATCCTTATTAAGAGAGACGGTTCAAGCCACGGTTCCTTTCGTGGTCTTCGTGGCAGGGTAAGGTGAGTGTTTCGATTTCGGTCTCAGTCTATGACGAAGCCACCAGCACATCTGATTTAGCAAAACAAGCTTTATTAGATGGCGCTTTATCTGGAACCGCTTTTCAGGCCCTAATTCAAACCAAGGGGCGTGGCCGTCATGGACGATTTTGGTCTTCACCCAAAGGTAATCTCTATCTTTCTTTAGTGTTTTTGCCTAGCCGCCCAATGATGGAATGGCCTGGGGTTTCTCTGGTGATATCGATAGCTTTAGCCAAAGCCCTTGGTCAGGTGATAGCGACCAATCGTATCAGCCTGAAATGGCCTAATGACGTTTTGGTCGATGGAAAAAAAATAGCTGGCATCCTTATTGAGGCACATGAAAAGGGCATGATCATAGGGATCGGGGTCAATATGATATCTGCGCCAGAGGTGTCTGATGGGGGATGGCCCACGATATGTTTGGCAGATATCATCAAAACAAATAAAGATGAGACCGCAAGTGAGGCAATGATCTCTTTAGATGCGTTTCGTGATATTCTGATCATTGAGATGGAAACGGCCTTATCAAACTGGCAAATTAGTGGCTTTCAGGCATGTTTACAGGAATGGATGGCGCTTGCGGCCTTTCTTGGGCAAATGATTTATGTTCAAGATGATGCTAATGACAGAATAGAAGGCGTCTTTCGCGTCATAAATCCGGATGGCACAATGCGACTAGAATTAGCAGGTGGAGATATGCTATCCCTTGCCGCAGGTGATGTGAAACGGGCTAGGCCTGTGGCCTCACTTGGAAATTGAGGAAACTATGCTTCTTGCAATTGATGGCGGAAATACAAATATCGTTTTTGGCTTGCGAAAAACTGAAGATGACTATCTGACATGGCGGATGGCGTCCGCATCAGCCACAACGGCGGATGATTATGCGGCTTGGCTATCTTTTCATCTGGCCAATCATGGTTTCGCGTTAAGTGATATTAGCGGTGTTATTATTTCCACTGTCGTTCCCGATACCCTTTCAGCGCTCAAGCGTTTTGCTGAACACTATTTGCCTGAACCCAGATATGTTTTGATGGGTGATGACCTGTCGCATGGTGTTGTGATTGCGATTGATAAACCGGAACAGGCTGGGGCTGACCGAATTGCAAACACAGCGGCGGCATCGCATTATTATCCTCGTCCGGCAATCGTTATTGATTTTGGCACGGCCACAACCTTTGATTATGTTTCCAAAGAAGGTGCATATTGCGGCGGCGTGATCTCACCTGGGGTGAACTTATCGGTGGGGGCGCTTTATCAGGCTGCGGCAAGACTACCGTTGATTGATCCCAAACACTGGCATACAGATATGCCTGTGATTGGTAAATCCACCATTGAGGCTATGAATAGTGGGTTATTTTTTGGTTATGCCAGTCTGGTCGAGGGTATTATTGCTCGCATGAAGGCGGACATTGCTAGCGATCAAGTCACAGTTCTTGCAACTGGTGGATTAGGGCAATTGTTTGCCGATGCCATCAGCATCATAGATCATTACGACGCCAACTTGACCCTTAAAGGATTGGCGATAATTTTTAAACGCCAACAGGACCATTTATGAGCTGGAATAAAAAAGACTTATTGTTTGCCCCTCTTGGTGGGTCAGGTGAAATTGGTATGAACGCCAATCTCTATCATTATGATGGGGTATGGATGATGGTAGATTTAGGGATTAACTTTCCTGATGATTCGATGCCGGGCATTGATGTGGTTTTACCTGACCTGACATTTCTTGATGATAAAACCGCTAATTTAGCAGGTTTAGTCATCACTCATGGACATGAAGATCACCTTGGGGCTGTCCCTTATTTATGGAGAAAATTGCGCTGCCCGGTTTATGGAACCGCGTTCACTTTATCTCTGTTGCGGCAAAAGCTTATTGAACATGGCCTCGAAGATGACATTCCACTAAAGGTGATTGATTACAATCGTCCACTGTCAATAGGCCCATTTACCGTGGAAATGATTGCCTTAACCCATTCTATTCCTGATCCCGCAGGATTAATCATCCAAGCAGGGGGAGAGCAGGTTTTTCATACCGGTGACTGGAAGTTTGACCCTGACCCACAACTTGGCCCGATTTCGGATATGGATCGCTTAAAAACGCTAGGGGATAGCGGTATTCTTGCCATGATAGGTGATTCTACCAATGCGTTAGTAGAAGGTTCGACCGAAAGCGAAGAGACCGCAAGACAAGGCCTGATTGATACGATTTCTCAACAAAAGGGTAGAGTTGCGGTTACTTGCTTTGCCTCAAATGTAGCGCGGCTGAACTCTTTGGTTGAGGCGGCAAGAGAAACAGGGCGAAGCCCAATGCTTGTTGGTAGAGCCCTAAACCGTGTGGTTGAGGCCGCTCGCCATTGTGGTTATCTCAAAGATTGGCCTGATATGCTTTCCATGGATGATTTTAGCCTTATTCCTAAGGAGAATATCTTACTGATTTGCTCTGGATCACAGGGTGAACCGCGTTCTGCGATGACGCGCATTGCTATGGGGACACATCATCTCATTTCATTGGAGGAGGGGGACTCTGTGCTGTTTTCCTCGCGTGAAATACCCGGCAACGAAGCAGCCATTGGTAAGGTTCAGGACAATTTGATTATGCGTGGCATAAAGGTAATAACCGCTGATGATGCGCCTATCCATGTTTCTGGCCATCCGGCGCGTGATGATATGACGGCAATGTATCAAATGATCCGTCCAAATATTGCTATTCCTGTGCATGGCACTTCACGTCATGTTAGGGCGCATGCCCTGCTGGCAAAGGATTGTCAGGTGCCACAGGTGCATATCCCTGAAAATGGTCAAGTCATCCGACTTTCGCCCGGCCCAATCTCTGTTGTTGGCGGTGCAGAAACTGGGCTTATGACAATTGAGGGCGGCGATATTATTCCGCTTCATGGCGCGGCGATGCAAAGTCGCCGAAAGATGATGTGGAATGGAACCGTGACAGCCAGTCTGGTGCTTAGTGAGCGCGGAGAGCTTTGCGCCAGCCCGATGGTAACTCAAAACG
>Ga0181590_10002258_pt1 | contig 16263 bp, 15 predicted proteins | sample 071ome_34_FD_132446 | JGI IMG/M metagenome (GOLD analysis project Ga0181590, IMG submission 132446) | Coastal salt marsh microbial communities from the Groves Creek Marsh, Skidaway Island, Georgia - 071411BT metaG (megahit assembly) | ecosystem: Environmental > Aquatic > Marine > Intertidal...
CTCGCGCCGGAGAGCGCCGCCTGGGAGACCTTCTACGCAACCGCCCTGCCGGGGAAGGTCGCTACATTATTGTCGGAGTACCCGAGGACATTGGCGTGCGGGCAAATCTGGGCCGAATGGGAGCCGCCGAAACCCCGGGGGCCGTCTTTCAATCCCTCGCAGCCATGCCTTGCTATGAGGGCGTTGAATCGATGGACCTCGGCTGGGCCTGGGTGGATGTCGCAGATTTACAAGCGAATTCCCTCCAGCATCAGGGACCCGAAGCCGTGAGCGCTTGGCGAGAACTCGTCGCCGAAGTCGATGCCCGCGTCGCTGCTGTCCTCACCCCCTTGATCGCCCAAGGAAAGATCCCCGTACTCATTGGAGGAGGCCACAACAATGCCTACCCCTTGCTCCAATCGCTCGCCGCCACTCATGGACCCGTTCATGCGCTGAATTTTGACCCCCACCCCGATTGCCGCGCGCTAGAAGGTCGGCATAGTGGAAATGGATTCAGCTATGCCCATGCCCATGGGTACCTCGACCGCTATGTGGTCCTAGGTCTGAGTGAATATGGGGCAAATGAAGCCAGCCGTGGCATGCTGGCGTCCACTCCCGACTGGACCTCCTTCCCCTATGAGGCATGGGCCGTCCGCGGCGAAATGGACTTTGATACGGCACGAAGGTTAGCCCTTGAGCATGTCCAGGCGGGGCCCTTTGGCCTCGAAGTATGTGCCGACGGCATCCAAGGCTGCCCTAGCAGCGCCCAAACCATGCTTGGCTGGTCCTGGGAGTCCGTCGCCCAAACCGCCTATTTGGCCGGTCAAACAGGTCAGGCCCGATACCTTCACCTCGCCGAAGTTTCGATCGGCCTCTGCCCCGAAGTCCAACGTCCCGCCTTGGCCCGCGCCGTGGCGTGGACGGCGTTGCAGTTCATTCGCGGCTGCGAAACACCTCTATTCTAGCGATGGTCGAATGCGTGGCCAATGTGTCGGAGGGGCGAAATCTCGTCACCCTAGACCGCATGAGTACGGCCATTCGGCAGATTCCAGGATGCCTCCTCCTCCACCGAGACGTCGGGCACGATGCACACCGAAGCGTCTTTACGTTTGCGGGCTCCGGGGAAGCGGTAGCCCACGCCGCCCTGGCCCTCGCCGATGTCTGCCTCCGGGATATTGACATGAGGGAGCACCAGGGCAGCCATCCCCGGATTGGAGCGCTCGATGTATGCCCAATTGTCCCACTCAGCCCGTAAGCCGATTCTGAAGCCGATGCCGCTGTGGCGGCCATTGCTGCGGGCCTCCAAAATCGGGGGGTCGGCGGATGGCTCTATGCCCAAAGCGCCTGCTACCCTGCCTACGCCGACTTGGCGGAGGTTCGCCGAGGTGAATATGAAGGATTACCTCACCGAAGCATTCCGATGGATTTTGGTACCTATCAGCCAGCATTTGGGGCAACGGCTTTGGGTAAACGGCCCTTCCTCCTGGCTTATAACATCCATGTTCGCGGGCGGAACGTAGAACTGGTGCGCGCTGTCGCCAATCGTGTCCGGCAGCGTCATCCACAGGGACTCCGCGGGGTCAAAGCCATCGGTTGGGATTGCCCTACCTGGGATTGCACCCAAGTCAGTTGCAATGTGGTTGACTTAGACCTTTGCACCCCCAAGCAGCTTTTTGACCGAGTTTCTCAGGAAATCGCTGTTCTAGGTGGCGAAGTGTTCGGTTCCGAATTGATTGGACTTGCCCCGGCGCATGCCTTTCGAGATTTTGCCAACATGGAGGAGGCTGTGAACTACTTGGGCCTTGATACCGTTGAATCGTTTCATCCCCGGGACCGGATTCTCGAATCGGTCCTTTCTTCCCACCTAACCTCCTCTTGACCCAATGGACCTCCATAAAAAGCGAATCCTAATCACCGGCGGCTCTTCGGGCCTCGGAAAGGCCATGGCCGAAGCCCTTGTTGACTGCGGGGCCGAAGTCCTCATCACCGGCCGAGACGAGGCCAAAGTCGAACGCGTCGCTGCCGAGCTGGGCTGCTGGGGCATGGCTGCCGATGCCGCGAAGGAAGCAGACATCCAAAAGGTCTTCGAATCCATCGATGGCGCTTGGAATGGGATCGATGTGCTGATTAACAATGCAGGCATTGGCTTTTTTCACGCCCTGGACGAGCTCGAATGGGCCCATTTTGAAACCATTTTTCATACCAATGTTTTCGGGGCAGCGATCACAGCTCGGGAGGCCGCCATTCGGATGAAGGCCCAATCCTTTGGGCATATCATCAATGTGGGATCCACCGCAGGATCGCGTGGATTCAAAACAGGAAGTGTCTATGCCGCGTCCAAATTCGCCCTCAAAGGCATGACCCAGTGCTGGATGCATGAACTGCGCCCGCACAACATCCGCGTCACCCTCTTGAGTCCCTCCGGAGTGCCTACGGCTTTCAATGTGGAATCGAGAGAAGAAAAACCCTTAAAGGATGGGCTTCTCACTCCAAAGGAATTGGCGGATGCCGTTGTGGCCGTCCTCACGATGGACGATCGAGGATTTATCCCAGAAGTTGAAGTTTGGGCCACCAACCCATTCTAAATCAGGATATAGGGATTCGCTTATCCATCACCCGGAACCAGATTGGAGGGAGCAGGGTTAAGAGCATCATCGCTGGATAGCCCGCGGGCATTTGAGGCGCCTCCTCTTGTTGAATCAACGTCGGGTACACTTTGTGTGGGGAGGCGTGGTGGTCACTATGGCGCGTCAATTCAAACAAAATAAACCGTCCCATCGGATGGTTGGAATTCCAGGAATGCGCAGGAGTGGTGGTTTCATAGCGGTTTGCTGACACGCGTTGCCGCGTGAGTCCATAGTGTTCGATGTAGTTGACGGTCTCCAAGAGCAGAAATCCCACCACGGAACCGCCCACAAAGGGAAAAAAAGCCGCCGGCTCCACCCAGGCGATGGTTATTAGGAGTGCGGACTCCCAGACTAGCAGACGGCGCATTCGGGGAGCGTCCAAGGCCCATGCGGAACGCCAGACACCCCAGACCGAGCGGAACCAAAAGGCATAAATCGTCTCCCCTTTGCGCGCGGTCGATGGATCTTCCGGGGTCGCGACATGTTTGTGGTGGCCCCAGTTGTGGTCAATAAAGAATTGTCCGTACAAGGTGCTCACCAATAGGGCCTGAGCGATGGTTTGGAAATGCTTCTGAGGGCGATGGCCCAACTCATGGGCGACATTGATGGCCAGAGCACCCGACGAAACCCCGTAAGCCGAGATATGCCCCACCAAGGAAAGGTAGTCCTGCCGAGCGATGTCTTCCGGCGTCGTGATCACGAGCCAATACAGCGCCGCAGCCTGAGCGGGAACCGTCATGAGCAGGATGGCATCAAACCAGCCGGATTGTTGCCAGCGCTCCCGTTCTTCTTCCGAAGCATTATTCGCTTTGGGGGGCAGAAGAATTTCCAGTATGGGAATAAACCCGAATGCATACGCCAGTGCCGCAAAAGAGCCCCAGCCCGTGGTGTGCATGGCAAAGGCCACTGAAGCCGTCAGCGTGAAGGCAAGGATATAGCGGAGATAGGACCACATAATTTCAGCTTTAAGACTGAAAATTAGGGAGTTCTCCGATAACATTCAAAACCTCCATGCGAATGAACATCTCCTCGGAATACCATTGGTGTTTTCGCGTTTTCTGCACCATCGGGGCATGTTGGCGGCTTCGGTAGGCAAATGCGTCGAGTTCGTCCGCGGAATTCCACACACTCATGGTGGCCTGTTCCACCAAGGGATACTCTCCCACCCCTTTGGCATATCGGAGGCCCGGTTGGTCTTGCACACCGCGTGAGGCTCTGGGCACATTCCACCAAAAACGCAAGGCTTGTTTTCGGGCGATACTGGCTCGAGTAAGCACGGCGACAGAGCCTGCTGTGCGCACCCCTGCTTCAGGGAATGCAAAGGGCTGCTGGCCATTCCACGTTCCATGGCCGCGCAGAGGCCGCGCTTCCCACCCATACACGGACGTGGCATAGCCGAGTAGGTCTTGGAACATCAGGTCATTCGACCAGAAAGCTTCGGCCGATTCGGGGTTCTCCCACACGGTAAACCAGGCATACGTGCCCCAATCGGGCCAAATTGAAAATCCTTGACCGGCTCCACTTCCGAGCATCTTGCCAAAGCACAGGCCAGGAGCGGCCACCCCCTGCCTAAGAGAAATGCCCATGGCCCCAAAGGCGCGCCAGCGTGCGCGCCATCCGGAGAATGTCATGAAACGAACGGAAATATGGGTACCCAAGGCGGTCATTCGGTCAAAATGTCAGTTAGTCTTCTATGGAACGGCCGTGGCATACCGCTTGTTTAGAGGATAGTCCATAAAACTAAATCAAAGCACCATGGCAACTGGAAAAATCAACGTTTCGGCGGACAATATTTTCCCCATCATTAAAAAGTTCCTCTATAGTGATCACGAAATCTTCTTGCGGGAACTGATTTCCAATGCGGTAGACGCGACCAACAAGCTCAAGACCCTCTCCAATTTAGGCGAGTTTAAGGGGGAGCTCGGCGACCTGACCATTCAGGTGCACATTGACAAGAAAAAGAAGCAACTGCGTATCGTGGACCGCGGAATTGGCATGACCCACGATGAGGTTCAGAAGTACATCAACGATGTAGCCTTTTCAGGCGCAGAAGAGTTTGTGAAGCAGTACGAAGGCAAGGTCGAAAAAGGCGCCATGATTGGCCATTTTGGACTGGGCTTTTACTCCAGCTTCATGGTGTCCAGCCAAGTCGAAATCAAAACGCGCTCTTGGAAATCAAGTGACGACAAAGAAGGTGCGCATTGGTCCTGCGATGGGTCTCCCGAGTTTGAATTGAAGGGCTGCACGAAAAAAGACCGGGGTACCGAGATCATCTTGCACATCGACAGCGAGAGCGAGGACTTTTTGGAGGAGTTCAAAATCAAGGAGCTCCTGAAGAAATATGCGCGCTTTATGAGCATACCCATCCAGTGCGGGGAGAAAGAAGAGCGCGTCAATGTGGCGGCAGAAGGCGAAGAAGCCAAGTACGAAACCGTCAAAAAGGCGGACATCATCAATGAAACAGAACCCGCTTGGACGAAGAAACCCAGCGAGTTGAGCGACGAAGACTACAACAAGTTCTACAAGGCGCTTTACCCCTACACCTTTGAAGACCCACTCTTCCACATTCACATCAATGTGGACTATCCCTTTGATCTCACGGGTATTTTGTTCTTCCCCAAGATTAAGCCCAACATGGAGCTGCAGAAGAACAAGATTCAGCTCTACCAGAGCCAGGTGTTCATTACAGACAATGTGGAAGGCATCGTGCCCGACTTTTTGACGCTCCTCCACGGCGTCATCGATTCGAAGGATATTCCATTGAACGTATCGCGCTCCTACTTGCAGGCCGACGGCAACGTGAAGAAAATAAGCGGACACATCACGAAGAAAGTGGCGGACAAACTCGAGGAAATGTTCAAGGCAGACCGGGCGGACTTTGAGGCCAAGTGGAAGGACATTTCCGTCATCATCGAATACGGTATGGTGACCGAGGAGAAATTCTACGAACGGGCAAAAAAATTCAACCTCTTTAAATCCGTCATCGATGACTCCTGCTACACCATGGAGGAGTACGTGGAGAAGATTTCGGCCCTTCAAACGGATAAAGACGGACAGCGTGTCATCCTGTATGCTTCCAATGCCGATGCCCAGCACAGCTACATTCAGAAGGCCAAAGCCGAAGGCTATGATGTGATTCTACTCGAGTCGCCTATCGCAGGACACAGCATCCAGAAGTTTGAAGGCAGCGAAGAGAAAGTTCGCTTCGCTCGGGTGGACAGCGATTTGCTCGACAAACTCATCCCCAAAGGCGATGAACGCACTTCGATCCTCACAGACAAGGAAGTGGAATCCTTAAAAAGCCATGTCGAGGCGGCACTCAACAGCAAAACCTACACGGTTCGAACCGAGGCCTTGGGCAGTGACGATGCCCCCATGCTCATCACCATTCCTGAATTTATGCGTCGCATGAAGGAGATGTCAGCTACGGGAGGCGGAGGCTTTATGGGTATGGGCGACTTCCCTGTTTCCTATGATTTGGTCGTGAATACAAACCATCCTCTATCGGGGAAAATCCTGCAATCCGAAGGCGAAGAGCGCGACGGTTTAATTGCGCACGCCAAAGATTTGGCCCTGCTCCAACAGAACTTGTTGCAAGGCGAAGCGTTAACCACTTTTGTCAACCGCGCAATGGAGCGTTTGGTATAACTTAGACCCCTTATGAAGAAGATTTTAACCTCCCTGGCCGTTCTGGCCACCATCGCTGCAGGCGCTCAAGATTTGCCTCAGCCCTCCCCCTCAACCCATCTCGAACAGCGCGTTGGCTTGACGGATATCACGTTGGACTACTCCCGTCCGAGCGTGAATGGACGTGTCATTTTTGGCGATTTGGTCCCCTTTGGAAGCCACTGGCGTGCCGGAGCAAACCAGAACACCAAGGTGACCTTCTCCAAGCCCGTCACCATTGCTGGAACCGATGTGGCTGCTGGGACATACAGCCTATCCATGATCCCGAACAAGGGCACCTGGACGGTCATATTGAATACGAAAACGGACATGTGGGGCGTCGATGGCTACAGCCAGGAGCAAGATGTGCTTCGCGTGGAGGTCACTCCGCAAGCGATTGCCCCAGTCGAAACCATGCGCATGAGCCTCGAAAACATTACGGTGTCGAACGCTGAGATTGTGCTCGACTGGTCGGATGTTCGCATTGCGCTGCCTGTGGAATTGAACACCATGGAACTCGCTACGGCGAATATTGATGCCGCCATTGCCGCCGAGCCGGAGAATTGGCGTGTTTACCGCAATGCGGCCAATTTCTACAACCAGAACAACATCGAGCTCGCCACGGCACTGACCTACATGGAAAAGTCCATTGCGCTCAATCCCGACAGCTGGTATAGCTACTACCTCTACGCACAGGTTTTGGCCAAAAATGACCGCAAGAAGGAAGCCAAAAAGGCCGCCAGCAAGGCCCTTGAAATGGGGCGTGCCGAATCGGCAAAGAACAACGCTCCGTTCAACTACGCCGACACCATCAAGCGTTTTGTCTCTGACTTATAACGAGTTAACTCAATGACTTTAGAAACCCGGCCTCGCGCCGGGTTTTTTGTTGAACCATTCTGCCCAAAAAGCGTTAAAAACGCAGCAAACATTAAACAAAATGCGCAAACTTTACTTCTTCCTCCTCGTAACTGCGTCGTGGGTCCTTCAAGCCCAGGTCATTCGCGGCACGGTCGTCGATGACGCCAGCAACGATCCCATTCCAGGGGCTGTCGTCACGATTCAAGGCAGCCCAATTCAAAGTGTCACAGACTTTGACGGCAATTTTGAACTCCGCGGCATGGTGCCCGGGCTCTACAACGTAGCCGTCGGATTCATCGGCTATGAAGGCAAGACGCAGTTTGAAGTGCAGGTCACCCAAGCCAAGCCAGCCATCGTCAACTTCCGCTTGCGAGAGGCCCTGCAGGTTTTGGACGAAGTGGTTATTAGCACCCAACAGCAGTTTAAGCAAGAAGCTCAATCTCCGGTCAGTGTTCAGAGCATTGGCATCAACGAAATTCAGCGCAATCCCGGGGGCAACCAAGACATTTCAAAGGTGATTCAATCCCTTCCCGGCGTAGCCTCTGGCGTAGCTTTTCGAAATGACCTCATCATCCGTGGTGGCGGTCCCAACGAGAACCGTTTTTTCTTGGACGGCATTGAAATACCAGCCATTAACCACTTTGCCACCCAAGGCGCTTCGGGCGGTCCGGTAGGGATGATCAATGTAAACTTCATTCGTGACGTGGATTTCTACACGTCTGCGTTTGCGGCCCAGCGAGGCAATAGTTTGAGTTCCATCATGGAAATCAACCTAAAGGATGGACGCACGGACAAGACGGGCGGTATTTTCCAAGTGGGGGCATCGGAAGTGGGCCTCACTTTGGATGGTCCCATCAACAAGAAAACCACGTACCTCGCCTCCATCCGACGCAGTTACTTGCAATTTCTCTTCAAGGCCATTGGCCTTCCCTTCTTGCCGACCTACAACGACTATCAATTCAAGGTCAAGCACAACTTCAACCGCAACAACCAACTGACCATTTTGAGCTTGGGTGCCTACGACGTGAGCGTGCTCAATACGGACCAAAATGAAACGCCGGAACAGCGCTACATCTTGAACTACCTGCCGGAATACGATCAGTGGAACTACAGCATTGGCGCCAAGTACACCCACTTCGGTCCTGGCGGCATCACGAATATCGTTTTGAGCCGTTTTATGCTCAACAACGAATCGTACAAGTTTGAGAACAACAACCGCGATTTGGATCAACTCCTGAACTATGCCTCCCAGGAAATTGAGAACAAATTCCGGTTGGAGCACCAAGTGAAGAAGAGCCGTTGGGAATCCATGGTGGGTTTTGGCTTGGAACAGGCGAAATACAATACCCAAACCCTAGACAAGCGCTTGCCTGGTGGCTTTATCTTGGATTATTCCACCGACGCCATCTATTACAAAGCCAACGCCTTTGCCAATTGGGTAGGACGCTTTGCCGACGACCGCATAAAGGTCTCGCTGGGATTGCGCACGGACATTGTTGATTTCAACGAAAGCACGCGCAACCCCTTGAATCAATTGTCTCCACGTATAGCCCTTTCGTACAACCTGAATGAGAATTGGACCTTAGACGGCAATTACGGCCGCTACTTCCAACTCCCCCCCTACACGGCCTTAGGGTACTTAGGAACGGACGGAGACAATTCAGACTTGACCTTCATTCAAGCCGAGCACTTCGTTGCCGGAACCACGCAATACTGGCCGTGGAATGCGAAAACCTCCGTAGAAGGTTTCTACAAGCGTTACAGCAACTACCCCTTCTTGCTTCGCGATTCCATCTCCTTGGCAACCGTGGGTGGGGATTTTGGGGTCATTGGCAACCAGTTGGCGACGGCATCATCCGATGGGCGCGCCTATGGACTCGAGTTAACCTACCAACAGAAGCTCTACAAGGGCCTATTTGGCATCGCGGCGATCACCTTGGTGCGCTCCGAATTCCAAGACATCCAAGGCGACTACGTGCCTTCCTCCTGGGACAACGGATTGATTGCCACGTTCACCTTTGGCAAGCGCTTTGGCAAGAACTACGAAATTGGTGTTCAATACCAACACCTGGGCGGCGCTCCTTACACGCCCTTTGATTTAGAGAAGACGGCCACCATCTACAATTGGGACGTGTTGGGCCGCGGCATTCCCAATTACAGTCTGCTCAACACCGAACGCTTGGGCGAGTTTGACCGTCTGAATATCCGAATTGATAAAAAGTGGTTCCTGAAGAAAGTCAACATTGACCTATACTTTGACCTGCAGAATGCCCTGGCCTATAAAGTGGCTGGACCTAATTTTATCGATGTGGTGCGGGACGGAGACGGCAATCCCGTCATCAATCCGGACAAGCCTTGGCAGTACCAAACAACCACATTGCCCAACGTGAACGGCGGCACCGTCCTCCCCAGCGTCGGCTTCATTTTTGAGTTCTAAGGAGCTTCTTTACCAAGATAATAGGCGCCTACTGGGCGCCTTTTTTCGTAGGCTTTTTGGTTTTCTTGGCAGGTGCCGCGGAAGGAGGCATCAGGGCTGGCAAGGGAATAGGCTTCATACTGTAGAGAAGGTAGCGGCTCCGAATCTGTTTGAAGGCCTCGAGGTCCGGCTGCCATGAAGCCTGGATTTCTTGGACGCTTTGGCCCGCCTCTAAGGCATCTTCCAGCGACGTTCCTCCCGCCAGCTTATCCATGAAGGAGGTAAAGAAGGGCCTTGCCGTATCCCGTCCCTGCGCGGCATAGGCGTGGTAGATATCGTGGAGGTAATTCAGCTGCAGTCCCTGCTCTGGGTGAATGGGCATGGTGCGCAAATCCCATCCATGGCAGGTATCCGATTGAAATTTGGGAGAACTAGCGCCCGCATTGGGCATCGGCACAAAGGCGAATCCTGTTGCATCGATCCAAGGTGCACCGAGCCACTCAAAGGGTGCTTCCGTTCCCCGGCCTACGCTCACCGGCGCCGCTTCAAAAAAACAGAGCGAGGGATAGAGGGCAATGGCATGCGCATTGGGCAAGTTGGGCGAAGGGGGAGCTTCATCAGGGAATGAAACGGGCTCCCGGTGGTAGTCTACGCAGGGAATGACCCGGAGCTGAAGGGAATCGGCTCCTCGGATCCAGCCTTCGCCGTGAACCATTTGGGCATACTCCCCCATCGTCATCCCATACAGGACGGGCACAGGATGTAGGCCCACGAAGCTGGTGTAGGCGGTATCGAGCACAGGACCATCCACGACGTTAGCAAAGGGATTGGGCCGGTCGAGCACAATCAGAGGCTTCTTGAATTCTGCACAGGCTCCCATCACATAGGTCAGCGTACTGATGTACGTGTAAAAGCGTACCCCCACATCTTGCAGGTCAAAAAGCACAACGTCCACATCGGCCAAGTCCTCCGCCGTGGGCTTTTTGTGCGACCCATAGAGCGAGACCATGGGAATCTTTACCCCATCAACCTCTTCGTCCTCTACGTGCTCCCCGGCCGAAAAGCTGCCCGTGAAACCGTGCTCGGGTGAGAAGATCTTCACCACGTTGAGATGGAGCTTCCGTGCGCGCTCAACAGTATTGACCAAGCGCTTTTTCTTGGGATCGTAGTTCAAGCTTGCGGCGTGGGCCACCAAGGCATAGCGCAATGTATCCGGGGATTCTTGGAGAACTTCCATCTGCAGCGCACCCGTATGTTCCGCCCCTTTCAAATACGGCGTATAGCCTTGACTTTGGGCCGAGATGGGCAAGAAAAAATAAAAGACGATGCCTACGGCTCCGACGAGCCAAGTATCTTTACGCTGCATGGGTTCAAGATGGCGATTTTTCTCGATATGGCTAGGCTGGCAATGGGGCCGTCGAAGCACTCGGGCTTCCGTTTCGAACGTATTGGCGTCCACCGTCATTGGCGCCGGAATTTGCACGGTCCTTTTGGGGATATCCACTGGTCGCGGCTTGCAAGAAGCCATCGATCAGAAGGTGGCCACCTTTCATGGGGACCTCCAAGTACGCGGGTATCAACAAGCCCTGAGTGCCGATGCCGACGCCTTGCCCATGAGCGATGCAGATGTCATCCGGATGCAATCTACCCCGCATGGTCAATCAGGCGCATGGCACAGTGCCTGCTTTAAGGCCGGCATGGCCACGACCCATTCCCAGATGCTTGGCGCCCAACTTATGGGCCTTTCTTCGCTCCCAGAACGGGTTTCAAAATCTTTGGTGGCGGGACGCCTTCCCGCATGGCCATCCAACGAAGTGTGCCTCTCACGCGAAATGGCGCGTCAATTGCGGCTCGATGTGGACAGCACCTTCGAAATGTACTTTTCCCGTGATCCAGCTTCTTTGCCCACTTTGCGCTACTACCGCGTGGCAGGCCTCTATGAAACTGGGCTCTTCGAGTGGGACGAACGCATCATTTTTGTGGATGAACGGCAAGTTCAAAAACTGAACCGCTGGACGTCGGAACAGCACCAAGCCTGGCTGTTCTACGGCGCCACGGAAGCGAGCGACATGGATGCCTTGCGCGCACTCCTCCCTTTGGAATGCGATGTGTATTCGCCACGTCAGGATTTCCCGCAATTGTACCAATGGTTAGATTTGTTCGACACGAACACCTGGATATTGGGGATTATTCTCACCTTGGTCGCCGCCTTCAACGCCTCCGTGGTCGTTTTTATCCGAGTCATTGAGCGGCGCAAAGCCGTCGCCATTCTCCGGACGATGGGACTTTCTACGGGTCGCTTGACCCAAGCCATGCTTGCCCTTTTTAGCCAATCCGTTTTGAAAGGCATGCTGGGCGGGAATCTTTTGGCCTTGGGACTGCTCTGGGTGCAGTGGAGCAGCCAAATTCTCCCACTGGATCCCCAAACCTATTACGTCGACCATGTCCCGGTTTCCTGGGACTGGAGCGAGTTTCTCTTGGCTAATCTCTTCATAATCACAGCAGTTTTAGCGACCTCCGTCCTCCCGGCGAAAATTTTATCAAAATTCCACCCTTCACAGGTTTTGCGAATGGCCTAAGCGGTATATATTTGCACCCTTCCTTGGAAGAACCAACACTGGTGCGGTAGTTCAGTTGGTTAGAATATCGGCCTGTCACGCCGAGGGTCGCGGGTTCGAGTCCCGTCCGCACCGCAAAAAGCCTGCTTCCTAGCGGGCTTTTTTGTTTTCAAAGCATTCTTGGACGTACATTCTCATCATGAAATCTAAACTTGGACCCAGCCTCCTCGTGGCAGGCTACCTTTTGATCCTCACATCCGATATTTTCTTCATGAACCACCTTATGAGCGCCCGAAACGTCTACTGGTCGGGCTTTACGCTTTCTATGCTGGGAGGAGCCTTGACTCTGTTCCAGTGGTTCCGAGGGTCCAAGAACTAGTCAGCCTCCGCATTCCCCCACCGTCCAGGACTCCACACCGGCACAACCCGCTTCGCAGTCATTGCCATAGGTTTTCCCATCGCATCCACACACAGGATCGTAGACGGCTGGACAAATGCACTCTGCACGGGGGTTTCCGGGTGGACATGGTGCGGTTTCGCACGCACTCCAAACCATGGTCGTCAGAGTGAGCAACACAATGGGGTATTTTTTCATAGAAAAGCGCTGATTTGTGATCTAAGTTCCATGGCTAATATAGCCGAGGCGGGTATATTTGCCTTTCACTTATTGAATCCATAGCGATGGCACTTGAAATTACAGAAAGCAACTTCCAAGACCTAGTCTTGAAATCTGATACCCCCGTACTCGTGGACTTTTGGGCCGCATGGTGTGGTCCCTGCCGCATGGTTGGACCGATTGTGGACGAGCTCGCTCAAGACTTTGAAGGCCGTGCCGTCGTTGGCAAAGTGGACGTGGATAAAGAAGGCGAAATCGCCATGCAATTTGGCATCCGCAATATCCCTACCCTCTTGATTTTCAAAAATGGCGAGGTAGTCGATAAACAAGTGGGTGTTGCACCGAAAAACGTGCTCGCGGGCAAGCTCGAGGCACAACTCTAAGGTATGGTCACTACGGCCGTGGTTCTCGCCGGAGGCAAAGGCACACGTTTGCAAAATGCCTTTCCGGATACCGCGAAACCCATGGTTCCCTTGGCGGGAAAACCCGTCTTGCAACATTTGGTCGAAACCTACAGCGCTCAAGGAATTGAGCGCTTTTTCTTTACCATCGGCCATCTCGGGGACCAAATTCGAGCACATTTTGGCGATGGTTCGGCCTGGGGCGTGGACATCCACTACTTCGAAGAAACGACACCCCTGGGAACGGCCGGCGCACTGGCGGAGCTTCGCGGCATGCTTCCTGAAACGTTTTGGGTGATGTACGGGGATACCCTGAGTGACATTGATTTGGCCCAAATGGAGGCCTACCATGTGAGCAAACGCGCCCAGGCTACCCTCTTTGTGCATCCGAATGACCACCCATACGATTCGGATTTGGTCCAAATGAACCGAGAAGGTCGCGTGGTAGCGGTTCATGGAAAGCCGCATGCCGAAGGAATCGACTACCCCAACTGCGTCAATGCGGCATTTTACCTCATGGAAAATCGGCTCATTGGTCAGATTCCAATGGGGGTATCCAGTGATTTCGGGCGAGATCTTTTTCCCCGCTGGGCCAGTGAACATCGACTTTTTGCGTATGCGAGTCCAGAATACATTAAAGACATGGGCAAGCCCGAGCGGCATGCGGAAGTCGAACGCGCCGTGACCACTGGAAAGGTTTCTGCGCGCAACCTCACCCAACCGCAACGGGCCATTTTCTTGGATCGAGACGGGGTCATCAACCTCGATACGGACTTGATTAAGCATCCGGATGAAATGCAGGTTTATCCCTTCGCGGGAAAAGCCATTCGGCAAATCAACCAAAGCGATTTTATCAGCGTCGTCGTCACCAATCAGAGTGCTGTGGCACGTGGCTTGACCGACCTCGATGGCATCGATGCCATCCACGCACGCATGGACCGTCAACTGGGGGCCCAAGGAGCCTTTGTGGACGCCTTGTACTATTGCCCACACCACCCCCATGGCGGGTTTCCGGAAGAGCGTCCGGAGTATAAAATTCCCTGCAATTGCCGGAAACCCAGCCCGGGCATGCTGCTCGCCGCCGCGGACCGGTTCAATATTGATTTGAGCCAAAGCTGGATGGTGGGCGATAGCCCACGGGACATCGAAGCAGGTCGGGCAGCTGGAGTGCGCACGATTCGTGTACGCACCGGCCATGGCGCCGTTCCCGGGCCTGAGCCGGATTTTTGGGCCGATACCTTGGAAGACGCAGTGGCCCGTATCTTCACGGAAGAAACCCCGACGACGTGATCATTACTCGGACCCCTTTTCGAATTTCCTTTGTTGGCGGAGGGAGTGATTTGCCGGCCTTTTACCGCCAACATGGTGGAGCGGTCCTATCCACGACGATTGACAAGTATATGTACATTTCGTCGCATGACTACTTTGAGCCGGGTGAGATTCGAACGAAGTACTCCAAAACGGAAACCGTCGGCGCAGTGGCCGATCTTCAGCATCCCATTCTGCGCACCATCATGCAGAAATTGGGCGTACACGAAGGATTAGAAGTCAGTTCCATTGCCGATGTGCCGGCAGGAACAGGCATGGGCTCCTCCTCAAGCTTTACGGTGGGCACCTTGCACAACCTCATGGCGCGCCAAAACCGTTTGGCGGAAGTCGACAAGGCCTGGTTAGGCCACACCGCCTGCCAAGTGGAGTTAGAGGATTTGGGCGAACCCATCGGTAAGCAAGACCAGTATGCGGCGGCCTACGGGGGGCTCAACATCATTCGCTTTCTGCCCAACGATGAGGTGGAAGTTCAAGCTCTCGCACTTTCCCACCCGCTTCAAGGGGACTTTTGTCAACACCTGAAGCTCTATTATTTGGGTAACCAGCGCAGCGCCAGTGCCATTCTTGCGGAACAGAGCCAAAAAAGCAGTGAAGCCGATAAGGTGGCCGCCCTCAAAACGATGGTCAGCTTCGTGGACCCCTTTACCGCCTCCCTGATTGCCGGTAACTGGAGTGACCTCGGCGCACATTTGCACGAAAATTGGAAGCTTAAGCAATCGCTAGCCTCCGGCATTAGCAATCCGCGCATCCAAGAGGCCTACGAGGCCGGCTTGGCCGCAGGTGCTTGGGGCGGAAAGCTTTTGGGTGCCGGTGGTGGTGGATTTATGCTTTTCCTTGCTCCGCCCTCGGCCCATGCCGCCTTGGACGCCGCCATGAACGACTGCCGCCCCTTCCCCTTCCAACTGGACACGGAAGGCTCGAAAGTCATCTTTAACGGTTGATAAAAGACCCTACCTTTATCTCATGACTGCATCAGAATACCGCCAACTGCTGACCGATACGCTCAACCGTCTCGATATGGCTGCCGTGGACGCGATGGTTGAGTGCTTTGCCGACGCGCATGCGCGCGGCGCAACCATCTTCACGATGGGCAACGGCGGTTCGGGCGCTTCCGCAAGTCACGCTGCGGGCGATTTTTTAAAAGGCGCTTCGTACGGCTTGGACCAGCGCTTTAAAATGGTTTGCCTCAACGACAACCTGCCCTCCATGATGGCCATTGCCAACGACATTGGATGGGAGGACATCTTTGTCGAGCCCTTAAAGAACTTTATACAACCCGGCGATGTTGTGATTGGCATCAGTGGATCGGGTAATTCCAAAAACGTCCTCAAGGCGGTGGACTACGCCAAGTCCAAGGGGGCCACCGTCATCGGCATGACCGGCTTTAAAGGGGGTCAACTGCGCGAAGCCGCCGACATTTCCATCCACTCGGATGCCATGGATATGGAAGTCGCGGAAGACGTGCATATGGCCGTGTTCAATATGGTCAAAAAAGTCATGATGGCCCGTCTCATGGGCGATACGCCAAGCATGGGAGGCACGTATGACGCCCGCGTTCAATAATCTGTTCGAATTCTAGCCTTAGGGCTTGGCCACCCGTTGATGAAGGCCCTGAAGGGTCTGCAGGCATTGGGTGTGGATGCGTTCTATGATCTCCCCAGCGGTGGGCAAATCCAAAATCTGTTGGGCCACCTGGCCGATTTCTAGTTCGCCCTCCAGAAGGTCACCCTCAAACATCCCTCGCTTGGCTCGGCCTCGTCCAAGAAGCGCGGCCAACTGCGCGGCATCCGCACCCTGTGCATAGGCCGCTTGA
>Ga0181590_10002261_pt1 | contig 16248 bp, 17 predicted proteins | sample 071ome_34_FD_132446 | JGI IMG/M metagenome (GOLD analysis project Ga0181590, IMG submission 132446) | Coastal salt marsh microbial communities from the Groves Creek Marsh, Skidaway Island, Georgia - 071411BT metaG (megahit assembly) | ecosystem: Environmental > Aquatic > Marine > Intertidal...
ATCATCAACGGCGCGAACGACCGCGTTGCTCCTCCTGCAGACGCCACTTCGTTGGTCGGCAAGCTTCAAGAGCAAAAGGGGATCACAATCACCCACCAAGAAGTTCCGGGCGCAGGCCACTTCTTTGACGAGCCGCATATGGGAACGATGATCGGGTCTGTCACCGATTACGTAAAACGCAGGCTGACCGAAACGTCACGGTAGAGATATGGGCGTAACAGAAGACCTTGCAGATGCCCTTGCACGCGACACGATCGCAGCGATGGATAAATTGAAAGATGAAAATCTTATCACTCAGGTTGCCAAGCAATTGGCAGCCACATCGACCACGGCGGAAGAAGCATACATGACCTCGATCAGAGTGCGCTTAGCCGAACGGCGAGCACGCCTTTACCTCAAAAAACGAGTCGCAGATTTTGCGGCTGGTAAATCTCAGGACACCCAAGACTAGGCGGCTTATTGTGGGCACAACAAGGGCTTCAAATGACCGGCACTGATCGCTTAAACGCCCAAATGGCATTCCTTTGCGAGGTCGATAAGTTAAAGTCAATTTTGCGTGCCACACGACTGCACGACAACAGTCGGTTTGAAAACTCGGCTGAACACAGCTGGCATGTTGCGCTGTATGCGATGGTCTTGGCTGACCACCGACCGACTGGCAGTGATCCGTTTCGCGTGATCAAAATGTTATTAATCCACGATATTGTCGAGATTGATGCAGGTGATGCACCAATTCATGGGGATTTCAACAAAGAGGAAATGGCGCGAAAAGAACAAATTGCCGCGGACAGGTTGTTCAGCCTTTTACCTGTTGACCAAGCACGAGAGTTTCGAGCTCTTTGGGATGAATTTGAGGCTGCTCAATCGCCTGATGCTCGATTTGCGAAGGCACTTGATCGTATTCCGTCACCTTTAGCCAACATGGCAAACGGAGGTGGCTCCTGGACTGAATATGAGGTTTCAGAAAGCGACCTGGATCGTCGCGTAGGTGTTCCCATCCAAGCCGGTGCCCCTGAGCTTTGGAAATGGCTAAAGACTAAAATCAGACTATGGTTTAGAGAACATACTTCAACAGATAAGGTTCGATAAACCCGAAAGAATTTCCCCATGCCGGTAGCCTATATCCATCTGATTATTGCTGTAATTTTCGAAACTATTGGCACGAGCGCGCTACAGGCCAGTCAGCAGTTTACAAAATTCTGGCCCTCGGTTCTGGTTGTCGTGGCCTACGGTATAGCCTTCTATTTCCTTGGCATGACACTCAAAGCGCTACCGGTTGGAATTGCCTATGCATTGTGGTCCGCGCTTGGCATTATTTTTATTTCGCTTATTGGTCTTATCGTCTTTGGTCAAAAACTTGATATTCCAGCAATCGTTGGAATTGGATTAATCCTTTTGGGAATCGTGATAATCCAACTCTTCTCAAAAACGACTGGACATTGAAGTCGCTTCAGGCATCCAGTTCTGCATCCCAATATAGAAAATCCATCCAACTTTCATGCAGGAAGTTCGGTGGAAATTTACGCCCGATGTTTTGCAAATCATGTGCCTCAGGGCATCTAGGAGCCTTGCGCAGTTGCATTTCCGTTTGTCGTAGAACCCTTGAGCCTTTCTTAAGATTGCAAGGTGAACAAGCCGCGACAACATTTTCCCAAGATGTAATGCCGCCACGCGCGCGCGGAATGACATGATCGAAAGTGAGATCCCCTTTTTGCCCGCAATACTGACATCGAAATTCATCCCTTAGGAATAAATTAAAGCGCGTGAAGGCCACGCGCTTTCTAGGTTTTACATAGTCTTTTAAGACGACTACGGACGGGAACCTAATCGACCGCGAAGGGCTATGAACGTAATCGTCATATTCGGCAACTATATCGACCCGCTCAAGCCATGCCGCCTTTATGGCCTCTTGCCATGGCCATAGCGAAAGCGGGTAATATGACAATGGTCGGTAGTCTGCGTTTAGAACAAGGGCCGGATGCTCTTTCAGCCTTCCAGGCGCTCGAACGAAATCGGATCTGAAATCTCCGCTCATATTGATCGCCTCCCACCCCTCTTTACCCATTATATAATGACGAGAATATTTCGATCATGATCACTATATATCGCGTCAGATCTGTGACAAGCCCCCAGATTTATGACGCCGATAACGAGGAAATTTCCAAAGACATGTTTTCCCCTCAATTTACTGTGCTAACTCACACCTTGCCGCGCACGCGCCCAAAAACAAATTAACAATGAGCTTCACCCAAAACAGCGCCAATCGAGTTTGCCTGACAGGCTTGGTTTCCTACCCAATCATGGCCGCAGCTACGAACTGCTCTTTCGCACCGTCCACGGTCGTGCCCAAGGGGTGGATAGGATGGAGCAAGACACTTCTGTTGACAGGGACATCCTCAAGTATCTGGACGTGGCTTGAAGCCTGTAAACGCATCCGGCGCATCGCTACTTTTTCTTTGCTTTCTCCTTGGACCAGCCAAAGCTTACCCGGCTGCATAGAACCTTCAAGGATTAAATAAAACTCATAACGCTTTGTTATAATTTCATAATATCATTCGAAATGCTTATTGATGAGCGTTAAAGCTTTTGGTTGGTGACATTACAATCCCAGTTTGTCGCGCATAAAGGCAAGGGCAACGCTTAACCCATCCGGCGCAATCCCGTGCCCCGTTCCTTTCATTACGTGAGCAAAGACGTCAGACCATCCCGCCGCTTGAAGGGCTTCGGCAGCCTCTGGCAATGATTGCACGGGAACCACATCATCAGCATCCCCGTGAACAAGCAACACAGGAGGGCGACTGACGGCCTCATCTTTTAACAATTCAGGCTCAAGCAAACGCCCAGAGAAGGCAATAATGCCTGCAATTTCGTCTTCCCTGCGCGGGGCCACGTGTAATGACATCATCGTACCTTGAGAAAATCCGAACAGTACCACCTGCTCAGGCAGTACGTCTTCATCAACCATTAAGGCATCAAGAAAGGCATTTAGATCTTCAACCGCAGCATCCATCCCACGGCGTGACTCCTCTTCGCTAGAACCATCAATCCATGGAATGGGAAACCACTGATAGCCGAATGGAGATCCAGCGCAGTTTTCAGGGGCATCCGGAGCGATAAACAAAGTGTCCGGCAGATGCTCACCAAGTGGGTCGGCAAGACCAAGTAGATCGGCTCCATTTGCTCCGTAACCGTGAAGGAAAACGACAATTGAACGTGTCTCTCCTGAAAGTGGTTCTTTACGCTCTGCCTTCAATACCCGAGTCATCTGATGCCTTCCCTTTCTTTTGCAACTCTGTAGTAGGCCCACAAAAGCCGGGCTGCAACGCTTCTCCATGGGCTCCAGGCAATTGCCATCTGACGAAATGCTTTTTCTTTTGGACGGTTGGGTAAATCGAACAGGATTCGGGCACTTTCTTGCAAAGCTAGATCACCGGGCGCGAAAACATCTGCGCGTCCCAAGCTGAACATCGCGTAAATTTCTGCGGTCCAGACGCCGATGCCTTTAACATCAACAAGAGTTTCAATCACTGAATCTGAAGAGGCATCTCTCAGTGCGTTAAAACGTATCCCTGAGGATGCGAGTGCCTTGGCATAGGAAATCTTTTGTCGACTTAGGCCACAGGCCCTTAGCTCATCTTCTGTTGCCCACGCGATTTTGCGGGGACCGGTCAGGTTTGCGGATTGTAATCTATTCCAAATCGCATCGGCGGCTGCCACACTCACCTGCTGGCTTACAATGGCCGATAGTAACGCCTCGAAACCGTCTTTGCGCCGACGAAGCGGCAACGGGCCTGTTTGCTCAAGCGCAAACGCAAACCGCGGCTCGATCTCTGCCAGCCAAGCTGCGCCTTCGTCTACGCAGGCTTTCGTTTCAATAATTCTTTCATCCATTATTTCACTCTACGCAGGCAACTCATTGCCGCCAAGACATTGCTTGCCGCCGTCAGTAAACATGTTTACGCAATCGAATATGACACAACACACCGACGACTCGCGCGCGAAGCGCAATGTGATGGTTCTTGTAATCGCGCAAGCGGTTCTTGGGGCCCAAATGCCGATGATCTTCACCATTGGCGGGCTTGCAGGTCAATCTCTGGCCTCAAATATTTGTTACGCTACACTGCCCATATCGTTGATTGTACTTGGCTCTATGGTCTTCGCCACACCGGTTTCCGCGATCATGCAACGATATGGACGTCGTTTCGGTTTTATGCTCGGCGCGATTGGAGGAATAGTTGGCGGCATCGTTGGTGCTTACGGCTTGTACTTGTCTAGTTTTCCGATCTTTCTTTTGGGCAGCTTTTTCACCGGCCTCTATATGTCGGCCCAGGGTTTCTATCGCTTTGCTGCAACCGACACCGCCTCTGATGCGTTCCGCCCAAAGGCCATTTCTTATGTCATGGCCGGAGGTTTGGCGGCTGCGATCATTGGTCCGCAACTCGTCAAAGTTACAGCCGATATGATGGTTATTCCCTTTCTGGGAACGTATATGGCTGTCGTTGCTGTAAACCTCTTCGGGTCGCTTTTATTTCTTCTTCTTGATATTCCAACGCCAGAAAAGCCTGCTTCAGATGCTCCGAAAGGTCGCTCGCGCTGGGAACTGATCACGACACCTAAGATTGCCGTGGCAGTTATCGTGGCGATGGTGTCCTACGCTTTGATGAACCTGGTGATGACTTCGACACCGCTAGCCGTTGTGGGATGTGGCTATGATACGGGAACCGCGGCCGATGTCGTCACAAGTCACGTTTTAGCGATGTACGTCCCATCCTTCTTTACAGGGCATCTTATCGCCCGCTTCGGCGTAGAAAAAGTGATGGGAACAGGTCTCGCGATATTAGCGGGTGCTGGTGCTGTTGCGTTACAGGGCGTCCAGCTTGAAAACTTTTTTATCGCGCTTGTTCTTCTAGGTGTCGGCTGGAATTTTGGGTTCATCGGCGCGACTACCATGTTGGCAAGCTCTCACGCCCCGGAAGAACGTGGCCGGATGCAAGGATTGAACGACCTCATCGTATTTGGCGGCGTGACATTAGCGTCACTATCCTCGGGTGGACTAATGAACTGTTCCGGAGGCACTGCGCAAGAAGGTTGGACAGCCGTCAATTTGGCGATGGCGCCGCTTTTGATGCTGGCCGGTGGGGCGTTGATCTGGTTGGTGATGCGTCCTACAGATCGGTGATCAGATCCAGTTAAAGGCGGTTTTCATCATCAGGCTTAGCCTTTTTGATATTCCGCTTTGCCCCAGTCGACCATCTGCCACAGCCAACGGATCCTTTATGGCTTGGCGCAGCACATGTTTTGCCTGCCAGCCTGACAACATGGCTCGACGTACTTCGGGTGCCATTATGGATGTGCCTTTATTGAGAGCTGCCAAGCCGTTCTTTGCCAAAGAGCAAACACCGTCAGGGCCACCATCCAACAACGGAATACGCCCGCGCCGCTCTAACTCTGGAATTGCGCAAAGCCAATTTGCAACAGCTACAGCGTAGCCAAAATCTGCGACACCCGTATCGGAAACACTGACAGACTGCGCCAGAACTTTGTAAAAAACACCTCCGGTTTGAGCCAGATAATCCTCAAAGTGTTCCGCACTTTCAAACGGTTCACGATAAATATCCCATCGGCGCACCTCGACAAAACCATCCAGCAAAACGGCTGTTTTAGGCGAAAGCACATTAGCCAACGGTGTGACAACTTCATGCCTGCGTACCGGGCCACCTGACGCGATTTCCGCCAATGCATCCCGCCACCACTGCAAGCGCATTTCTGCAATCATACTTTCCTGTGTGACCCACGACGCGCGGGCGACCTCGATGGCAAAGGCATGCAGTGGAAAAAGTTTATCCCGCATCGCAACCGGAGCAGCCATTACAGCTGCAAACCTGTCAGGATCAGCTTTCAGAACGATCTCTGCACAGGCTTGAATATCAGACACTCGTTTGCACCAACTTCCAGTTAATTGCATCAAGCAGCGCCTCAAACGAAGCATCCACGATGTTGGCGGAAACCCCAACCGTCGACCAGCGCCGTCCCTGCCCGTCTTCGCTGTCGATAATGACACGGGTCACCGCTTCGGTGCCGCCTTGAGTAATGCGAACCTTGAAATCGACCAGTCTCATGTCGTCAATCATGTCCTGGTATCGTCCCAAGTCTTTCGCCAATGCCTTGGACAATGCGTTCACCGGACCACGGTCATTGCCAGTTTCATCAAGTGACTCACTGACCGACAGTTTCTTTTCACCATCAACTTTGACAACGACAACGGCTTCTGACAGCGAGACCATTTTATTGTATTTGTTTTTGCGTCGCTCAACAGTGACTTTGTAACGTTTCACTTCGAAGAATTCAGGGAGCAAACCAAGTTCGCGCCGCGCCAAAAGTTCAAAACTGGCCTGCGCAGTGTCGTAAGAATAGCCTTCGCTTTCGCGCTGCTTGATGATTTCGAGAATTCGCATCAAAGCGGGATTGCCCTTTTCGACCGCGATACCAGCATCCAACAGTCGGCGGATTAGGTTCGATTGCCCAGCCTGATTGGACATTGGGATGATACGGGCATTGCCGACGGTTTTTGGATCAATGTGTTCGTAAGTTGTCGGATCTTTCAGGATCGCGCTGGCGTGTAATCCCGCCTTGTGAGCGAACGCCGACGAACCAACATAGGCTGATTGGCGGATCGGCACGCGGTTGAGGATATCATCAAGTTTGCGGCTGATACGGGTCATGTCGCGCAATGCGTCATGCGTGATGCCTGTTTCAAACCGGCTGGCATAGGGTTCTTTCAAAAGGAGCGTCGGGATTAGCGTAGTCAGGTTCGCGTTACCACAACGCTCGCCCAATCCGTTTAGCGTTCCTTGTATCTGCCGCGCGCCCGCATCGACAGCCGCCAAAGAATTTGCTACCGCATGTTCTGTGTCGTTATGGGTGTGGATGCCGACATTATCGCCGGGAATGCCCGAGCCAATCACGGCCTTGGTGATCTCGTAGACTTCGCGCGGCAACGCGCCGCCGTTCGTGTCACAAAGCACCAGCCAGCGGGCACCAGCATCATAGGCGGCTTTCAAACAGCTCAAAGCGTAATCGGGATTTGCCTTGTAGCCGTCAAAGAAATGTTCGGCGTCAAACAACGCCTCACGCCCTTGGGCAACCATATGGGCTACCGAGGCTCGAATGTTTTCAACATTTTCCTCAAACGTGATCCCAAGAGCGGTTTCCACATGAAAGTCATGGGTTTTGCCGACCAAACAAACGGCTGGCGTGCCTGCGTTCATCACGCCGGCCAGAACGTCGTCATTTTCAGCGCTGCGCCCTGCCCGCTTGGTCATGCCAAAGGCGGTCATGGTGGCATTTGTTTGCGGGGCATTGTCGAAAAACTCGGAATCTGTCGGGTTCGCCCCGGGCCAGCCGCCTTCGATGTAGTCGACGCCAAGCTGGTCGAGCATCTCTGCGATCTGCTGCTTCTCGGCGGTTGAGAATTGCACGCCTTGGGTTTGCTGCCCGTCGCGCAGGGTGGTGTCGTAGATATAGAGGCGGTCTTTAGACATGATCACTCTCCTGACGACACAAGCCGCGCTCACATTGTCCTCTGCCCTTTACGCAGGCTTCCAGAGGAAGTGTCGTGTGTTTTGAGTATTTTTGCCAAGAAGAAGCCATTAGAGCGCCTCTAATTTGGATGGATCGAAGTTCGAACCTGCGATGAGTTCGACACCAGCTTTGCTCATACGAACCTCGACACCAGCGTCGATGAGAGCCGATTTGAGACGGTCTACTTCCGAAAAGTCTTTGGTTTGCATGGCGGTTTCTCGTATCGAATACAGTTGCTGTTCAAGTTTTGACAAGTCAACGTCTGGCCTTGAAGCCCAGTTTGGAGTCGTTTCGCCCATCAATCCCAGCAATTTCAAGCTGGCACGAAGTGACGGCAGATCATCCCCATGCGAAAGCTGATGGATTGCCGCAATTGCTTGGGATGTGTTCAAATCGTCAGCGAGCGCCTGAATTACTCCTATGTAAGGTTTGGAGTTATCAAGCGCACGATCCGCTTGCGCGTACCACTGCCGCAAAGTCGCCGCGGCTTCTTCCGCCTTCTTAGCCGTCCAGTCCATTGGCTTGCGATAATGCGTCGACAAAAACACAAACCGGATCACCTCGCCCGGAACGCCTTGTTCCAGCAAGTCATGCACCGTGAAGAAGTTGCCCAGAGACTTTGACATCTTCTTGCCTTCCACTTGCAACATCTCGTTGTGCAGCCAGAAATTCGCAAAGCTGTCCTCGCCTGCCTCGCAGCAGCTTTGCGCTTTTTCGTTTTCGTGATGTGGAAAGGCCAAGTCCAGTCCGCCACCGTGAATATCGAATTTCTCGCCAAACAGCGCCTTGGTCATTGCCGAGCATTCGATATGCCAGCCCGGACGCCCCCGTCCCCAAGGGCTGTCCCATCCGGGTAGGTCATCAGACGAGGGTTTCCACAGAACGAAATCCATAGCGTCACGCTTATAAGGCGCAACCTCAACCCGTGCGCCTGCGATCATGTCGTCGACCGAACGACCAGACAGTGATCCGTAGTTCTCATAAGATCGCACGTCGAACAGCACATGCCCCTCTGCCTCATAGGCGTGACCGGAGTTGATCAGTTCTTGGGTCATCTCGATCATTTCTGGAATATACTGAGTGGCGCGTGGAGCAAAGTCGGGCTCAAGATTTCCAAGTGCACCCATATCCTCGAGATACCAAGAGATCGTTTCGTCGGTACGCTCTTGAATCAAGTCTTCAAGTGTTCCGTCTGCACCAGCCTCTTTTCGAGCCAACGCAGTCGCGTTGATTTTATCATCTACGTCAGTGAAATTTCGAGCGTAAGTAACCTTTTCCCAGCCATTCTCTTTAGCAACATGGCGAAGAAGCCTATTCAAAACATCAAACACCACCACAGGCCGTGCATTGCCCAAGTGAGCGCGGTCATAGACCGTCGGTCCACAAACATACATCCGCACGTTTTTCGGATTGATCGGCTCGAAGACCTCTTTCTGCCGGGTCTTGGTGTTATGCAGTTTGATCGTCGTCATAAGTCCCCCATGCGCAGTTGGCGCGGGCTTAGCAACTTCAAGACATTATGGAAATAGAAGAACAGCCCGCGAGGATATCTCAGCGGGTAATACAGCCAATAATGGTGATTACAGTGTTCATAAAGGCGACTATGCCGCCGCCTTTATAGTTTGTCCAGAGATTAGCTGTAACTGACGACTTCGTATTCGATCCCGTCCGGTCCGTCGAAATAAAACCGACGACCCGGTTCGTAATCAGCATGATTGTGTGGAACAAATCCTTCGGCCTTTACCCGCGCCTCTACAGCTTCCAAATCGTCCACAACAATCCCAATGTGGTTCAGTCCACCGATTGTCGTATAATTGTCAGGTGCCGCATTCAGCGCTGTCGGCGGAATATAAAGCGCGAGGTAACTTTCATCATCGCCCACATGCACCGAAGTTCCACCGCTGATGGCTTCACCCTGCCACTTGATGCGCCAGCCAAACATTCTGCATAGTGTTTCAGCTGTTGCGATTGGATCGTTAACAGTAAAATTAACATGCTCTAATCTCATTTTTTATTTACTCCTATTGTTTTTCCGCGAGATTCTTGGGTGCCAGTCAGCGACTACTCCAACCACAGGGCAGCCCAAAACGGCCCCAACCCATAATAGATGCGTTTTGTCCCGCCCCTGCCGCCGTGAGGGGTTTATCCGATCATCGTAGAATTCGTGCGTCAAAGGCATCGCTCCACCTTTCTATTGATTTATGATGCGAATCTGACTTTACTTCTTCAAGTATACTTTAACTCAAGGATTATTTTATGCCTTCCAAATTTGGATTATCTATCGGCCAGGTCTCCGACAGAACTGGCTTGGCCGCCTCGGCCATCCGTTACTACGAAGATGAGGGGTTGGTTCGCCCGGAAAGAAATGCGGCGGGGCAAAGGCGATATGTCAAATCCGACATTCGGCGATTATCGTTTATAATGCTGTCCCAAAAACTGGGCTTCACAATCTCGGAGATCCGCGAAGCTATGTCTCCGCTTCCGTTAGATCGTGCCCCCAACAAAGCGGATTGGACTCGCATTTCAAAAACGTTTGGCCAAGAACTTGATTTTCGAATTGCAAAAATGCAATCGCTTCGAGAGCGCCTGGATAGCTGCATCGGTTGCGGATGCCTGAGTTTACAAAGTTGCCATCTATACAATCCTCAAGATATCCAAGGCAGTCAGGGCCAAGGTCCACGGTTGGTATAAGCTCAGATCAACATTGACATTTGATCAAAGATAATACCCACGTAAAACAAAAGTCAGGTGAAGTAATGCGAGTTTCAGACCGTTTAACCGGTATCCTTGGCGAAGGTTCGGATGGATGGGGCGTATTCTACAAGGCCCGTCAAATGGTAGAGCAAGGCATCGAAGTCATTGAGTTGACAATCGGTGAACACGACATCCTTACTGATGAGAAAATCCTTTCTGCGATGAATAGGGCCGCTCTGGCCGGTCACACGGGGTATGCTGCGATCCCTGGAATAAATGAATTGCGTAAAGCGGTAGCTGACCGAATAGCAATCAGAACTGGCGTTGAAACAAACGAAGACAACGTGCTGATCACGCCGGGTGGTCAAGCAGCCCTTTTTGCCGCGCACGTTGCCGCGTGTGATCCGACGGATCGCGCCCTGTTTATTGATCCTTATTATGCGACCTACCCAGGAACTATCCGAGGCGCCTCCGCGGTGCCTGTTCCAATACAAACACGGGCATCAGAGGGGTTTCAGCCCGACCCAGAGGATATTCGAGCACTGGCAACCGGAGCTAAATCACTTTTGATCAACACTCCGAACAATCCAACCGGAGTGGCATATGACGAAAAAACTCTGCAAGGCCTTGCAAGTGTTTGCATTGAAAAAGACCTTTGGTTGATATCGGACGAAGTTTACGAAACCCAGATTTGGGAAGGAAAGCATTTGTCCCCTCGTGCTTTATCCGGAATGCGCGAACGAACTCTGGTCGTGGGGTCCATGTCCAAAAGCCACGCGATGACAGGCAGCCGCATTGGATGGCTTGTTGGTCCAAATAATGTCATCGCACATCTTCAAAACCTGTCTACCCATACCACGTACGGCGTTGCCGGATTTATTCAACATGCCGCCATTCATGCTTTATCTTTGGGTGAAGAGTTTGAGAGTCAAATCAGTGAACCTTTTAGACGTAGACGCCTTTTGGCTTTGGATCTTTTAAATGAGCAAACTAGATTGACGACCATCCCGTCTAAAGGGGGGATGTACATGATGCTGGATATCCGTTCGACAGGCCTATCTGGCGAAGACTTTGCAATGCGTTTGCTAGAAAAGCATCACATAGCGGTTATGCCCGGGGAAAGCTTCGGTACGGCGGCTTCGGGGCATATCCGGCTTGCATTAACTGTTGATGATGTGCGGCTATCGCAGGCACTTAAAACACTCGTAGACTTCACAAATAGTTTTAGCGCATAAAGTGGTCGCTTTTTGACAATGTGTCGCATCTAGAAAAGACACGTTCCGCCCACCTGCCCCAAAAAGTCTAAAAACAGGAGGCTTGGCGTGCAGAGTGCCGAGAGCAAGTTAGACATTGTGATCCGCACCATCGGTGCCGAACGAGGCCGAGCGGCGAGAGGAAGACCGCAAGGATAGTTCTTCAACTATCCTTACATCTTTCAACTCGGAATATCTAAAAATGAATGAACAAGTTTCAGCCCGCCCCCGTAGTGGCGGTCGCAATGCGCGCCGTGCTGCACGAGCCGCAGCCCTACCCGAAAGTCTGCGCCCCATCCGTCCCGGTTTGAGTGGCGGACAATATAAACCGCTCAGCGATGCTGACGTTTTAAAGATCCATCAATCAGCCCTTGATGCGCTTGAAACCATCGGTCTAGCCGATGCTCCTCAAAGCGGCATCGACTACATGACACAGGCCGGTGCGATTTTTGGAGATGACGGGCGACTTCGCTTTCCGCGGGCTTTGATTGAGGACACGATTGCCAAGGCCAATAGATCCCTTACCCTGTGTGCTCGTGATCCGCAGTATGATTTGGAACTTTCCGGAAGCCGAGTACATTATGGAACTGCTGGCGCAGCGGTTCACCTTGTTGATGTCGAGGGCAAAAACTACCGAGAGAGTACAGTGCAAGATCTGTTTGATGCTGCCCGCATCGTCGACCAGATGGATAACATCCACTTCCTACAGCGGCCAATGGTCTGTCGCGATATCTTGGATAATCGCGAGATGGACTATAATTCAATTTATGCATCCTGTGCAGGCACCACAAAGCATGTTGGGGTTTCATTCACTGAACCCCATCACGTTGATGACGCTCTGGAAATGCTGCACATGATCGCGGGCGGCAAGAATAAGTGGCTAGAACGGCCATTTGTTTCGAATTCTAACTGCTTTGTCGTTCCCCCCATGAAGTTTGCAACTGAGAGCTGTCAAGTTATGGAGCGTTGCATTGAGGGCGGCATGCCAGTTCTTTTGCTCTCGGCTGGAATGGCCGGTGCCACTGCGCCCTCGACGATTGCAGGAGCGATCGTTCAGGCAGTCTCTGAATGCTTGGCAGGTTTGGTTTATGTAAATGCTGTCAAGCCAGGCGCCCCGGCGATCTTTGGCACATGGCCGTTCGGGTTGGACTTGCGTACAGGCGCAATGACCATGGGATCAGGCGAGCAAGCGCTTCTAACAGCGGGATGTGGACAGATGCATGCGTTCTATAACCTGCCAGGAGGCGCTGCGGCTGGCGCGTCTGACAGCAAGCTTCCCGATATGCAAGCAGGATGGGAACAGATGTGTACCAATGTTCTGGCCGGTTTGTCCGGAGTGAACATGGTGTACGAAGCCGCTGGCATGCATGCTTCGCTTTTAGGATTTTGTCTGGAGAGTTTGATCTTGGGCGATGACATCATAGGTCAGGCCCAGCGCTGCGTACGTGGGATCGAGGTCAATGACGAAACTTTGGCGCTTGATCAGATACGCGATGTCTGCATGGGTGGACCGGGCCATTATCTGGGTACGGCTCAAACCTTGGGGCGTATGCAAAGTGACCATGTATATCCGAACATGGGGGACCGGACGTCGCCCAAAGAATGGGCAGAAAACGGAAAGCCTGATTTGGTCGCTAAAGCAGTCGCTCGAAAAGAAGCTATTTTGGCAAAACCTTCGGCCGCGATGTTTGACGCTGCAACAGATATAGCAATCCGAAACAAGTTCAATATTCACCTTCAACCATGAATGTGGGGCTTTGCCCCGCATTCCATCCGAGGGCCCAAATAATATAGGGGCATTTTGCCCCTAGCCTTTTTCTGGCCCGCAGTATACGCGGAGCGCGAACAGAAAAAGGCATCTCAAATGGATCTTCGCAATATCGCGATCATTGCGCACGTTGACCACGGCAAAACGACGCTGGTGGATGAACTCTTGAAACAATCGGGCGCTTTCCGCGCCAATCAGGCCGTGGCTGAACGTGCAATGGATAGCAACGATCTGGAACGTGAACGCGGGATCACGATCTTTGCCAAACCAACCTCGGTCGAATGGAAAGGCACACGTATCAACATTGTTGACACGCCGGGCCACGCCGACTTCGGCGGTGAGGTAGAGCGTATTCTCAGCATGGTTGATGGCGTCGTACTACTAGTTGATGCTGCTGAAGGCCCAATGCCTCAAACGAAATTCGTGACCTCGAAAGCGCTCGCGCTGGGTTTGCGCCCGATTGTCGTTTTGAATAAGGTTGATAAACCTGACGGCGAACCAGATCGCGCTCTGGACGAATGCTTTGACTTATTTGCCTCGCTCGATGCCAATGACGATCAGCTGGACTTCCCACACATGTATGCCTCCGGACGGAACGGTTGGTGTGATGCTGAGCTCGACGGCCCTCGGAAAGATCTAAGCGCCCTTTTTAACCTAATCGTGAACCACGTTCCAAAGCCGAAGCAACTGGCACATCAAAATGACGATTTCCGCATGCTGGCCACCACATTGGGGGCGGACCCTTTCGTCGGGCGGGTCCTGACAGGTCGAGTGGAAGGCGGTAAAATCAAAGTCGGAGCAACTGTGCAGGCGCTTAGTCGCATCGGTCAAAAGATCGAACAGTTCCGCGTGACAAAAATTCAGGCCTTCCGCGGTCTTCAGATGCAGGACATCGACGAAGCCGTAGCAGGCGATATTGTGTCTATTGCAGGCATGTCGAAAGCCACAGTGGCGGACACCATTTGTGCACTCGCAGTTGATGAACCATTGGACGCGCAGCCGATTGACCCGCCGACCATTACTGTGACCTTTGGCATCAACGATAGTCCATTGGCAGGTCGCGAAGGGAAAAAAGTTCAAAGCCGTGTGATCCGCGATCGCTTGATGAAAGAAGCCGAGTCAAACGTGGCTATTAAGATCGCAGACACACCAGGAGGCGAGGCTTTCGAGGTATCCGGTCGTGGCGAGCTTCAGATGGGCGTATTGATCGAAAATATGCGCCGTGAAGGATTCGAACTGTCGATTTCACGGCCTCAGGTGATTATGCGGGAAATCGACGGTCAACGTCAGGAACCGATTGAGGAAGTCACCGTTGACGTCGACGATGAATATTCGGGGGCAGTAATCGAAAAGCTGACTGGTGCCCGCAAGGGTGAGTTGACGGAAATGCGCCAAGCCTCTGGCAAAACGCGCATCATCGCGCACGTCCCGTCACGTGGCCTGATCGGATATCATGGAGAGTTTCTAACCGATACACGAGGCACTGGCGTTTTGAACCGCGTTTTTCATGGTTGGGCACCCTTCAAGGGTGCGATCCCTGGCCGACGTGCGGGTGTACTAATATCAATGGAAGACGGTGAAGCCGTTGCCTATGCATTATGGAACCTCGAAGAACGCGGCCGCATGTTCATCGGAGCACAGGCTAAAGTTTATCAGGGTATGATCATTGGCGAACACAGCCGTGACAATGATTTGGAAGTCAACCCTTTGAAAGGTAAGAAACTGACTAACGTCCGAGCCAGCGGCACAGATGAAGCAGTCCGTTTGACTACGCCGATCACTCTAAGCCTTGAAGAAGCCATCGCCTATATCAACGACGACGAATTGGTTGAGGTAACACCTGAGTCAATCCGCCTGAGAAAGCGTTACCTAGATCCGCACGAGCGCAAGCGGATGGCTAAACAACAATCCTAAACACGTTAGGGCGCCTTCGGGCGCCCTAATCGTCTTGAAATACAAAACTGGTTATTATCGACGTGTAGCGTAAATTTACTATGTCTTATCTAATCCAAAATGACTGGACCAACTGAGTGGCGAAGTTACCAGGTTCGCTTGCCACTACCCCTACCTTGAAAACTGGTGCATAAGGCACGCAAACTGAATCGTTGCACAATAAAGGACTAAGACGATGCACGACATACGCGCGATCCGCGAAAACCCCGAAGCGTTTGACGCCGCCATGGCACGACGTGGACTTACGGGTGTGTCGTCAGAGATTTTGGCTCTAGACGAGTCTCGCCGGTCTGCGATCCTGGCGGCGGAAACGGCTCAGTCCGAGCAGAAATCCGCTGCAAAAGACGTTGGTGCTGCAAAAGCTAAGGGCGACGATGCTGAATTCGAACGTTTGCGCGCACTTGTGGCGGCAAAGAAAGACGAAGTGAACGCCATGCAGGCCGAGGCGAAAGCCAGGGACGAAGCCTTAACCGAATTGTTAATGGGTCTGCCAAACCTGCCCTATGGCGATATTCCGGATGGAGAGGATGAGAACTATAACATCGAAATCCGCACCTTCGGCGAACCTCGCCAGTTCAACTTTGCACCGAAAGAGCACTATGAGCTTGAGGGCGTGAAGCCGGGCATGGACTTTGAAATGGCCGCCAAACTGTCTGGTTCGCGGTTTATGGTGCTTTCTAAAGGCGTCGCGCGTATTCATCGCGCTTTGGCGCAGTTCATGATCGACACGCATGTGGACGAGCATGATTTACAGGAAACATGGTGCCCTGTTCTGGTTCGAGACGAGATGATGGTCGGCACCGGACAGCTACCCAAGTTCGGCGAGGACAGCTATCAGACCCGAGAAGGGTGGTGGTTGGTACCGACGGCTGAAGTACCTTTGACCAACTTCATCAATGGTGAGACTTGGGCCGAGGACCGCCTGCCACAACGTATGGTTGCGCATACCCAGTGCTTCCGTTCCGAGGCTGGCTCGGCTGGCCGCGATACGCGCGGGAT
>Ga0181590_10002264_pt1 | contig 16243 bp, 9 predicted proteins | sample 071ome_34_FD_132446 | JGI IMG/M metagenome (GOLD analysis project Ga0181590, IMG submission 132446) | Coastal salt marsh microbial communities from the Groves Creek Marsh, Skidaway Island, Georgia - 071411BT metaG (megahit assembly) | ecosystem: Environmental > Aquatic > Marine > Intertidal zone...
CTCCCTCTTGGAAATCCTGCGGGCAGGAACTCTGTTTCTACGAATAATACCAGTCATTTTATTTCTCCTTATCTGAATAGTATAAGTTTGTAAACAGTCGCATTGATCTGCTTACATTATAAACTTAATACACGCGATAAGAAAAGTCAAGTATTTTTTTGAGAAAGTTTGTATCCTGCTTTGGCAATAACTATTGCATCTGCCCTATCATAAGATTCAGGCTTTGGGTTTCCGTATCTGGTATATTCAATTTCAAAGTTCTTTTCATTGTCGATAAGATGCTCTAAAACAACTTGTTTTGCTTTTTGTCCTCTTGGAACTATGATGCCGCATTCCTTTCTAGCCTTTGTTGCACCCACATAATCAGGTACAATATAAAACAACTCATAAACAATCCAAGAAACTATGCCGTTGAAGCGTTGTAAAGCAGCCATAGTCTTGCCAGAAGACCCACCAGAATTGAAAAAGGTAAAAGGTTGCTCAATAAAAATTTTAGTTACTTCATGACGCTGTAATAGGTCTACAAGGCTTCCTTTCATATAAAGTGCTTTTTCAAATACATCTTTACATTTTTTTAGATTGAAAGATCCGTATTCAATCAGTTCACCAGTATTTTCATCAACCAGAGCATAGCCAGTAATGCTGGTTGAGATGTCTAATCCCAAAATCATAATATTATTATACTATATGTCGAGTTTAATTTTAAACGATAGATCTTCGTCTTCTTTCTTTAAGACTGGATCTGAAAGCGTTGCAATACCTAAAAGGTTCTTGTTTTCATCATAAATTGCAACTCTAGAAATGTAAACTTGTCTTTCAAAGTCAGCGTCATAACCTGCATAACTTGAACTAACGCTGTTATAAATTTGTCTTGATGAGTTTTCTTCGTAAACGATAGAAGATGTATTCTCTACCTGTGTTTGACCATATTGTAAGAAAGTAGGGTTATTAGAATAATTTACTTCGCCTCTTCTTGCATGAGCAAACATTGTAACGGTTTGAATGTCGTTTGTTCCCTTGAATGACATATTGAAGGATGCGGAGCGATAAGTAGTGCTAGTAGAGCCAGTTGTTACATTATCTAAAGCACCAGCACCAAAATATCTCCAAGAAGCACTAACGGCTGTAGCACTACCAGAAACCAAATGTAAAGGTACATCGCTCAAAGCCCAAGAGCCAGTTAGCAGCATAAACCCTTCATTATAAAGAACAACACCACCAACTGAACCAGAACCAGTTGAACCATAAGGTCCCGTCTGAATTAATTCACCATTACGCTTTTCATCTTTAAGTTCACCAATAAGAGTGCCTGTCAAGTACCACTTAAGAGAAACTGTTCCAGGATCAATCTTATCACCAAAGAAAATAGACGGAACACTGAGAAGATTAATAGTCTGCAAACTCTTATCGCCATAAGAAGACGATACCTTGTAATGCTCGCTCAAGGTGCCATAAAAGTTTAATCTATTTTTTAAAGCATAAAAATGAGGATATGTTGGAGCACCAGCAAACGTTTCGCCAGTGCTACTGTTAACATCAACACTCCTTGTGCCGGCTTGAACCATATACTCTCTAGTGATAGATGCGGAAAATGGATAACTACCCGTCATAATATCACCATACTCAAAGCCGGTGACATACTCTGTAGTTGTCATGGTTCTGAAGCCAATATTTGAACTACCCTTTGTGACGAAAGGGTAAATTAAAGGATTGTTTCCAGCAGCACGATCAATATTATATTCGTAAAGACTAATGTGTCCTGGTGGTACATTTAAGACTTGTGATGAAAACGCACCGGACTGATTTGGCTTATCATTATAGTAAACCTTGCCGTCGTAGATAAAGAACTCACTCTTAGGGTGAGTTCTCATCGTATTAACAATTACATCATTTTGTCCAAATTTACGAAAGGACATTTTAGTAGTCCAATCTGACCCTTAAAGTTAACTCATTTGTCGGGTCTTTTCTTAGAGGCTCGGACAACTTAGCAACTGCAAGCAACTCATTGTCGGAAGAATAAAGACCAATAGTTGTGATGTAAGCAATTGGTGTATCTGTATTGACAGACTTGACGCGAATTGTACTAGCACTAAGATAAGTAGGGTTGGCACTGTGGTTATAATCGTTGTGAGGAACGCGGCAGAAGTAAATTGTAGAATTAATCTCTGTACTGTTGTTGAAAGAGATATTCTGAACTCTGTGTCGCAGAGCATCGCAAGAAGCAGTGATAGAAGAACTGACGAACATCTGTGCAATACTAGAAGTTCCCGCAGAGGCACTGTAGAAATCAGTAACACCATCGAAAGAAGATGTGCTCAAAACAACAACACCAGACTCATAGAAAACAAGACCGCGAGCAACGTTATCTGTAGAATAAAGAAGTCCGTAATCGCCGCCAAGAGTATTTAATGTTCCGCCTGTAGCACTCGCACTGGCATCAGTGAGTGTCTTGACGTTACCAAAAGGATCAGCCCAAGAGCCAGTACCGAGAGAAACAGAAACTGTACCCTTCTTAATCTGATCTTTGGTGATAAGCCTAGAGAAGTTCAAGAACAAAGACTCGTTCATAACACCAGAGTTATCTAAAGTAAGATCTAACTCAAACTTACGAACCTGATTTGTAGAACCGGTGTATCCAAGAAGAACCTGAGAAAACTGGTTATACATATTAATCTTCTTGTCTTGCTGAAGATTGCCTGTTGCTCCGGAAAGAGGGCTAGACTCATCAAAACCAATACTAATATCAAAAATATGGTTTGCAGAAGAACTTAAATACGGATAATCATAAACAGACTGAAACTGTCCGTGTGTATAGTTCTTGATGTTTAAATCTGAATAAGTACCACTAATAATTGTTCCAGTAAGCGGAATAGACTCATGAAGAAGAGTTCTCGTGGTGGTAATGTCAGACGACGCTAAATTTTCAAATGTTGTGACAGCCATTTATTTACTCCAATATTTTAGGCAATTCTGATAATTCTGACAGGAATCTGCACTTGAGCAGAAGTAGAAGCACCTTGGACATAAATTGTAGTATCAATATAGTTGACAGTCGCTCCTGGCAGTAATGTAGTATTGTTTGTTGTGCCGTATAGTGTATACTCTGCATCCAAGCCGGATTTTACAACTGGCGAAACAGCACCAAAAATACCTCTTGGTCCGCCGATGACTGAATATGTTTGCTCAGTGTTATTTGCACTATAGTTATAAATCTGATTGCCGACTGTTTGAACTTTGTATGCCACGTAGTTGTCTAAGCCAATAGTCAAATCAGTGGCTGTGCTGCTGACAAGGGAAACCTCAGCATTTAACTCATGTGCATCGGCGCCGCCATCATTGGCAAAGTTTGTAGCAGAAGAATTAACTCCCAATACGTTAGTGAAAAATCTAGAATCAACAAAAACATACAAAGTAATATCGATAAGGTTATTTGCTGCTAGATAAGATTGACGATTTAACATTGTGCCGGCAGGAATATTGCCAAAACCAGTATCCAAGCCTGTCTCTAGGGCAACAAAATTAGTAGAACTATCGGTGCCACCCATGCTTTGAATGCTGCCAGACAATAGAGCCTTCAAAATATTATTTGTATCGCCATTGCCTGTATTGCCACCCGTATCTCTAGTATAGAAAACGCCGCTACTTTTAGCAATGTTGCCTAACTCTAATGCAGACAACTCGTTTGTCTTCATTACAGGAAGATAAAGAAGGTCAGTAGAGGTATTCTTTAAAAGGCCATAGTTGATGCCAGCATTAACCTGAGTCATGGCTTCGAAAACTGGTGTCTGTAGAATTGTTAAATCGTAGTATGCAGATCCGGATGGATGATTTTTGTTATACAAACTGTAATCGATCTCATCATCACCTAAAGCAAACTTAGTAATACTAAAATCACCATTTGCCATACGACGACGACCAGCCTCAGTCAATACGGCGTCAAGGATAATATCGCCGGAGTTATCTAAAAAAGCCATTTATGTTCCTCTCTTTATATAAATAGTAATGTTTTTTGTTTATTCGCTGTTCAGTTTATAAGTAATATTAAAATCAATTTTTCTTCCTGTCTTTTTGGAAGTCAACCTAATTTTGAATGTTTTATCCCAGATCAAATCCTCAGCAGAGCCGATTGTTAAATCTTCCACCTGAGAAGAGGCTGTTCCTGTAAAGTCTAGGTTTTCTGTATTTAGTGTTAATTGATTTAAATTAGGTTGTAATTGAAATAGTTTTTTAAATTCTCTTGATACACTCTCAAACTGTTTTTGCTCTAAATCTGCTACCTCAAGGGTATTAAAGATGCCATAAATATAGCCACCATCATCAACTAGTTCTGCTTCATAGATAACAGTCAAGTGAGATAACTCACCTAATTGATTCAATACTCTAAATAAATAGTAATATTTTTGGTTAGGAACAATTCTATCTTCCGTAAAAGCAAAAGTATATGTGTATTTTTCTTCATTTCTTATCTTTAGATCTACAGTTCTAATCAAAGCACCGTCAAAAGAGTTTAATGAAGTTGGTCGCTCAGATAATCTATAAATCTGAACAAATCTAGGATTAGATACAGATTCTTCTTCTATGATAGAAGAGTCAAACAAATCATTAGCGTGCAAATAATTGTTCTTGTAGTCTTCATCATCTGCAGTTATAGTCTGCGGAAAGGTTTTCATAGAAAAGTTCTGATAATTGAAATCAAAGCCAATCTTCTTAGAGTCATTTAAGAGTTGATATGGTCTAACGTTTAAAACATTACCAGGGTTATCTAACACTCTCAATGTTTTACTAAAAATAGGAACCTCAATAACTTTAACAATTGGCTCGTATTTTAAGTTAAAATCAGCAACATACTGGTGAGAAGAGAAGATCTGTGTTGTAATGTCTGAAATTGTTGCGTTTCTAATTCTAAAAGCCGTATCGCCATCTAAATCAGTGCCGCTATTGCTACTATCATAAAGTTCGTTTGCATTATCACCAGTAGAAGGATTGTAAAAATACAAACCTACTTGACCTGCGTCTTCGCAGCCCAACTGACTACTAATGATCAAGTCCGATGTTTGGTATTTAACACCAACTGCTAAAACATATGCATAAACAGTGTAAGTGTAATCTGTTCCGTATCTTACTTGACTATCATAAAAATTGAAATCTTTTGGATCTTGTGTGTTCATAAACCAAAAGTTTTGTAATGTGTTCTGAGTCTGGCTATCTCCCGTAGGAGGACCACCCACCTTCTCTACTCTATAAGCCAAAGTTTCAATCTGTCTTAATTCTTGAGAGAAAAGATTCTGAAATTCATCCATTTTGATATTGTTAGGGTTTTCAACAAAGTTTACAACATCATTTAAAACATTCAGAGCATTCTTTGCATTAGAATATCGATAAGCCTCTGATTCTTCAGTTGCTATTAGCCTATCGATAGTATTGTTTCCGATAAACAAGCAATTATCATTCTCACCATCAGTATTGTATTGGTTGTGGCAGTATACAAGAAAATCAACATAATTAATCTGCCTGTAGTTAGATGCGTTATTTCTCTTAATATTGGTAATAGTGCCATCTGCAGAGCCAGAATAATAATCCCTTGCCTCGGTAAATGCTTGAGTAGTAGGCTCTAATTCCTCAACGTTATTATTGAAAACTTGATATAAGGTTTTTACAAATTTTGATGAAAATTTGTTATCAATAATCGACTTGCCAAAATTCTCAACCGGTCTTGACGGCATACTAACAAATGTATAATATGGCAAGCACTGCTGTAGAGGCTGAAAATTAGCAAACGTACTCATCGCTTCATTATCGAAGATGATGTTTTGCATCTTGCTTTGAGCCCACTGTTTTGTAGTGTCTGATAATTCGTTCAATACAAAAGCACCGGTTAAATAATTTACAGATAAAAACGTATTTTCTGATCTAATCTTTTTAAAACTATCTAAAACATAACGAGGTGCTACATAAGGAATTTTCTCATTTGTAAATGTAAACAAATCATAAATTTCATTATAGTTCTCTTCTCTTGAAACAAAGTTCAGCAACTCTCTAGAGTATAACTGCCCGATAGGACCAAAAGGCTTTGTATCATTATCTAAAGAAGATGCCTGTAAAAGTCTAATACGATCTGATGGCGTCCATTTAGATAAATCTGCTAAGATATAAAAATTAGGCAACAAGTGTTCTGACTCTAAGTTTCTCACTCTTCTTTCATATCTTGGTAAATATTGTCTGTAATCATACCCAATTGTGATAGGATTGCCAACTTGCACCCCATTCAGTGCATTTGCGGATTTTCTATCATAAGGAAGATCATTGCGAATATTAAAATACTCAAATACATTATCGCTATAAATTCTATTATATGTTTTATTGCCCCAAGTGCCACCTAGCAGCACCGTCTTCCAATGAGTATCATCTTTAATCTCATCGTCTCTCGCAGTTATTCTAACCGGATACATAAAGTTTGGCAGAATAGAGTCTTCACTGAATCTTTCTGCAGAGCCTTCCTGTGAATAAATTCTTTCAATAAATCTAGATTCAATTGATGTAATATTTTTAACATTCGTTCTACGAAAGTTTACACTAGAGTTATTTTCATCAACATCAAATGTATACCAATAGCCTCCGATCTCATTCCTAAAAGTGTCTGAAGAGCCAGAAAACAAAGATGCATCAATCAATCTAGTTTCAATATTACTCATATTAATAGCCTGTCGTTGTTGTTGAGGTAGTGGTGCTTGTAGCAATGCTGGTCTGTCTTGTTGTCGCGACCCTATTACCCAAATCAACACTAGCAGTAAAAGCGGATACGCCCCCAATCATCGGTGTGTTTTTGAATGTTTTTTCAAAAGTAAATACTCCGCTATCCTGATTAGACTCATTATACAACTGTTCTGTATAATTTTTAATGATACCATTAAGAGCCTCGTCGAAAGTACCGTATTCAGTTTCGCCAGAACTTGAGTATTTTCTCCACTTGTCTTTAAAAAGTTGAATCTCGCCTTGATAATTAACCGTCATGCTGACATCGTAACTAAAAGGACCTAAACCGTTTGGTGTAAAATATTCTCCCGCACTCTTATCAATGTCGGAAAAAAATGGTAAACCAATATTTCCCTGAGCCATTATAGCCATATACTGCAAAGAAGGATCATCATAAACAGTGTTATATGTTCTTAATTGGCTATGGCTACTTACCTTAAAAGGATAACTTCCTTTGTCTGATGTATTGCCCCAGATGATCCCATACTCGCAGAAAGTGTTTGTCTCAGACATGGTTGAAACAACGTTGCTTGTACCATCATCCTCTTCGGTATACATATTCCAAAGTACCGAAACCTCAATATCAAAACTGCTTCCGGAAATTAAACCAGTATTAGAGCCCAAAGTTGCTTGAACATATGGTACAGTATATGACCAATAAATGTTCTCATCAGTTTCTTCAACTTCAGCAGAGCCAGTATAAGCACTATAAAAGACTGTATTAAGTACGCCGCCTTCGCCACCAGGATTATCATCAGCAGGATCTTCAGGATCAAAACCAGCAGGAGGAGAAGCCGTTGACCCCTGATCTCCAAAATTGATAATACCGTTATAAGAGTCTGCTACGAAATCTTCATATTTTGCTGCATTTTTTATATCTTCTATAGCCTGATCTATAAATTTGCTGCTATCATTAAGATCGTCTCCTGGAAGGGGCATGTTTTATATCCTAAAATTTCAATGTAACCAAACTAGTAACTGGTTTATCTGTTTTTACTTCTACTAAGTTTGTAGATTTTGTCTCTGGTGCTTTAAACTGTTTAAGTTTATTTGGATTGTTAGAACTCAAATTCAGATTAGCAATATAACTAGCCATTCCGCGAGAACTCAAACCACTTATTACGTTTTTAACAATAACTTCTTGCTGCTTAACGCCAGATGATCTTTCACGATCTGGCTGATAAAACGGATCAGAGTCTGAAACAAAACTCTTATTAGCACTTACTTTAGAGTTTTTTCTATTTGAAATCGAAGTTCCAATGTTCGGATTTGTTATTTTTGATGCATATGTTTGCTCTGAAATCATAGAATAATCAACCCCAGGATCATCAAGCACTGTGCATCCTAAAGATTCAAAAAAATTAATAGTCTGTAAGCCAGGATCAGGAATATTTGTATTTTTTGCTGTAAGAGAATCAACCAACGATTCTGTGGCTTTCAAAACGTTGATTGTTTCTTTTTGCTTTTCTTTATCATAATATAAGCCGCCAATCTTTGTATACTGACCAGAGCCACCATTAAAAGGATTATTAGATACTACATCAACTTTGTTCTGACCAACAGTAAGAACATTGTTTACTTTTGATACGTTTTGAGATGCCTGCCCTAATGGTATACCAACCTGACCAGCATTAACAACCGTTGAGGTGTAAGAAGAGGTCAGCCCTGTTGCAGACTGTAGCGAATTATTAACATAACCATAGGAAAAAGGCATAACTTAGTTTCTCTTTAATAATTAGACATCATTTAAAGTTTCAACATAACAACACTGACGAACGCTTTGCATTTGTTTAATTGTTCTAGAATACAAACCAACTGAAACATCTCCCGGTGCAGATCCATAATTGCTGTTAACTAAACTCTCAAAATCGTCAACAAACCTAATCAATGAATCAGGGTTACCATTTACCGGATCAATCTGAAAGGAACGGCTCTGAGCGGCTGTCTTGATGCTTTCAAGAGATCCTTCATGTGTATCATATAGTAAATCAGAGTGCATTTCATAAATAAAAGTAGCCCTGTACCATGGTGAATTACTTCCTCCATCGCCATAAACTGCCTTCATTTCATCAATAAAAAATTGATTATATCTTAGTAGTACGTTATTGTAAGAGCAGATCTCGGTGGCATATTCATAATACTCTTTAATATCATTTAAGGCGATTCTACAAGAAGCAGTTAATGAATTTACAATATCAACTGTTTTATCTTCTAAATATACCGCAGCATTATATGCTCCAAGTAACGAAGGAACACCGCGATATTCCAATAACTGAAACATCATCATTCGATAATCATCAATTTTTCCTCTATTGATGCCATATCCAGAATCTTCATTTGAAGGATCTAGGAACTGTCGAAACACCAAACTAGTTGCACTTCCGTTTTCGGCATCATAATCTTCAGTTTTTGCAGCACCATTATCTCTATTTGGCGAGTTATAGGGCGAATCTCCAAAGTCGAAGCCGTAACTAGATGGTGTTAAATATTGTTTAGCAGCATGCACCGTTCTGTCAGGCTGAGTCTCTCTAAGATAAGACAAATCTGTTAAAGGATAACTTTCAGTAGTATCAAAAGAACACATAACACTCTGAGTACCACCTTCATCATCTGTTCTGTTGACTTCTGCAAAAGTGGTATAAAACTTTCTCCAAGGAATAGGCATTCCCCAGTTTTCTAATTTATCAACATCAAAAACTTTTGAAACATTAGAGGAGCGGCGAAGAGCCTTTTCATAATCAAAGAAGAAAGTTCCAAAAACAACGTCGATATCTGAAGACTGCATTTCCTCACTAGCATATGCAATCGCAGCCCAGTCTTTATACAAAAACTGCTCTGTTAGGTTTGGATCTGTTGTTGTAGAGTAAAAATGAACCCCTGAATCTAAATTACTATCAATATAAAGGGTATCAATGTTTTCATTCTCGGCACTCATGAACCTTTCATCAAAAACCTTAGAAGCATAAATCTGCTTTCTTGTTAAAGGTTCACTATTTCTGACCTGAGTATTGATGGAGAAAATCTTGTTTCTAAATCTGCGGTATAGTTTACCAACTGGTTTAATAGGAGTTTTATCAGGAAAACTAATAGCAACCTGATTTAATGCAACAACAATACCAGGATCGTATCTTTTAGTTTCTAAAACAAAATAAATATTATCCATCACTTTTTTAAGATCATCAAAGCCAGTCTCTTGGTTATATTGTGTTTGATAATCATCAAGAAGAGTATTGATATCTGCAATAATATCTTCATTGTCAATTTGATTAATCTTAAAAGGAGTCAAATCGATTGAAATGAGCGGGGTCTCACTATAAATATTATTATTTGTATCAAAATAAAGAGTCTTAACAGGCGTCTCTAAGGCACCATCATCATATACAGACTCAAAACTAATATCACTTACTTTTAAATTAAAGAAAGGAAGATTGACTAATTCGTCTTCTTCAATGGTGGTATAATTTGAATAATAATCATATGTTGAACTAAAAACAATAAACTTTAAATCGCCAACATTGCCCCATTGTTCAATAATTCCATCACCATCAGATAAAGGAACGGCAACATCTTGCGTATATAAAAAATATTCAGCACCAGTCTCGTCATAAAGTGTCTCTGGCTCGCTGTCAAAAGGATTAAAAGCAAACAAAGCACTTCTGTAAGGACGCTGACCATCTTCGTTGATAGTCTCATAAATGGTAGAACCAGTTAAAGCATAATACTGAAAAGGATTTAAGTCACCATTGATTATCTCTTCATAGTATTTTACTGGTAATCTTTTACCAAAACTCTCATCATCTTCTGCAAGTGCTTCCGCCTTTTCAGAATTAACATGAAAAGCCATTACATAAAAATTTAAATTTTCAAGATCTGATGCCTGCGATACTTCGTCGTTTACAATCTCGCCATTTTCATAAACTACAACTTCTGATTTGTTTTTTACCATAACACCAGTTCTAATGGCGTACTGGTTACTACTGTCGTCTTCACCTTTTAGAGTGATTTTTTCAACATAAGGTGCTGGTAAAAACTCACCTAGGTTTTTAATAATATTGCCATATAATGTTAGTCTTGACATACGTCAGGCTCCGAAGGTTCGCAGATTTCTGGCTCTAATGCTGAACCATAAATATCATAAAATACAGACTCTCTATCGTCAGGAATACACTCAAAATCTAAATCAACATAATAAGAAGTCTTGTCGAACTTGTTTGCACCACGACACGCTAGTTTCTGATCAACATTGCTGTCTAATAATACATCAAAATAATATTCAACACTTCCAGTCGTCAATTGAGAGTTTGGTGTAACTTTTGGCTGCTCAGATACCATAAAGCCATTCTGAACATTAGTGACTTCATTTCTAAAATATTTACGCTGTAATTGCTTATAAGAGTCTGTGTTTGAAGATGAAAGAACTAGAAACACCTCTAAATCAAAATTACTCGTGAGCAATTCAGTGTTGAGTTCTTCAGTGTAAAATACAGGATCTCTGCTGACTAGTTCAATTGCATTGCCATCTGCAAAAGCAAACGTTCTACTATTCATCTCTCTCAAGTTCATTGGATCAAAATTAAAAGTATTTTCAACAACTTTTTTATCGTAAATTGCCTCGACATTGACTTGTGGTATTCTTTGATTTGTTGCAGTATTTAAACCAGCAGAAGAAGTAATTTTTGATTGCAGTGCAAAAGTTCTCCAAGCAGGAGCAACTTGAGCACCTCCATTTAAAAAGGCATCACCAATTGCAGACTCCGCTTTAAAGATATCTGTATCAGGAACTGTGCTTCTGTAAGTAACTTCTTGCTGATCATAAACGTCTATAGAGTCATCAGAGTTGTTTCTTAGAGTATCATCAACATCTCTAAAAAGAACAAGACTTCCAAGATATTGAGTATCTTCTTTGATTCTTTTATCAACATCGCTCTGTGTTTCGGATGATGAAGTAAAAGCATATTTCTTGTCATATAAGACATTATCATCGTAAAAAGCATAAAATGCCGGCTTAAATTTGCCAATTGACATCAAATATTTTGCATACGATGTTAATTGTAAATCGAAAACTTGTTCTTTTTTATTTAAAAATTTAGCCATTCACTTATTCCGTATCCGTTGTATTAGTGCTTTCTCTTTTATATAGACCAGCACCATCAATTTTGATAGACTCAACAAAAGAAACATAATCATAAGGCCAGTTAAATTTGACTGGATATGCTTCACTTGTAGCAGTAGTTCCAAGATTGAACGGATCAGACTCGCCAACCTGAGCAACTGTTGTTTCGCTGTATTCTTTTTGACTTCTCTGCTTAACCTTAAACACCATCCATCTAGTATTCTCGCTCATGAATTCATCTTTACTTAGAAGTTCATTGTCTCCTAATTTATGAGCAACAGAAACTGAATCTTTCGTAATGGTCTCGTAGTTTCTTGGTGCCAAGTTCTGCCAAATATAACTTAAATCATCACGATCTAACTCATACTCAAACTCAAAGAAGTACATTGCCATAGGATCAATGCTTCTGTTGTTGATAAAGTCAAACTGTGGAGGTAAGACATACTCCTGCATCACTGCAACCAAGTTTCTAATACTCTCGCCGGCTGCTTCCAAAGAATCGCCGTCAGCACTATTGACTGCAGAATCCAAACATGCATCAATCTTGCTACGATCAATTCCAAAGAACTGCTTTTGCTGGTAAGAATATGTAGTTGTAGCAGATGTTGCAACATTGTTGCTATAAGGAATCGCAACAATCGCTTCTTTTAACACAACTCTCTCAGAAAATTGACCCATTTTCTTAGAAGACTGGTTAAATTTAACAACATCGGTCAAAGGTTTCATTGTGGTATGCACGCTGCTACCAGAATTGCTGGCATCAAAGTTATTGTAAACACTATCGACAGTCACTACATCGTAATGATACTTAAGCCATTCATTTGGAATCTCACCAATCTCCATAAAGATACCAACCGCAGGGTCTGGCTCGATAACACCAAACTGATGCCACATTCCTCTTGGAACGGACGCAGAAGAATAAGTCGGTAGTGACAAAGTAGAGTCAGCGTTGGTAATAGGATGAGCACCTAAGTTGTTAAAGTTAACATGAGGAGTCTCCATCTTTGGCTGAATAATCCATTTTGAACCGGCTGTTTCATTCTCGGTTAGAATTTGGTTACCAAAAGCATCAGTTCTTGTTTTTTCTACTCTTTCAACACCAAAGCAACTTAAACTGTGTGTAATATGCATAGAGTTGAAGTTGATATTTTTGCCATCATAGATCATGTCTCCCTGACCTGCAACATTGCCACTAAATGTGGGAATAAACTGTGTTCCAACATAATTTGTAGTAGAGCCAATTGGTGCAGCAGATGCAGAAGGACCCGGATCAAATCTCCAACACTTTGTCTTAACTTCAGACAAGATACGCTGCAGATCGTAGGAAACGCCAGGAGTAGGATCAAACACGAAATCAATCCAAGCCTCACCATCATAGTAAGGAGGAGTATATGCAGGATTGATACCGTTGACACTATCTGCAGGGTTGGTTAAAAGAATACTGCTGCTGACGGCTTTATCACCTGCAGGGCGACCTGCAACAGCAGGACCAAAACCAGTAGGTCTACTATACAGAGTGAAGTTTTCTTGCAAATCAGTCTTTGACATCATGCGAGGATTCTGAGGAATCGGATAAACAGATCCGTTCTGGAATGAAGGTGTTCCGGTGGTATCTAAGTATTTACCTCCATAAGTTCCAAATGGTCTATTATTACCGCTAGAGCCAGATTCTAAAAGGTAAGTTTTAGAGCCACTCATAGAGCGTCTTAATTTCAATCTTGCACCAAATCTATCGCCATTGACGAATTTTAGATCATCAGCAACAACAGTAGATTCAAGTTTTGTATAAGAAGAATCCGCTAAGAAGAAATTAGAAACCTCTGCAAAGAAGTTAGAAGCCATCTTAGTATAGATATTGTCTGAATTAATCGCAGATAATGAAGCAGTCGCATTCAAAGAGGCAGAAGGATGAGGCTCCGCATCAAAGAAATTAAGGTTTGCAATATACTTCTCAGGCTCAATAATAGCCTCGAAAGGAATTCTGTAATCCCAGAAAAGACCGCCCTGGTAACCAATTGGATCTGCAGACGAAGTAGAATCGGACGTAATCATCCAAGCAGTATCTGCAGATGCAGAATTATTGCTACCGAAGAATTCTTTTTTGAACTTGGAGCGACTTGTAACGATAGGATAATCAACAGCCATTCCAGACTTGATTGTATTATAAAGAATACCAGGAGCAAACATAGCCTGTGCTAATGGTCTAACAGAGCCAGCAGCAGTGCCAGGAGCACTAATTCCATCGGACTCGCCCTGAATTCCAGGACCATAAGACTGCTCAAATCTCTTTACAAGATCCATAGTTCTCTGTGCAGGATAGAATCCCTTATAAGGATTAAATCTAATTGACGCACTACATACAAGCCTGATTTCATCAGGATCCATGCCGGTGGTTTCATTAATTCTAACGAACCCTTCCATGAACTCAGAATTAGAAAAGTCTTTATAGAAGTCTGTATCAGAACTATTGTTGCTTGTTCCTACAATCTCAAATGTGTCTGTTTTGTTATTAGAATCGATACCAGACTTTTCATAATCTTCAATATGTTCGCTGATTCTAAACTCTGGAACAACTGCGTACCCTCTAGATACTAACAGGAGATCCTCTTTATAATCATCATAATTCGAGAACCATGGCTCAGAAGACTTAGAAACAAAAGCGAAACTTGAGCCAGACTTCTCAATAATTCCTGCTTGAGTTCCCGCTTCCCAAAGTGCCTCGCCAGTGTAAGGCTTAACAATATCACTAAAGGAAGCGCTGTAATCGCCAGTATTTGGATTCAATGCATAGCCGGAACCAGTCTCAGGAATCTGCATGCCAGAAGGAGAAACAACACTTCTAGGTCCACCAAGCATATGCTTTCTAGCATATAGTCCACCAACGACGCAATTTTGATTAATAATATTATTAGGAATGACGGAAGCGGCTGGATGTGCATGCATATATTCATTTTGCATCTCACCAGCGGAGTTCGACAACCTTAGCAATGTAGTAAGACCAGAGCCAATATACGGAATGTCTGAGGCACTTCTAGTTAAGAAGCCCAAAGGAGCGTCTAATGGCCAAGCACTCTGAGAAACAATTACACCAAAAGAGTTTGTTCTTATGCTATCCGAATGCAATTGTACTCTTTCCGAGTCCGTCGCTCTCCAATATAAGTTATCATAACCAACTCTTGTTGAAGAGCCAGACGTAAACTCATTAAGTTTAGAAGGAAAGAGTGTTTCCTCATAAAGAGCCCAGTTCATAACAAAAGAAGAAGTATTGGCTGTCATCTCAACCAATTGATCAAAAAGGGTCACTTCACCGGCAGCGAGGTTTAATTTTTGATTTAAATCTTCATCACTAAAGTAGATCTTTGTGTTATTGTAAGTTGCTTTTAATGTAACATCTGTGTTCTTAGCAACATCAAAAATGTTTGTTAAAATCGGCTTTGCACGATTTGTAAACACTTTAGTTGTGTATCTGTTGAGACCAGCATCGTCAGTAATTGTCAAAATGTTATTTCGACGATGACTTCTCAAAACAGCACTATTGACAGGTCCAGTCTCTGGCGCGCCTCTAAATCCAAATACATTCTTTCTCTTTGCCATCAAAAGATTGAAGTAATCAGAATCTTGATTTAGAGAAGGAAATAAAGGACCCAACAAATCAGTATTATAGTAACCTAAAACATTAGCATTTAAAGGCAAACCAAGGTTGTTATCGGCAAGTGCATCTACTGTTTCATCAACATAAATATTCAAACCCATAGCCGGCTGATAAAGATCGCCCACTTTAGCATCGGATGCGGAAACAAAATCAAAGAATGCAACATACTCCCTGCCAGTGCTAGAACTAACAGTGTAGTAGCCTGCTTGAGGTCCAGAAACAGGAGCATAACCACCATAACGAATAAAGTTATTTAATGCAGCCTGATTTAGGGCTCCAGTAATCCAGGCGTATTGGCGATCAGATCTTGGGATTGGATGCTTAACATAGAAATTATCAAATTTAGAAGATGTTGTGAAGGTTCCATTTGAATTCTCGATGATCTTTCTAATTGGATTTCTATTAATTTTGATAAAAGCAGCAGCCTGTTCGTAAGAAGCACCGGGGTTTGTGACCGTATTATCTCTACCAAACTTGCCAGCATGGGCGGATAAATTCCTTACTAAACCAAAGTCATTACCGTTCTGATCAGAAACTCTGATGCCTGTTGTACCGGATCCGGTTGCTTCGGAAACAGTGCCAGAAATATGCTGAAATGGTCTACGGACTGTGAGGTTTCTGTAGTTTATAGAGTTATAAACCGAGAAATCATTAGAGCGAATATCGCCATATCCCTGACCAAGAACCTCAACACTACCAGGAGCAGAGAATCTAGAGCGAATAAC
>Ga0181590_10002279_pt1 | contig 16182 bp, 6 predicted proteins | sample 071ome_34_FD_132446 | JGI IMG/M metagenome (GOLD analysis project Ga0181590, IMG submission 132446) | Coastal salt marsh microbial communities from the Groves Creek Marsh, Skidaway Island, Georgia - 071411BT metaG (megahit assembly) | ecosystem: Environmental > Aquatic > Marine > Intertidal zone...
ACATTCACTCGTGCTAATAACGATTCACCACTAGCAAAAGGTAGAGGTGTTCAGACTGGTACAGGTGGTGTTATATTTTATATGAAAGGAACATTACTAGCAAAAAATTATATGGACTTCGATACATTACCTGATAAGACAGGCCGTAGATGGATTGGGGCACAATATGTAATTGGTGATAGAATGATTTTTACTAAAGCTTACGAGAAAGCTGGTTTTGAAAAGAAGAGAGAAAAACTTTTTGATAAGATATATGAAATAAAAGAAAAGTATGAAGAACAATGGATGGAAGATGATGAAAAAATGCCATACAATCAATATAAAAAGATGGTAGAAAAAGAGTCTGGTCCTCATATAAATAAATTCATCAAAGAATTTTTTGATTGGCAAAACAAATGGTTACAACAGAATAAAGAAGCTATAAAGAAGAATCTTAGAACATCAAACGACAAACCATCTGCTTGGTGGAATGAGATACTCATATATGATACTAAAGTGATAGATGCTTTTGTAATGACAAGAATAACTAAAGAACCTTATTGGGAACATCCGAATGGAAATCCTGGTAGTTGGCAAATAGATATGTTAAAGTATGTTCCTAAAAATAAGATAACCATTGGTACACCAGCTAAGTTTAGAAAATGGTATAATGCTAGAGAAGGGGTAATAGACCAGGTATGATTAAGTTAAAAGACATATTATTAGAAAATGATACCAAAGACAGAGGTGGTGTTCTATACTCTTGGAATGGTAAGTATCTACTATGTAAAGGAGAGGCTTCTGGTAAATGGCATATACCAAAAGGTCATATAAAAAAAGGTGAAGAACCATTACAAGGTTCTGTTAGAGAGTTTTTAGAAGAAACTGAAATATCTTTACCATCAATACCAAAGCTGCAAGATTCTTGGAATAGTAAGGGCGGTACGTTCTATTTATATATGTTAAGAGGTGATAAAAAGTTAACACCAATATTAAATCACGAACATACTGATTGGGGTTACTTTGAAGTTTATGATTTACCATCACCAATTAATAAAGACATCGAAAGAAATATTAACGAAATACATAATATAACTGAAGAAAGTGTTACTGGTGATGTAAGGGGATTAAAAGGTGCTACTGGTTTTATAAAACCAGAAGAGTGGGATAGTAAAAAGAAATCTTTAGAAAAAAGTATTTTAAATAGTACAGGATATAAAATGATAAAATTAAAACCATTATTAGAAAGAGTTGATTATTATGATACAGCTTCTGAGTTGGTTAGACAATATGGGTTGAAATCCAAAATTAAAATGGGTAGAGGTAAGGACTTTGGTGAATATGTACCTGAAACAGACACCATAACTTTACGACCATCATATCCTAATATAAAAGAATTTTTAATGACCATATTACACGAAATAGGTCATGCTCTTGACGCTAAAAGATTAGGTGTAAAAAAATACATAAAAAAATATACACAAGCTGGTACGATGGCTTCATATCATGGTTTAGATCCTCATGATGATAATAAGTGGGAAGAGAAAGCAGAGAAGTTTGCTAGAAAAGAATTATCTAAGTGGTTATAGCAAAAATAATTGTATTTAACGTTTTTATTCAATAATTATAAATGGTTCCCTTTTAAAACCAAAAGAAAAGAATAATATATGAAACCTCGTTCAGCAAAGAATAAAGGTAAAAGGTTACAAAACAAAGTCAGAGATTTAATCCTAGAAAAATTTAATCAATTAGAACCAGATGATGTTCGTTCAATTACAATGGGAGATAGTGGTGAAGATATACTTCTTTCACCTGCTGCTAGAAGACTGTTTCCATTCTCTGTAGAGTGTAAAAATCAAGAAAAATTAAACATATGGTCAGCTCTAGAACAAGCTGAAGACAATAGTGGTAATCATATTCCTTTGGTTATATTTAAAAGAAATAGAACAAAAACATATGCAGTTTTAGAATTTGATAACTTATTAGATTTACTAGATGAACAAGACAATTAATCTCTTAAATAGAGTGTTAAGTTCCAATGGAACAAAACTTAGAAAACAAGATGAGTATATGTATTGGTCACCATTCATATCACATCATAAACCAAAACTACAAGTTAATATAATAACAGGTAAATGGCATTGTTGGGTATCCAATCAAGGTGGTCATAATCTATTTCAGTTACTAAAGAAAGTCGGAGCTTCTAGTGAACATTTTTCAGAATTAGGTGAGTTGGTAGATGATTTACCTAGATATAAAAAGGTAGAAGATACTTCTAAAGAAATAGTACAACTACCTAAAGAATATAAACCACTTTGGAATGGTGGTGATAGTATTGTCAAGAGACATGCTCTTAGTTATTTATATAAACGTGGAATTACAGATGAAGATATTTTAAAATATGATATAGGATATTGTGATTCTGGTTTATATTCTAATAGAATTATTATTCCATCATATGATTCAGATGGTAAATTAAACTTTTTTGTTGGTAGAGATTTTTACAATGGTAAAATGAAATATCGTAACTCTACTACAAGTAAAGATATTATTGGTTTTGATTTATTTATCAATTGGGATGAACCAATAATATTATGTGAAGGTGTTTTTGATGCAATGGCATTTAAGAGAAATGCAATCCCTCTTTTTGGTAAAACGGTAATGAATAAGTTAAAGAAAAAAATAATTGAATCTAGAGTAAAAACTATATATTTAGGATTAGATGGAGATGCAATTGAAGATACCGTAAAGTTATCAGATGAGTTTATATCAAATGGTATAGATGTAAAGTTGATAAAGTTTACCGAAAAAGATCCAAGTGAAACAGGTTTTTCAGAATTAGTATATTTAATTAATAGAACAAATAATACTAAATTTTCAGATTTAATAAGGATGAAACTTAATGGCAAAACAAAAAGACATATGGAAGTTTAATGATGACGAGTGGAAAGTCCATATCAGTAGTGATGAAATGTGTAAGAAACTGGTTGATAGGTTTGATTTACACCGTTCTACTATATACTATGAAAATGGGGTTCTATCTGAAGAGACTGCTTGGGATGTAATAGTACCTAATTCTAAAATTAATAAAGTTAAAAAGTTCATAAAGGATAATACTTGATACAAGAAAAAGTTAAAGTTCCGTTTCGTAAATTAAAATACATACATCATATATCAGACATACAGATTCGTAATCTGAAACGGCATAAAGAATACGAAGAAGTATTTGAAGGTTTATACAAAGAGGTAAGAAAAAACAAAGATAATGCAGTAGCATATATCGGTGGTGATATAGCACATTCTAAAACAGATATGTCACCAGAACTTATCGACCAACTATCTAGATTATTTAAGAATCTTGCTGACATATGTCCAACAATTATAATAGCTGGTAATCACGATTGTAATCTAAACAATCTAAATAGGATGGATTGTCTAACACCAATCGTTGATAATCTAAACCATCCTAATTTACATTATCTAAAAAGAACAGGTGTCTACACTTGTGCTGATACTGATTTTATCGTATGGGATGTTTGGGACAAAGAAAAGGATTATATAAAAGCAAAAGATGTACCTGGTGATAGAACTAAGGTTGTATTGTTTCATGGAACTGTAGATAAGTGTGAAACTGATTTAGGATTTAACCTACCATCAGATGTCAAAATAACAAAGTTCAAAGGGTATGACTTAGGATTACTTGGTGACATTCATAAAAGACAACACTTAAACAAAGAAGAAACTATATCTTATTGTGGTTCACTAGTTCAACAGAATCATGGTGAAGATATTGGTAAAGGTTATTTACTATGGGATGTTCCAGCTCGTAAATCAAAATATATCGAGATACCAAATGAATATGGTTATTATACAATCAATATAGATAATAATACTTTACCAGATTTATCAGACCTACCAAAAAAACCAAGACTAAGAGTTAGAGTTTCAAATACAAAACCATCTGAACTTAAAAAGTTAATGACTAAAATACAAAAGATGGCTAAGGTTCAAGAGTCAGTAATAAGTAGAGTTGATGGTTTATCAACGGAAAAGATTCGTAATAATAAAATTAATATTGGAGATGTAAATAGTGTTGATTATCAACTTCAATTAATAAGTGAATATCTTAATAACAATTATTTTATTGACGAAGAAATGATGATTAAAATCAAAAATATTTTAACTGAATTAAACACCAATATACCTGATGCAGATGTACAAAGAAATATAGATTGGAAGTTAAAAAAGTTTGAGTTTGATAACATGTTTAGTTATGGAGAAAATAATGTTGTAGACTTTACTAAGTTAAATGGTATCATAGGAATGTTTGCACCTAACGCTACTGGTAAATCTGCTTTATTAGATTCTCTATGTTTTTGTTTATTTGATACTTCATCTCGTGCTTACAAAGCAGACAATATAATTAACAATTCAAAAACAACCATGTATTGTAAAGTTAATTTTGAGATTGATGGTATAGATTATTTTATTGAAAAAAGAGGTAAAAAGAATTTAAGAACAGGTCATGTTAAAGTTAATGTTGATTTTTATCTTATTGATGATAGTGGTGAACGAGTAAGTTTGAATGGTGACCAAAGAAGGACAACACAGAAAAACATACAAAAGGTAATTGGTAGTTTTGATGAGTTTATTCTTACCACTATGAGTTCACAAAATAACTCAACTGTATTTATCGATAAAACACAGAAAGAACGAAAAGAGTTATTATCTCAGTTTATGGGTTTAACTATATTTGATAGGTTGTATACACAAGCTGCTGAGGATATTAAAGAGGTAGACACTCTATTGAAAAACTTTAAGAAAGCAGATTACGATACTGAGTTAGCTAGTATAACACAAGAGTTATCTATACTAGAAGATAAACATAAACAATTTAAGTCTGATGAAAGAAAAGTAAAGAAAGAAATAAGAGAAGTTTTGTCTAAGATAAAAGAACAAACTGTTAGACTAAAACCAATAGATACTAATGTTAGGGACATAACTTTACTTACCGAAGAAAAGAAAAAGCTAGATGGTCTTCTGTATAAAGTTGATGAACAAACAGCAAATACAAAGACACAAGTAAAAGCTTTTGCATTAAAACAAAAAGATTTAAATACTAGAATATCTCAATATGAAAAAGATAATGTTAATGAGAAGTATGCTAAACTAGAACAACTAGAAGAAGAAAGAGATTTGTTTCAGATAGAGATTGATAAATTAAAGGTTGAGGTTAGACAGAAACTAGACAAGATTGAAAAACTTGGTAACTTAACTTATGATGAGGATTGTGATAATTGTATGAGTAATCCATTTACATTAGATGCAATAGAAACTCAAAAGAACCTTGATAAAGATAAATTATTAGCTCAACAATATGTTTCTAAAAAACAAAAGATGGAAGATAGAATACAGAAGATGTTTAAGGTTAGAGCTTATAAAGGTGACTTAGATTCCTTGATGGAACAATTAAGTTCATTAAATTTAGAAGAAACTCACACTACAACTCAACTAAATTTATTAGAAGAAAAAAGAACAAACATATTTAATCAACTAAACTCTGTAAATTCTGAAATACAAAAATATCATAACCATGAGAAAGATATTTTATTTAATTCACAAATAGAATCTGAGGTAGAGAATTTACAGAACCAAAGTGATAATTTGGACTATCAACTAGACACCGTTTCTAATAAGGTAAAAAAGTTATACGCTGATATTAAAGTTCTTAAAACAAACGAAGAGAATATAAATAGTAATATCAAGAAAGTAGCAAAGTTAGAAGGTGACCACCAAGCTTATCAATATCTACTTGAAGCTATACGAAGAGATGGTGTTCCTTATGACTTGATTAGTAAATCACTTCCAACTGTTGAAGGAGCTGTAAACGACATCCTTTCACAGATTGTTGACTTTAGTATCATATTTAATATGGATGGAAAAGTAATCGATACTCATATTGTGTATGATGATGACAGAGTATGGCCTCTTGAATTGAGTAGTGGTATGGAGAGATTCATATCATCACTAGCTATTCGTGTTGGGTTGATAAATGTTTCTAACCTACCACGTTCTAATTTCTTGGCAATAGATGAGGGTTGGGGTACAATGGATAGTGAAAATATTAATTCCGTTTATAGTTTATTTCAGTATCTAAAAACACAATTTCAATTCACTATGATTGTATCACATATAGATTCAATGAGAGATGCAGTTGATACTTTATTAGAAGTAAAGAAAACAAGTTCACATAGTAATATTATTTTTGATTAGAGTATAATATCCTTTTTGTACATTTTTGTTTTATCAGTTCTTCTAATAGAGCATACATTTTGTATCCATGATGTTTAGAATAATCTTTTAACATATCACGATACTCTTCTCTGATTTTTATATTTACAAATTTATCTTCCATATCTATAATTATTACTTACATCCTTTTTACCTACTTTTTAGATACTTTTAATTTATAATTTTGTCTTGTAGATATTTATACATGATATATAAGGATTTTATCATCTATGGGATTTTTACCTAAACGATTAACACTACAAAACTTAGACCAAGTTAGTGTCTTTATTGAAGATACAAATAACGAATATTTTAATGTACAAGAAGTACCTGAGACAATAACGCAGGGAAGATATGCATTTAAGATATTTGGCTCTGATTTTTTAAGAGAAGGTATAGAGTTAAAGTTAGAGTTAATTGATTCTAGAGGTAATACCATATATTTAGCACCTGTAGATTTTGTCGGTGAAGAAACTCCACCATATGTTCCTTACAGATATGTTACGATAGAAGTATATTCTCCACCAGTTAATTTTGGTGGTCTAGCAACATTAACAATATTAGGTGAAATTAATCCTAATGCTGTAGATGTACCAATGGAATTTCAAAATGCATATAATGTAAGATATCAAAAAACTATTAATGTTGACTTATCAACCACTTTAAATACACAACCAATTAGATTCTTTAAAAATCCAACTACCGAGTTTCAAGAAGTAGTACAAGCAAAAACAGTATTATCTGCTGTAAGTCAATCTATAGTAAAGGGTACTGCAGATGGTTTTGCTCGTGGGGATTTAAAGGGTAAAATAATACCAATAGAAACTGGTAGTTTAGAAAAAGAAGCATTACCTAGTGAAGTTTCTGATACGTTCAAAGATTTAAGAAGATTTAAAGATGAATACAAGTATAAGACTGGTTTAAGAGGTAAAGTACCATCTATAATAAGACGAAGAGGATTGTCTACAGTTTATGCTTCCAAAGAAGAACCTAAGTTTGTAATAAAATCAGGTACACCTTTGTTTACTGCAGATATGCAAGGTGGTGATGTTGAAATACCTGAGAGACAAGTTACAATTACAAAGTTAGATGCTGTCACTAATAAATTAATAGAAGAAACAGTAACAGTACCTAAATTTAAAACAAAAATATTAGAGGTTGTAAATGATACTACAATCGTACCTGAAGAACCTCCAACGATAACATTACCAACTGGTAGTAATCCAGTAGGAACTGATATCACAGAGGTCACATTAGAAGATTTTTCTAGTACAGCATTGACTGCTTCATTTAATTCAACCAACACATCAGTATCTCAATCAGATATACATTTTGATTCCTTGTTAGATTTGACTATTAAGGATATGAGAACATTTTCGGGTGACATATATAGAGTTAGAGTACATGGAAAAAGTGAAGCAGCAGGTAGTGATTTTACTGTTCTTACAGATGTAATAGTTGAATCACCAGAATTACTTGTAGACACAGATTCTGCATCAGGTGTATTAAGAACTGGTTATTTTTTAAATCAGTCTCATGTAAATACATATTGGAATAAGTTTTCTATAGATGGAACCACAAAAGGTTCTAACGTTACAACGACTCATACTGGTAGTGAGTTTATTGATTCTATTTTTATAAGTGGTTCTACTCATGGTTTAAATGAAAGTGTGGTTGTTGAAAATAAACCAACTAAATCATTTACAGTAAGAAAAAATGTTGCATATACGTTGACTGCAAAAGTAAAAGGTAGGACAACTAATAAAACAGTAGAGTCAAATAACATACAGAAAAAAGGTAAATTATATTTTCATCTTTCAGGATCTAATTTAAACACTTCTAAGTTAGAAAAATCTCACGACTTCTTCGGTTCCGAATTAACAGAAGATGCTAGTGGTGAGGTAGTGGTTCTACAATTAGATGAAGATATAGATGGTATACAAAATTTTGAAACAATAGAACATACATTTAAACCAAATTTTAAATTAGATAGAACAATAAATACAGATACGATTCTTCAATTAAGAGCTGAATCTGGCGAGTGGTTTATTAGTGATATATCTTTAACTCCTGCTATGGATACTGGTTTTTCACCAGATGAGTTTAAATTAAAAGTACCAATACCACGTTCTACTAGACCTGATAGGTTTGACTTTTTAGTAGAATATTTTGATATGAACAATAACGTAGCAGAAACTGTTACTGTAATACAAGACGTACCGATAGTTGGTTCTGCTTTAGTGATAGATGGTGATGGTAATTTATTAACTGGTTCTTTATTTTTAAGTAACGCAGTTGACTCTGGTGTGGAAATGGCAGGTGTTAATTCTGCATTTGTTAGGTCAGTTGGATATGAAGGATTCGAAAGTGCATCATTAGGTGGTCAAGGTGGATTCATGATTTTTAGTGGTTCTGTTTTACCCGATGCACCTGATAACTATCAAGGTGCTGGTATAGAAATTCATGATGGAACAATAGGTGACGATGAAAGTTATTTAAAGTTTAGAACAGATCCTTCGATATTAGATATAAAAACATCTACATTCTTTTTAGGTAAAAAATTAAACCCAGCTAATTTTATTAGTGGTTCAAATGGTAACTTACAAATATCTTCTTCAAATTTTGAATTAAGTCCTGAAGGTAACGTAACCATGTCTGGTGAGATAACAGCAGTTGGTGGTACGATAGGTGGATTTGATATTGCAAGTACAACAATATCAACAACAGGTATAATACTAGGAAACTCTTCAGAAGATTTATTTATAAGTTCTAGTAAATTTAAAGTAGACCATGAGGGAAATATAACTGCTAGTAACATAGATTTGGGTGGAACGATAAGTGCTACTAGTGGTGACGTTGGTGGATTCACAATCAATGCAGGTTCATTAACTTCTGGTACTGAAAATAGTGCAATCACTATGAGTAGTGCAGATAAGATTATAGCAATAGGTAGTGGTTCTACGTTTAACAAGGGTGATTTAGCTGGTGGTTTTAGAGTTGGTATCGACACCGATGGTACTTTTAAATTTGCAGTAGGTTCAGCTGATTCTTACATACATGCAGATGCAACTGGTGTAAGTATTAAATCCGATAGTTTTGATGTTACTGCGTCTATTGCAGAGTTAGATGTGGATGTTTTTAAGTTAGCTGCAAACAATTTATTTATAAGTTCAAGTGATGGTGGATTTATATCTGCTGGTAATCCACGACCTACTGGTATTGATGGTACAAATAAAGGAATATTTCTTAGAGGTAATTCTCCAGCTGCATTAATAGGTGATGCTAATGGAAGTCATATAAAATTTGATGGTACAACTACAAGTATAAGTTCCTCTGAATTTTATCTTGGAAGTGATAGTCAATTTGTTAGTGGTTCAAATGGAAATATAGAAATCAGTTCATCAAACTTTCATTTAGATAATAGTGGTAATGTTGCTATGCAGGGAACCATAACAGCAACAGCTGGTACATTAGGTGGTTTTTCTATAGGTGGTGGAGCATTATCGTCTGATAATTTTTTTATAAGTGGTTCTTCTACAGGAAATAACTTTTTTATATCATCATCTAACTTCAATGTAAAAGCTAGTGGTGATGTCACAGCTTCTGCATTAGAGTTAACTGGTGGTCAAATAGGTGGTATAGACATTTCTGCAACTAGTGTTTCAGTTGGTTCTATTTTACAACTAAAGGATAGTGGACAAATTACTGGTTCTAACGTGTTGTTTACAGGTGGAACGATAGGTGGATTTACATTAGATAGTCATAGTTTAACAACGACTGGTGTTGAAATAAATGATTCAACTCAAAACATTTTTATTAGTTCAAGTGCTTTTAAGGTTGACCATAGTGGAAATATAACTGCTAGTAATGTGGACTTGTCTGGTAAGATTACAGCTACTGAAGGTGAAATAGGTGGATTTACGATTGATGCTGATGAGATTAAGAGTGGAACTAATATATCGTTAAATTCTACAAATAAAGCATTGACAATTAATAATGCAACTTTTGGTAACGATGGAATACAATTAGAATATAATAGTGGTAATCCTAGATTCTATGTTGGTGATGGTTCAAGTGAGTTTTTAAAGTTTGATGGTTCTAGTATTGATATCAGTACTGGTAAGGCTACGATTAGTGGTAGTCAAATTACATTACAAACACCAACATTTTTCTTAGGTGGTACACAACAATTTTTAAGTGGAAGTAATGGAAACTTAGAAATAAGTTCAAGTGGATTTCATTTAACACCAGAAGGAGATGTTTCTGCTAGTAATATTTTATTGGGTGATAAAGGTCTAGGAGACTTTCTAGAATTTAATAATGGAGTATTAACTGTTCAAGGTGAAGTATCTGCAAATTCAATAAATACACCAGCAACAGCTCCAACACCTAGTGCTTCTATATCTTCACAAGGTCTTGCAAAGTTTGTATCAGCTTCTATTGGTGGGTGGGATGTAGACACAACTACAATAGCTTCTACAGATGATAAAGTTATAATAGATTCTTCTAACAAAAGAATCACAATTAATAATACATCGTTTGGAAGTACTGGTATTCAACTAGATTATAATGGTGGAACACCAAGATTTTTTGCTGGTAGTTCTACAAAGTTTGTAAAATTTGATGGTTCTAATATAGATATAGTAACAGAAAAATTAAATGCAAGTGGAAGTTTAATCACATTGGAAACTCCTAAATTTTATTTAGGACAATCATCACAATTCATAAGTGGTTCAAATGGTAATATTGAGATAAGTTCTTCTAATTTTCATTTAACAGCTGATGGTAATGTTACAATGAGTGGTGAGATTACAGCTGCTGGTGGTACGATAGGTGGATTTACAATTGGTGATGATTTAAGTTCTACTTCTGGTACATTAAAGTTAAAAGGTGCTAGTGGACAACTCACAGCATCAGCTGCTCAGATAACTGGTAAGATTACTGCACAAGAAGGAACTATTGGTGGATTTAATATAGGAACAGATTTAACAAATTCAGGTGGTTCTACATTAAATCTAAAAGGTTCTACTGGTCAAATAACTGCATCAGCTGCTCAGATAACAGGAAAGGTAACTGCAACAAGTGGTCAGATAGCTGGGTTCACTATAGATGGTAATACTCTAACTGCTACCAACTTCACATTAGATGCTAGTGGTAAGAGAGTTACTTTAGGAACTGGTAATAATATTTTTATAGCTGATGGTGATGAGGGTATTCAGTTAGGAAATGCTACATTTGCTAGTGCTCCGTTTAGTGTAACAAGAGCTGGTGTACTAAAAGCTATATCGGGTACGATTGGTGGTTGGACATTGAGTTCTAACACAATTGTTGGTTCAAACTTAACTTTAAATTCTGATGGTATTATAGAAACAAATGATTTTGCTAGTGGAGTAAAAGGATTTAGATTAGATTCAGCTGATAATGGTATTGCTGAGTTTGAGAACATATCAATTCGTGGTACGTTAAAAACTACCGTATTTGAAAAAGAAAGTGTAAATGCAGTTGGTGGTCAACTGTATGTTGCAAACTCAACTACGTTAACTGGTTCACTTAATATATCTGCTTCAGCAGCTACCATGAGTGTAGTTAATGTCACAGGATTTACAGGTAGTTATAATAATGATGGTGAAATATTAGTAGCAAAGAAAATAAGTGATACTGGATTCTCAACAGAGTATATTTTAGTACAAAGTTCATCTAGAGATGAACCATCAAGTGATACTAACTTTGCTGGAAAACTTTATGTTGTACGTGGTTATCAAAGTGGAAGTAGTGGTGATTTCTTAGGTGATAATGCAAATCAATCACAATCTCTAGCACCTGGTCAAGTGTTAGCTTCAACAGGTAGAATTGGAACTGGTTATATAAGATTAAATGCAAATCCAACAGATACAACCACACCTTACATAGATATAGTAGAAAGAACTGGTAGTGGAGTTTACGATGTAGATTTAAAAGCAAGATTAGGTGATTTAAGTGGATTGAGTACAGATAGATTACATGGAACAAATCCAGCAAACGCAGGTTTTGGTTTATATAGTCAGAATGTATTTTTAGAAGGTGGTATAGTTGCAAATACTGGTTCTATAGCTGGTATAGAAATGGAAGCTGGTAAACTTTATAATGGAGCTGGAAACCACAATAACTCTGATACAGGTTTTTACATAGATAGTTCAAGTAAATTTAGTTTAGGTGATAAGTTAAGTTGGGATGGTTCTACTTTAAATGTTGAAGGAGCAATAAATATAACAAGTGGAGTAACTGCAAATCAGTTAGCTTCGTTAAATCAAGAGACAGGTTCTTTACAAGGTAGTGTTACGAGTTTGGGTGAAGCAACAGCTTCATTACAGAACGCAACAGGTTCTTTACAAACTAACATAACAAACATAGGAGTTGGTGCTACTGCTTCAGCATCAGCAGCTCAGTCAAATGCTCAATCATATGCTAGTGATATTGGTACAGGAGCCGCGGCGTCAGCATCTGCTGCACAAACAAACGCTCAAGACTATGCATCAGATATAGGAACTGGTGCAGCTGTATCTGCTTCAGCTGCTCAAACCAATGCACAAAATTATGCATCTGATGTTGGGGTTGGTGCTGCAGCATCTGCTTCAGCAGCTCAGACGAATGCACAGAATTACGCTGTCGGTATCGGAGTAGGAGCAGCTGCTTCCTCATCAGCAGTACAAAGTAATTTAAATACAGTCTCGTCTTCAACAGCTGAAAGAATTATGACCGATGTAAGTGGTTCAATACTATCAACACCACCATCACCAAGCGGAGAAGGATTATTCCTTAACTTTCCACATATGGGTTATTATAGTGGAAGTGAATACAAAGCGTTCATATCAGCTAGTGGTGGTTTCTTATTCAAAGCTGATGATAATAACCTTATATCATTTGGTCAATCTATAAGTGGTGGAGACGGTTCTTCTACCAAATCATTTGTATTAAAATCTGATAATGTTTTCTTGAGTGGTTCTAAAGTAAATATACTTGGTGAACGTTTCTTCTTAGGTGGTGGTTCACAATTTGTTAGTGGTTCAAATGGTAATATTGAAATTAGTTCCTCTAAATTTCATGTAAAACCAGATGGTGACATAGTTGTAGGAAAAGTAAACGCAACAGAAGGTTCTATTGGTGGTTTTGATATTGGTTCAACACAGATATCTAGTTCTAATGGTGCACTTGTACTTAATGCAGATGGTGGTATTACTGGTTCTAAGTTTAAGTTAGAAGGTGGTATTATTACAGCTGATGTAACAATAGAGGGTGACTTATCAGCTAATAGTATTTCAACACCTACTGGTGGTTCACCACTAGCACAAATCACCTCACAAGGTTATGCAAAGTTTGTATCAGCTTCTATTGGTGGATTTGATGTAAGTACAAATCAGATAAATTCTACTAATGATAATTTAATACTAAAATCTAACGGACAAATTACAGCTTCTGCTGCTAAGATTTCAGGTGCTATAACGATAACTGGTGGTGCATCATTTGATACAATAAATAACTTAGAATCAGGTGTAACTGCATTAGGAGAAGCAACTGCTTCTTTACAATCAGCTACTGGTTCTCTTGAAAATAGTGTTAGTAGTTTGGGTGAAGCAACTGCTTCTTTACAATCAGCTACTGGTTCTCTTGAAAATAGTGTTAGTAGTTTAGGAGAAGCTACTGCATCGTTAGAATCTAGTGTTACAAGTTTAGGAGAAGCAACAGCATCATTACAAATAGCAACTGGTTCATTACAAACAAATATAACCAATACAGGAATTAATGCAGTAGCATCAGCTTCATCATACGCATCGGATGCTGTTACAAGTGGTTCTTTATTCGGAGCTGGAGCAGTTGCATCAGCGTCAGCATATGGAGCAAGTGCAGTAGTATCAGCTTCATCGTATGCTTCCGATGCAGTGACTAGTGGTTCTTTATTTGGAGCTGGAGCGGTAGCATCAGCATCAGCATATGGAGCAAGTGCAGTTGCGTCAGCTTCATCATATGCTTCCGATGCAGTTGAAAGTGGTTCTCTATTTGGTGCAGGTGCAGTAGCGTCAGCTTCAATATATGCATCTGGTTCCGCAGTCTCAGGAGCTAGTTTTGCAAATGCTGTACAAAGTAATTTAAATGAGGTATCAACTTCAACTGCTCTTAGAATCATGACAGATGCAACTGGTTCTATATTAGATACACCACCATCACCAGTCGGTAGTGGTTTATATCTAAACTTCCCACACTTAGGATTTTATGATAGTGCAGAACCAGCAGATAAAACATATGCTGTAACAGCAGCTGGTGGTGTATACTACATAGATGGTGTACAACAAGCTACAGTAGAACTACAAGTTGGATTTACATATAGATTTGATACTTCTGATAGTAGTATGGGTAGTCATCCATTTAGATTTTCAACAGATTCTGGTAATAGTTCACAATACACGACTGGTGTTACTGTTGGTAGTGGGTATGTAGATATATCAATTACTTCAAGTACACCATCAACTTTATATTACTATTGTACAAATCATAGTAATATGGGTGGACAGATAAATATAGTAGATAATTCAGAATATAAAGCGTTTATATCAGCTAGTGGTGGTTTCTTATTCAAAGCTGATAACAATAATTTAATTTCTTTTGGACAAAGTGTTAGTGGTGGTGATGGTTCGTCAACTAAATCATTTGTATTAAAATCTGATAACGTTTTCTTGAGTGGTTCTAAAGTAAACATACTTGGAGAGAGATTTTTCTTAGGTGGTAGTTCACAATTCGTAAGTGGTAGTAATGGTAACATAGAAATTAGTTCTAGTAACTTTCATTTGGATAGAGATGGTAATGTTGATATGTCTGGTAAAATCACATCTACAGAAGGTAGTATTGGTGGGTTTGCTATTACATCGACCGCTATATCTAGTTCTAATAATAATTTAATATTAAAATCAAATGGACAAATAACAGCTTCAGCAGTATCAATGTCTGGTGCTATAACAGCAACAAGTGGTTTAATAGGTGGAATGCGTATTGAATCTAATAGTATTGAAAGTACAGCTGATGCTGGTGATGGTTCTACTACAACATATACTGTTACTGTAGCTGGTGGTAAGTATTATATAGATGGTGTACAACAACAATCTTTAACATTTATACCAGGTAACACATATAGGTTCGACCAATCTGATGATAGTACTGCAAATCATCCTTTAAGATTCTCAACAACAAATGATGGGACTCATGGTGGTGGAAGTGCTTATACTACAGGAGTTACGATTAGTGGTACACCAGGTGATCCAGGAGCTTACGTACAGATTGTTGTAACACAATCAACACCAACTCAACTTTATTATTACTGTTCACAACATGAACAAATGGGTGGTTCAATAACTGTTGATATAACCTCACCATTAATTTTAGATGGTAATACTGGTCAAATAACTGGTTCTAGAGTTTTATTTGATGGTGGTACGATTGGTGGATTTGAAGTTGCTAGTACACAGATAAATTCTACTAACGATAATTTAATATTAAAATCAAATGGTCAGATAACTGCTTCTGCTGCTAAGATTTCTGGTGCAATTACAATAACTAGTGGAGCTTCCTTTGATTCACTAAATTCTTTAAACCAAGCAACAGCGTCATTAGAATCTAGTGTCACGAGTTTAGGTCAAGCAACAGCGTCACTACAATCAGCTACTGGTTCATTACAGACAAGTATAACCAATACAGGAATCAGTGCAGTTGCATCAGCTTCATCATATGCATCCGATGCAGTTGAAAGTGGTTCGTTGTTTGGAGCTGGAGCAGTTGCATCAGCTTCATCATATGCTTCCGATGCAGTTGAAAGTGGTTCTCTATTTGCTGCAGGTGCAGTTGCATCAGCGTCAGCGTATGCAGCAGGTGCTGCAGTATCAGGAG
>Ga0181590_10002280_pt1 | contig 16180 bp, 18 predicted proteins | sample 071ome_34_FD_132446 | JGI IMG/M metagenome (GOLD analysis project Ga0181590, IMG submission 132446) | Coastal salt marsh microbial communities from the Groves Creek Marsh, Skidaway Island, Georgia - 071411BT metaG (megahit assembly) | ecosystem: Environmental > Aquatic > Marine > Intertidal...
ATTCACCATTTTAAATTCACTATTTAAAACGGATTGCCACTTTCGGGCGAAAGCGGCTACTGGCAGAGCAAGCTTTGAGGTAGATGGAATCAAGCCGCGCTGACAGCGGAATTGCTGTGGGCGCTCTTTGAAGTTTCTTGCTTGTAGAAATCAGCGGCGCCGAGGAGAAGACGTTTCATGTCCTCTGGAGAAATATCGGGCGCTCCTGAAAGCCATATGGGTTTGGGTTGGACACCGCTCCAGCTCGTTTCGGTGATTTCGACTGCGGTAAAGGGTTCGTGAAGATGGATGACATAGACCTTTTCGCTGCCATCGGGAAGCGTCTTATGTGCCAAACTCCATTGAGGCACTTCGTCTCCGTCCAATACAGTATCATGTTTCAGGACATTCCTGGCCCACGGGTAAATGCCTAAAAGGGCTGCAACAACCGTCATCAACAAACAGGTGGTCCACTCCACCCAAGTGGGAGCAGTTGGACTCAGAACAACCATCCAGACAACTGCAGACAGCAACACCACGTCTCCGAGATAGAAAATCCAGTCTGGCACCCTGCGGACTGAAAACTCAGTTCGGCTTTCCACTTCTGCATGGAATGGATTGTCATCCGCCCGAACCGCAGTTCCCACATCAGGAGACTGATCCCGCCCTTTCATCAAGCGAGACACTCCGGAGGAACGCGAGTCCGGATCGGGCACGCCGGACGACTGGGTATCTGGTGAATCAGACATCCCCTTGTCTTGAGTGCTCTCCTGCATCAACTGCGATAATCCACGTCCGAGTGATTTTTTCATAGCTGAACTTCCAATAAGACCAGTGATGGACTCAGCATAAAATCCATCCTGCGGCGGGTCCAACAAAATCTTGTTCGAATCAAGGAAAATGCCTTCCAGATGTCTCTGCATGCCTCCCTTTCAAATAGTCACAACAAATCTTGCCTTCAATCACCGTTTGCCATAACTTGGAGGCAGTCCCATTTGTGTTTAACAGAATTTGTATCTGAAAAGGATATGACCAAGAAATTCACCAAAACCTATGTGTCGCGCCGCTCGTTTATTGGCACGGCTGCCGCGACGGCTTTTTCCTTCAACTTCTTTCCCAAACGAGTGTTCGGTGCCAATGACCGTATCGCCTTTGCCGGCATTGGGATCGGAGGTAAAGGTTCATCAGATATCGACAACGCGGGCAACCTCGGAGACGTGGTCGCCCTGTGTGATATCGACCTGAACAAAATAAATGAAAAAAGCGAAAAATTTCCAGGTGCCAAACACTACAAGGATTTTCGCAAAATGCTGGAGGAAATGGACTCGCAGATCGATGCAGTCACCATCAGTACCCCGGATCACATGCATGCCCCTGCCGGCTTGATGGCCATGAGCCTGGGAAAACATGTATACTGCCAAAAGCCCCTCACCCATTCGGTCTACGAAGCTCGCCGTATGGGACAAGCGGCTCGTCAATACAAGGTTGCCACACAAATGGGCAATCAGGGCACCGCTTCCGACGGTCTTCGTCGCGGTGTTGAAGTGATCCAGTCCGGAGCCATCGGCCCCGTCCGCGAAGTACATGTCTGGACCAACCGCCCCGTATGGCCACAGGCTCCAGATATCACAGCCCGGCCGACCGACACCCCGCCCATCCCAAACCATGTGGACTGGTATCTTTTCCTGGGGGTTGCACCCGATCGCCCCTACCACCCTGCTTATCATCCGTTTGGATGGCGCGGGTGGCTGGATTTCGGCACGGGTGCCATTGGTGATATGAGCTGTCACACCGCCAATCTGGCTTTCATGGCGCTCAACCTCGGTCACCCACTGAGTGTCGAATCCATCAATCACGGCCCCATCAACGACGAAACTTTCCCCGCCTGGGCTACAACCAAAACGGAATTTGGAGCACGCGGCACGATGCCTCCGGTTTCTTATTATTGGTATGAAGGCAAATTCCCAGATGGTAAGAAAAACCTTCCACCATTGGACCTGTTCTACGGTGAAAAACCAACGAATAGCGGATCATTGTTGGTTGGTGACAAGGGTGTGCTTTATTCACCAAATGATTATGGTTCGAGCTGGAAACTCTTGCCAGGAGATGACTTTAAGGATTATGAAGGTCCAACCCCATGGCTGCCGCGCAATGGCAAGGGCGACCAGGGCATGAAAAATGAGTGGGTGGAAGCTATGCGTGGAGGACGCCCCGCGATGTCGAATTTTGACTATGCCTCACAGATGACGGAAGCTATTCTGCTAGGCAACGCTGCCCTCAGAGTGGGTGGCAAAATCGAGTGGGACAGCACCCGTCTCCAAGCGAAAAACATGGATATTTCAGACATCATCCAACGCGAATATCGTCCGGGTTGGATGGCCTAGAGAAACACTCCGGTGTTCCTCCGGTTTGAAAAAAAGCGCGTGATCAGCAAGGGGTTGCTCCGATCACGCGCTTTTCTTTATTGCTCCCAATGCATCAAGCAACGCTTACTTCAATTTGCTTGGGCTTGGCCTTCTCGGCTTTCTGCACGTGAACCAGCAGAACGCCATCCTTGAATTCAGCCTTAACATGTTCCGCATCGGCATCATCCGGGAGACTGAAGGTTCGGGTGAAGTGACCGTATGACCTTTCAACCCGGTGGTATTTCTTTCCATTTTCTTCCTTCTCGAACTTGCGCTCACCGGTTATCGAAAGGATTCCCTTTTCAACTTTAACTGAGATATCGTCTTTCTTGATTTCCGGTAATTCCGCCTTGATCAGGTATTCCTTCTCATCCTCCACAATATCCACCAGAGGAGCCCAGCGGGCGGGTGCCATGGATTCTTCATCGTTGGCTCGGGTTGGAGTCGGAGTTCCGAAGAAGTGGTTCAAGCGGTTTTGCAATTCATCCATTTCTTTGAACGGGTTCCATTTGCGATCGAATAATGTGAGTGTGTTCATAATGCGTATCCTTTCCTTGTTGCTATTTGGTTTGATTGTTTACTGAAGGCTTTGGCCTTTTTCACTGGAGCAGAACTTCCTGCTCCTCGCTCGTTACTCTTCCCATACATCAGGATACGTACCATTTTGTTTTTATTCTCCTTTTCTTCATTATGAGCATGTTACATTATTTCATGATATCTTGATGAGTTATTTATGACTCACTATTAAGACTCAGTAAGAGTATTTATGTCGCTTTGAGCCTTTTTGTCTCATTTTTATTTCTTTTTATTCTTTTTTAATTGGTTACACATATTTTTAACAGAAATCCATTACCGAGGAGACGGGGTGCGCCGTCTTACCCCCACTTTAAACCCCAGAGCTTTGGAACCCTTTTCAACCTGCAATGGGAACGCCACTGTCATTCGATGAACTACAGGCTCCCCGCGTTCCATTCCTTTTGCTCAGAGACATTTTCGAGAGGGATTTTTTTTTTGGGGGGGGGGGAGTCCCGCGTGCGGGATCTCCCCTCCATTGTCTAAAAAATGATCTGCGCCCCACAAAGAACACACCCCTTTTCCAGATAGACAAGTGCGTCGATAACCATCATGATCGCGGCTCACAAAATGGATGGTTTCAAACTCAAACAACACTTGGCAGAGGGAAAACGTGCCTACGGCACGGCAATCCTCACCGCATCGCCCCTCTGGCCCCCACTGGTTGCAAAAACGGGAATCGATTTTGTATTCATCGACACTGAACACATCGCCATCAATCGGGCGGAACTATCCTGGATGTGCCGAACCTATGCTGCCCTCGGACTCCCACCCGTCGTCCGCATCCCCAGCCCCGATCCTTATGAAGCCTGCCAGGTGCTGGATGGTGGAGCCGTAGGATTGGTCGCCCCATATATTGAATCTCCGGAACAGGTCAGAGCTTTGGTCGGCGCCGTCAAATGGCGTCCCCTGAAAGGCAAACGTCTGGATCAATTCTTACAAACGGACACATCGCTGGAACCCGATCTGACCGCCTATCTGGAAACCCGAAACCAGAAGCATCTCCTTTTGATCAATATCGAAAGCCGACCGGCCATCGAAAATCTGGATGATATTTTGTCGGTGCCCGGACTGGACGGCATATTGATCGGCCCCCATGATCTTTCATGCAGCCTCGGGATTCCGGAACAATACGACCACCCCGAATTCCACGCAGCCATCAAGACCATCATCACCAAGGCGAGATCGAAAGGACTGATTGCCGGGAACCACTTTTGCGAAGACCCGAAACTACATGCCAAATGGGCCAAGGACGGAGAAAACTTCATTGTTCGAAGCAATGATCTCTACCTGTTCACCCGGGCGTTGCGTCAGGAAATCAAGGAAATGAAAACAGAACTGGGGGATGACACCACGGCAGGATCGGAAGAGAACCTGGTGATCTGAACCGAATAGGGAGCGACACTTACCATGCAAGACGCACAAGAAGTCAGACTAAGCCATTCGGAATTATTGCAACTGAAACGGTGGAACACACCAACCATCTACAATGGCTGGGAACAAATAACCCGACTCGATCGCACACGTGACGGGATCAACCTGGAAGAAACCACCGACTTCATGCCTGAAATGGGACCTATGGTCGGTTATGCAGTGACCCTGGTCATCGAGCCATCCGAATCAGAACACCCCCACGCCCGACAAGGAGCCTGGCGTGCTTACCGGGAATATATCGCCAATCAACCCGGCCCCAAAATCGTGGTGGTGCAGGATCTGGACAAACCGGATGCCATTGGCTCGTTCTGGGGAGAAGTCAACGCCAACGTTCACAGAGCCCTTGGGTGTGTCGGCACCATTACCGACGGGGCCATCAGGGACTTGGACGAAATGACCAACAGCGGTTTCAAGGCACTTGCACGAAGAATGTGTGTCGGGCATGCCTATGCCTGGCCTGTAGCCTGGGGTGGAACGGTCGAAGTATTCGGTCAACACATCCACCCCGGTCAACTGGTTCATGCCGATAAACACGGATTCCTCGCCATCCCGAGAGAAGATGAAAAACGAGTCCTCGAAGCGGCACGTTTCATGGATAACAATGAATGTGACACGGTCATTGAAGCGGCACGTTCATGTGCCGGCCTGACGAATGAGGAAATTCTGCAAAGCATTGATGATGCCTCGATCCGGTTCAGCCAGGCGGCTCATCAGAAATTTTCGAGAGGCGGAGAGTGGTAATCTTCCATTAAGGCAGCCATACTACAAACACCATTTTGGAGTGCTCCGAGTCATCGGAGCTTTGGATACCTCAGGACAACGCTATCGCCTTAAATGACACTAATAACATCACATGACCCGACTGTAAGAATCTCTTGGGCTATTGGATGTGGTATAAGGAAGTTTTCCCCATTCGGTTGACCGACAAGTATCCAGAGCGGTTCCGAGACATTGGAACGCCCAGTCCAGAAAAGTTTCGGCGATGAACGACTGTTTGGAATGAAATATGACGCCCCCGTAACTACCACTGCCAACAACCGGTTCTTGCGATCCGTAAAACCTGAGGGTAAAATGGTTCCATGCACATCCACGCTGACCAGTTGCACAAACCATTATCCCGCCAAGCATCCGTGCCCACTTTTCTGAAGCAATCAAAACGATTGGGTCTCGGCCTATTGGCAATCGCGATGGCGAGCATCCAATCAGGATGCAGCAGCACACCGAAGAAACAACAACTCCCCATTTGGGCATCGAATGCTCAACCGGTCGAATTACTCACGGAAGGCGCCGGAGAAGGCCCGGCCTGGCACCCTGAACTGGGACTACTTTTCAGCGGCAATCAAAGCATTCAAAACTGGCACCCCACCAAGGGCATTTCGGTCCACCGTGAAAAAGCAGGAACAAACGGACTGTTATTTGACCACCAAGGACGACTACTGGCCTGCGAACCCGCACAGCGTCGTGTCACTCGCAGGGAATTGGACGGCACACTCAGCATCCTCACCACCAATTATCAGGGAGCACGCTACAACACTCCCAATGACATCACGGTGGATGAAGCCGGCAGAATCTACTTTTCCGACCCCCGGTACGGTGACCGATCCAGCATGGAAATGAAAGATGCGGACGGAAACCTCGTGGAAGGGGTTTATTGCATCCAACTCGATGGCAATGTGACTCGGGTCATCACTCACGAGGTTGATCGCCCGAATGGCGTACTGGTTTCCCGTGACGGAAAATATCTTTACGTCGCAGACAACAACAACAACACGCATCAAGGGGCGCGTAAACTGTGGCGGTTTAAATTCAAGTCAGACGGAACACTGAATCTCCGCAGTCAAAAGCTGATCTTTGACTGGAAAACATCCCGTGGTCCGGATGGCATGACCCAGGATGTGCTTGGCCGGATTTACGTGGCGGCGGGTCTGAATAAAGATCATCCTCCACACGAAACCAGGGATCCTCATCCCGCCGGGATTTATGTCTTTTCATCAAGAGGCGAACTGCTGGACCAGGTATCCATCCCCAATGATGAAGTCACCAATTGCGCCTTTGGAATGGATGATTTGAAAACACTGTTCATCACTGCCGGCGGACACTTGTGGAGCATCCGAACAGCGGTCGCGGGACACCTTCCATGGCCGGAAGTGAAGCATTGAGAAGCTGTTCGCTCCGTTCTTTTCCACAATCATCTAAAACCATTCGCCAGCATGATCAATCCATTCCTCAAGTTTCCAAAAACCATGGGATGGATCCTGTTGATCTGCCTCATTCCCGTCTTCTTTGAAGCAAAGAAAATTCAATTTGCCCCCCAAGCAGACAAACTCCTCGCAACCGACCAGCGCCAGCAGGAAACTTTTTCAAAATTGCGGGGAATTCTGAACAATCAGGATGTCCTGGTCGTCAGCATGCGTTACCCCGAAGGCGTGTTCTCTTCCACTGGTCTTACTGCGCTGCATGAAGTGAGTGAAACCCTGATGTCCCTCGAAGGGGCAACAGACATCAAAAGCCTGACACACTCCTATAAACCGGTCCGCTCCGGTTTCAGTTTTCAAATGGTTCCCCTGGCCACCACGAACAGCCTGGACAAAGCCAACTTAAAAAAACTGGAAGATTATTCCCTCAATAATCCGCTCATCCGCAACGTCATGGTATCAGAGGATGGTCGGGATACCTTGATCAATGTAACCTTCGGGGAATCTCTGAACCGACATCAACAGACCACTCTCCTGCCCAAACTGAAAACATTATTGCATCCCTGGATGCAGCGGGGGTTCCAATTCAGATATCTCGCACTTCCCCTCGCAGAGCACGAAGTGCGTCAATCACTCCGGCAAGACATGCAATGGATGCTTCCCACCCTGGCGGTCGGCATCACGCTCATGCTGGCAGTATTCACGCGTTCATTGAGGTTGATGCTGTTCATGCTGGTTCAATCCGCACTGTGCTTGTTATTGGGGACCGCCATACTTTCCCGAACCGGTGCCGGAATCCCCCTGAGCGCCTGGTTGTTGCTTCCCTTTTGGGCCACCATTCAGTGGACACTCCTCATGCACTGCATCTCCGCTTGCCAGCAATGCTTGCATGAAGGAACTCTGGATCCGGTGGAAACGGGTATCGATCGCATCTTCAGATCCGCCTCGTTTGCCATCCTGACCACAGGGGTGGGCATCGGATCTCTCGCCGGCAGCGAGGTCCCATTCATCTCTGAAATCGGTATGATGGGAGCGTCTGGAGTTGCTTTGATATACCTTGTTACGTTTGGGCCGGGAATGGTTTTGCTGAAATTCTTTTTCCCTGCAAAACGACTCCTACGAGACGACGGCAATCATCACGTTCACTCAAGCCCCCCCGGATCCAATCGATTTCTGTCTCAAATCACCAGGCATCGAGCATGGATACTCCCCTTGTTTGCGTTGCTTGCCATGGCTGGAGCATGGGGCATCCAAAAACTATCGATCGATATTCGAATCAAATCCTTTCTGCATCCCCAAACAGAAACACGCAAAGGTTTGGAACACTTCGACAAGGTGTATGGTGGCGCCAACATTTTTCAAATGGAAGTGGACACCGGCAAACCAAACGGACTGCATCAACGCAACGTTTTGAATTATCTGGAACAACTCCAGAATGAAGCGGTATCCAAACCGGGCGTGACAGGAGTGTATTCATACGCCCAATTGCTGGCCATGATGAATCAGATCTGGGAAATGGAGGCTCCCGGCTCGTTTCAACTACCAAAATCAGACCTGATCATGGGCACTTTTGCCACCGTGTTGAAAATGCAGAACTACCCATTCATGCAGGCCCTGACAGATACCGAATTCCAGAAATCGTATCTCATCGTGAGAACGCCGGACATGCCGGGCAAGGAATACGTCCAACTGATCCGCGACATCGTGGACATCGCGGAAAAAAACCTCCCTGACGGATGCCAATTGAACGTGGCGGACGGTCTGTATCAGGTCATGGAATCCGACCGTCGCATGGTGCGCAGTTTGACGCAGTCAAGCATCTGGACGGCTGGAATCGTTTTGGTGTTACTGATCCTGCTCTGGCGATCCGTCAAACTGGGATTGATCGCTGTCATGGTCAACCTGAGCGCAGTGGTCCTGGTGGTGGGAGCTGCTGGATGGCTGGACATTCCATTCAACACCTTCACCGTCATGATCGGCGCCATGGCATTTGGCATCGCCATCGACGATGCCGTGCATTTCATCGCCTACTGGCATCGGCTCCGATCTGGCGGCATGTCCACCATGGAAGCGCTGGATGAAACCTTAACAGTCAAAGGACGCCCCATCGTTTTCACGAGCCTGGTGCTGGTGTTCACGTTTGCCGTTTTCACCGGATCATCCTTCCCGCCCCTGGCTCAATTTGGGAGCCTTTGTGCGGTGGCGTTTTTAACAGCGCTCACAGCCACCTGCCTTATCATCCCCTGCATGCTTTGCAGAATTTCGGACTGATACCCCACTCAAGCACAAACACCAAGCGAGCAAAATCAACCTATATGCTCCGAGACGGTTTCTGCCAGAGCCGAGGCACTGAATGGCTTGAAGATCGTGCCATTGATGTCCAGCCCGCTGATTTCATCACAGGTATCCTGCATTTCCATTCCGGTGCAAAGCACAATGCCGACACTTGGTGAGATTTGTCGAATGGCTTTGATCAATGCAGGTCCATCCATCACGGGCATCGAGAAATCAGTGATCACCAATCCAATCTCCGCCTGGTGCTCGCTGAATTTAGACAAAGCCTCGGCGCCGTTGGAAGCTGAAATCACTTTGTAGCCTTTGTGACGCAACAGCATGGTTGCTGACTTGATGATGTTATCTTCGTCGTCGGCAAACAGGATCAGGTTTTTACCCATTGACTTCTGGGCAGGCGCTCCGGTTTCCGGCTTCTTGGCGGCAGGCCTGGCCTGGGCATCGCTGACAGGCAAGTAAATATGGAAGTTTGTGCCTTTGGATGCTTCACTCACCAATCTGAGATTTCCCTGATGGCTCTTTACAATGCCAAGCGTCTCAGTCAGCCCCACCCCCGTATGAGGTTCCTCCTTGGTCGTATAAAATGGTTCAAAAACGCGTTGCACCAAATGCGGTGCGATCCCCTGCCCCTGGTCTCGAATCGTTACGTGAAGGTATTCGCCCGGTTTCAAATCCAGGGAAAGACAAGCATCCGATGTCGCATCCAATTCCTCCAAACCGGCCCCGACTGAAATCAATCCCGGTTCGTTCATCGATTCAGCGGCGTTCTTCATGACGTTCACCAGCATCTTATGCAGCAACGATGCGTCGCCTTGAACAGATTTCAGACGCTCCGGCAGGCTGGTTTCCAATTTGAGGTGTGAAGGCAGACTGTTCTTCACATCCGCAAGACTATGCAGAATGATCTTGTAAGCATCCAGCAACTCGGATCGTGGCCCTACTTTTTGTGTGGAAACAAGGAAAGGTCTCAACACGCTTCTGGCTTTCTGGACCGAACTTTCGATCCGGTCAATCGTGTCCTTGGGAACACCGGATATTTCCGAATCCCGCAGATTTTCAGCATCCAGCAAAATAGGAGCCAGCGCGTTGTTCAATTCGTTCGCCATCGTGGACAAACCCGACTGCAGGGCACCGAGAGTGTTTGAAGCTTCTTTGTCGGCCTGAATCTGTTTCTGATTGGTCACATCCAGCACGACACTTTGCACCCCCTCAATCTTGCCGTACTGATCATACAACGGCGTGGCAACACAAAGCACGGTACGCTGATAGTCGCCATCTTTTTAGATCGGAAGCTCCACTTCAACCGTGGTGTTACTGGTAACAACTTTGGCAAGGGTCTGCTTTAATTTTTCGGCGCATTCCCCATAGAAAACCTTGTTGAAATCAACCCCCTCAAGAGATTCGGACGTGCGGTCCACCAAATTGGCGAAAACGCTGTTGACATAGGTAAACCTGCCCATGGTGTTTGATCGGAAAAGCCCGACCGGAAGGATATCCACCAATGACCGGTAAGACGTCTCGGCCCGGGTCACTTTCAACTCCAGGCGGTTACGTTCAATGGCATAAAACACCGAACGCATCAACACATCCGCATCCAGGGATTTCTTTAGTAGAAAATCACTGATCCCAGCCTGTGCCGACTGGATGATCATGGACCAGTTGGTAATGTTGCTGAGTACAATGATCGGTGTTCGATTCCCAAATTCGATCAATTCCTCCAACACCAGAAAACCGGAAGCGTCCGCCAGATTCACATCGGTGAGGATGATGTCATAGCGACGACGTTCGACCTTATCAATGGCATCCCGCAGACAGTCGGCGGAATCCATGTTCAAATAGGAAGCATTTTCAGGAACCCGCGCATTTTGCACCATCGTGGTCAGTTTTTGGAGAAACTTCGGATCTGATTCCACGACGAGCACATCCAACGCGTCCCCGGTTGGCTTGGGGGGCGGCGGTGCTTCCTCGTTTTGATTTCGATTAAAAAGTCTGAGCATGGCAATCGAGCTTTCGTCTTACGTTATACATCGACCGGTGGCAAAAAAACTCAAGCAACTATCTGAGAAGTTCATGATCGACGCGCATGAGATCGCGCATACTGCCTCAACCTCAGTCCGGCATTGTTCGCATCCCGCAATGCCCTGGCCTGATCAAAGCGAGCCAGTTGAATCTGACTCTGGCGAAACGGCGTGATGCAAATCACCGGAATCCCTACAACAAGGATTCCCAGGCAATTGGCCGCCATATCCCACCACTCAAAAGTGCGACTGGGAAGGAACCAATGCGATATCTCGGCAAAGAAACCGAGCAATAACAACCCGGAAAAAACGAGGGTAATCCTGCGCCATGTCTCCATTTTAGGAAACACCTTGAACCTGGCATACTGCAGGAACATGAACGTGAAGATCCCGAACAGGGTAAAATGCATCACCTTGTCCACTTGCTGCCACCGCTCCGACTGGCCCACCGACTCGGCAAACCCCAGGTACAACATCAACAACACGGATATCAACCCCAAGCCCCGAGCAGCAGTATCCTTAACCTGCCTGCGGGAGTGCTTGCGTCGCTCAAGCTCTACCAGAATATTCCATTTCATATGCGTTTGAGAGTTCTCTCACCCTCATTTCGATTTGTCGTAAAGAAGTCAACAAACACATGCAGCACGTCGATAGAAGCATTGTTAGCCTTCACCACAACATCTACATCGGCAGAAATCCGGATCCCTGAACCAGAAATCACAAAGAAATGGAAAAATATTAATCAGGCCAAAGAAACCTTAGGAGAAAAAGAGCGGCCAACGCCCCTGTCACCCAATCGATATCCTTCAAACGACCGGACAGGAGCCTCAATGAAACATAAACCACAAAACCAACAGCAATCCCCTCACTGATGGAATAAGCCAGGGGCATGACAATCAGCACCATCAAGGCAGGAAACACATCCTCCCACGCCCCCCAATTCAAATCACGCATCCCCTCCATCATCATCAACCCAATCACAATCAGAGCCGGGGCGGTCGCCACCACCGGTATGGCTAAGATCAAAGGGGAGAATAACAAGGAAAACAAAAAACACACGGCCACTACCCAGGAAGTCAAACCCGTGCGACCACCGGCACGCACCCCGGCCGTGGATTCGATGTAGGAAGTGACGGTGGAAGTCCCAATCAATGCCCCCCCCACCGTTGCAAGAGAATCAGCCGCCAAAGCCTGCTGAATCTGCGGATAAGACCCCTTCTCGTCCAACAACTTGGCGCTGCGAGTCACACCCACCAGAGTTCCAAGGGTATCGAATAGATCAACGAACAAGAAACTGAAGACAATCGGCAACGCCACCGCAGGCTGACGCAGCGGAAACAGAAAATCCACCTGCAACACAGTAGGCGCCATGGAAGCAGGCTTGGAGAAGAACTGTTCCGGCAACCTGGCCAGAGCCTCCCCGCCATTTCCACGAATGAACAACCCCAACATGGCAATCACAACCACCCCTATGAGAATAGCCCCGGGAACCCCTCTCTTCTGAAGGGATACAATCAAGATGACACCCGCCAAAACCAGCAACCCTGGAGCAGAAGGCATCTCCCCCATGGTCACCATTGTGACCGGATGATCCACAATCAATCCGCACTGGGAAAGTCCGATGAATGCAATGAACAGCCCAATACCACATTGAACCCCAATCTTGAGGCATTGAGGCACGCAATCAAACAAACGTCGCCGCACCCCCGTCAAGGTCAGCAGAAAAAACAAAACACCATTCCAGAAAACACAACCAAGAGCCGCCTGCCAGGAAATCCCCATCGTCCCGCACACGGTGTAGGCAAAGAAAGCATTCATCCCCATCCCCGGAGCCAGAGCGACCGGCGAATTCGCCAGCCACCCCATCAACAAACATCCCAAAGCCGAAGCCAAAGCCGTCACCGTCACCAAAGCCGCCTGATCCATGCCCGCCGCCGCCAAAGTGGCCGGATGCACCGCCAGGATATAGGCCATCGCCGAAAACGTCGTCACCCCGGCGATGCTCTCCGTCCGAAAATCCGTCCCCAACTGCGCCAGCTTAAACCTGTTCTCAATCCACTTCTTCATTCAATCCTCCAAGGTAGAACGTGACGTCCCTGTCGCGGGTAGAACGTGACGTCCCCTTGTGAAGGGTGAATTTAAAATAGCAAATAGTAAATTCAGGAGGCCCATTCACCACTCACACCCGCAATACCGGACAGAATGGCCAAATCGATGAAAAAAAGCAGTAAAAAACACCAACCCAACCCATAAGAGCGAAAAAATGCAAAAGGTAGGGAACCGCTGCCGCGGGTCCGTGAACGCGTCATGTCGATCAAAAACCCTGAATCGATGTCCGGGACGCAGTGCATCACGCCCCCCATGACAGATAGATTCAAACGAAACGAAGGAGAGACTTGCCAAACCATCCGACAACACGTTAGGGTGAAGTTCGTTGTTGCGCGAGTGGCGAAATTGGCAGACGCGCCAGATTTAGGTTCTGGTGTCCCTAGGACGTGGAGGTTCAAGTCCTCTCTCGCGTACCACACACCTCCCCATAGAGAAAGCGGGGGAACTTGCTTACCTTTTTCAGCTTGTCTCGAATGTTGTTTAAATGACTGCTATCTCATTTTCACGTCAGCCACCTTTCTAACCCAAATGTGTTTGCACAGGGTCTGGAGCTTAGGTTCGTATGCCTTCACCCATAAAGCGGTTGAAACTGATTCATGTTTTCAGCGAAAGTCAAAAGCCACATTTCGCTTGGACTGATGAAGAGTTTGTTTTTCGTGTATTCATGGTCAGGCCAAGTTTTTTGTTTGATCTTTACCATTTCCCGGAATCGCAGTTGAATTCCGTCGACATGAGGGAGGTTTGGTTTACCAGACATTTCCGCTCGTTGGCGAATATAGTATCGACTCAGTTAAATGAAGGTTTTCAAGTTTTATTGACTGAAAAAACAACCATAAAAAGATGGCCACAGCATACATTGAAACAACCATACCGAGCTACTACGTTGCTAGACCATCTGGCAGTTTGAGCCAAGCTGCGCGTCAGGCAAGCACTCGTCAGTGGTGGGATAGTGGGTGTTCAGGGTTGGATCTTTACACCTCACTCGAAACTTTTGACGAGGCAGCCAAAGGGGATAAAGAGATGGATTTGGCGCGAAAATCCCTCCTGGATTCCTGCCAATTACTTTCCGTGACGGATCAAGTGATCTCTTTGGCGTCTACATTGGTCACTTCCGGATTGGTGCCTTCAAAGGCTGCCTCAGATGCCTTGCATATTGCAGTGGCATCCGTTTACAAGATCGACTACCTTGTGACGTCGAATTTTAAGCACATCGCCAATCCTTTTCTACGAGATCGGATGCAGCGCAAGATTGCTGAGATCGGTTTCGAGATGCCAGTGATGTGTAGCCCTGAAGAACTATTGGAAAACGATGAAGACGATTGACACACCAGTGACGGTGACCGACGAGGTCATGGCTGAAGTTCGTCGCCACAAGCAGGCGATTGCTGAACAGTTCAATTATGATGTCACCGCGCTGGGACGCTGGCTACAGAAACGACAAGAGGAAGACGCTCGTTTTCAGAATGCCCAAGGCAACCACCTAAGTGAAAATAAAAGTGAATCCAAATCAAAGGATTCCTGACACTTTATTTTCGCAATAATGGGGAGACGGGGCGCATCTGTTCTCATTCCAGAAAGGTCGGATCAGGTAAATGCCAATTTGGATTGCTCTGAGTCATCAGAGCTTTGGATACGGTACGAATACCCAAAGCACATCCTCCCCCCCCCGCACTGTGCTTGTTTCGATATTCGAACATTCATGGAAATCTCCACGCACATAGCGTTATCGAAAGGAATCCAGAGCGGCGATACCTCGCCGCATTCCAGAGACACATTCACGTTGGGTCAAAGTTCGGTATCAAATGAGATGCGCCCGGGGAGACGGTTCGTTGAGGCATTTTTTAGAGGCACGCATAACCTGTTGTTGTATAGTCGTTATCCCGAATGAAAGCGAAGCGTCCCGAAATGTTTTGTGGAGGTTCGAGTCTTCTCTCGCGTACCACACATGTCCCCATGGAGAAAGCGGGGGGACTTTCATCCAGATTTCAAGTTTTCAGGATTTGTTAAAAACTTACTCGATGATTGGGTTTTACATCAATTCATGGATAAAGAACCCACCTGAATTACTTGGCGTTGTCTTTGAGCCAATCCGCATATTCCAAATGAGTCATCTCCCCTGCGGCAAGAGCCAAGGTTTGAAGTGTGGAATCGGCTTCTGTAGCGAAAAAATGACGTCCATTGATTTCAATGAACAGAACCGCAACGGTGAAGCCAATACGTTTGTTCCCGTCGTGAAATGGATGATTTTGGATGAGACCGTGCGCATAGGCTCCAGCCAACACGAATAAATCGGTTTCCCCGAAATGAAACAACTGCTGTGGGCGGGCAAGCGCGGATTCCAATAATCCCAAGTCGCGCACGCCAGACAAGCCCCCAAATTCTGATAACAATCTCTCCTGTAATGCAAAGACCGTTTCGCTCAGGATCCAAATAGGCTCCTTCATTTGGCCAGTTCGCGTAGTGTGTTACGATATCTTCGAATCACATCCTCGGCGGCATTCATCTGCTCTACGAAGGCTTCGTGCCCTTCACTCACTGTAGTCATACGCATGCCCCCATCCGGAGCATCCGTTAAACAGATAGAATCCCCTTCCTGTAGATTCAGTTTTGCCATGGCTTCCTTTGGTAAAACAAAACCCATGGAATTTCCAACCTTGCGTAATTTAAGCTCTAGTACCATGCTCGACATGTAATCACAAATGTTATAACGATGCAATCAGAAAGAATCATTCCTGACAATTCCTGACACTATATTTTCGCATTAAAGGGGAGACGGTTCGTTGAGGCAGTTTTAAGAAAGGCGCATAACCTGTTGTTTTGTAGTCGTTATCACGAACAGATGCGAAGCGTCCCGAAGTGTTTTGCGGAGGTTCAAGTCCTCTCTCGCGTACCATCAATATCATCGAAGGGACAGATTCCACCTCCGCCCCATACTTCCTCCTCATGGCGTCCCTGACCAAAGGGGGTGAAACGCGGGAAGACTGCTACTCATCAAATGCCTACAGCGTTTCCATCGCCCCCGAATTAGCTATAGTATGCCTCAAAGTCTGATGTGGGCGCAAGGCGGTGCTTGCCTGGCGCCAGCCAAAGCCCGGAGAGACGGGAATGTATGAAACCGAAAAGAAACAATGAAACGAAAAAAAGGAAGAAGTAACGGAAAGTCTCTATCGAGACC
>Ga0181590_10002283_pt1 | contig 16172 bp, 24 predicted proteins | sample 071ome_34_FD_132446 | JGI IMG/M metagenome (GOLD analysis project Ga0181590, IMG submission 132446) | Coastal salt marsh microbial communities from the Groves Creek Marsh, Skidaway Island, Georgia - 071411BT metaG (megahit assembly) | ecosystem: Environmental > Aquatic > Marine > Intertidal...
AAGGACAAGGTAAAACTAGTGCCTAGAGACCGTTGGACGCCATTTAGAAGCGATTAATCCGCCAAAATCCCCAAAAAACACACCGTAACTCCTAGATTTTAGCATTTTGGATAAATACATTTGCTAACAAAAATAGCAACCTCGGAGAGAGGTAAACATTATAGAGGAGAAATAATAATGGCTGATTTAAGTTCATTTTATCAAACATACAGCAACGCTGGTTCAGGTGTTGCATACCTAGACGATAACAAACAAGCAGGTAACTCAAACGGTATTGCAGGAAGAACTGTAATTGTTAAAGTTGCAAAGACTGATATCACAGAAGCAGAATTAGACACAATGAGAATTGCTCTACAAGCAGGTGGAACATACTCAGGTGTAACTAACGATGCTTTTTCAATTGCTGCTGTTACATCAGACGGTGGTGACACTCCAGGAACAGGTTACACTGATTTTGTATCTGGTGAGTCAGATGTTGTATTCTTTGCACTACAAGGAACAGGTAACATCACTGCAGATGCTTCTAACGCACTAGGCGTTACAGGTGCTGCTCTTACTGTAGAAGCAGTATTTAACGACAGAGACGGTGTTGACACTGGTCTTGTTATGGCACCAATTGCTTAATTAGTAATTTAAGTAATTACAATATAAAGGGCGGAGAAGAAATTTTCCGCCCTTTTTTTATGACCGCTAAATAGAGTGTATGGCACGCTACACTATCAAAACAACTGTTGACATTACCAGATCAAATCCTGACAGGGAGGACACTGATCAGATAAGACAAGGCCAACAATCCAATTTCAACACACTGCTACAGGGCATCGGAATGCGTTCCAACGTTGATTGGAACAGAGACCCTATTAGGGTGTTGGAGGATGATGTTGCCTATTGGTATTGGACCTTTGAAGTTGAGCGTGCGGATACATTCCTAGACGGTGACGATCCAACGGGACTGTTAAAACAGGACCTACACGGAATTCCAGTCCTAAGAAATCTAACCGAAACTGCAAATCTAACGACTCCTGCTTTCATCACCAAGAACGGTGAATCCAACATTTGGATATCCGAAGACTAATTCACAGATAGTATTATTTCTCCCTAATATCGTTTAAATACTAAGCAATAATATAAAGGGATCAAATGGACAAATTATATTACAATACAATAATGATAGGCACTATTTTCTTTATGGTGTTGGGCTTCCTATTATCTCTGTATGGACTTCACATTGATGCTCATAATATAGTATACGTTGGTGTTGCTATGATGAGTTGTGTGTGTGCCGTATGGTGGTTTTGGGTAATGTTCGTCATAAAGGATATGTTCTTAAGGGTAGAAAAGGCAGCAGATAAAATGACTGAAGTAAAAGAAGAATTAGGCGGTATCAAAGCATTAATCCGTAAACTGTTTTCGCCTGAAAGAGATAAATAAACGTATAAGGCAAACATTTAGGCTATCTATAAAAACGCATTAGGCCAACTAACGAGTTTACTAATTGCCCCAGAGTAGGGGAGTTTTTGGAGAAAAGATGGCAACACAGCCAACAACTAGTTTAGAAAAAGAAAGTTTGGAAGCACACGTGGACTTGTGCGCCCTTCGCTACGAGCAACTGGATCGTAGAATGACCAACCTAGAAACTAAGGTAGAAGACATTCACGATGCTATTATTAAAGGTCAAGCGTCAATGACCAAAGTTCTAATTGGAACAGCAGGCACTGTAATTGCAGCCGTTGCATCAGTTATTGTTACTATAATGCTCAAGATGTAAGCACCTAAATCATTAAACGTTTAAATATAGGCCTAAGGGGCCTTTTTTTATGAGTGAAGTTTCTAAACGTTTTGAACAATTAGTCAAGTCCACATACAAGAAATTCTTGGATCAGGGAACCATCTTGCCCGTAAAAACCAATGACGGAATTTTGGTGGGCGATGTCCTAATAGAAAGTGAAGGACCCTTGAAAAATATCAAGAAAAATGGCCATATCCTATACAAACAGATTAGCCTAAATGCAGTGGCAATACGCATAGCAAATCTAGTGGCATGGGGTAAAAATACAAAATTATGCGATAAGTTGTATGATCTTGACATACAATACAGCAAACATTTTATTGATAGTAAAATATTTTTAGATAACTATCATAGAGCAGTAAATAGTAATAATGAGGTAAGGGCTGATATACTTTGGACACGCTATGAAATAGCCAAAGAAAAAGCAGTCTACGCCAAGGACCAAGCAGAAGAATTAGCAAGGTTTTGAATAAATATATTACACAATCTGGGAAGAGAACAATGAAAACACAAGACCTATTTAAAACTAAAGCAGAACAAGTTAATGAATCTATTCATAAGGCTTTTGGGAAAAAGATTGATTTTTCCACATTTGATGCACCAAAATTGGAAGATGCAAGAAACAAATTAAGAACGCAACTTTCACAGGCTAGAAGCACATCAGGATTTAATGAGAATCTTGAAAATGATGCATATCATCAGGCACAGTGGATGCTGGATGCAATCAATGCAGAACTAGCAGAAAGAGAAGAAGCAGCAATTAACGGTCTTGAAATTTCAGAAAACCCAGAAACAGAAGAATCAAACTCCGGAGAAGAAATGGAAAAAGTAACAGAAGGTGAGATCCAACAGGCTAGTGCGATCGTCACAGCAAAAACAATGGTTGATAGAATCAGCCGTTTTATTGAAGAGATCTCCAGTATGGAAAACGAAACACTTCTTCAATTAGGCGATTCAATTAGAGATGAAATTGGTCAGGCAGAATCGAAACAGTTTATTGAATCATCTGCACCGGCTATTCAAGCAGCATTGGAAAATCTAAAACAAACACGCGAAACACTATCAAGTGCAGTTGGCGTTCTTGCAGGTGAAGAAACATCAAGCGACATGCTAGGTGCTGAGCCCGAAGAAGGCGGCGCAACTGACATGGCAGCGCCTGCACCAGAAGCAGGAGCAGAAGCACCAGCAGAAGCACCAGCAGATGATTTTGCAACAGCAGAACCAGCAGCAGGTGGAATGGAAACTGCCGGACGTGAAAAGCGTGAATCAATTGATTACGAAGCACGCCTACTTAAGACACTAGCAGGTTAATTATGAAACTGTCAGAGTTCTATCTAGACAGAAAACTTAATGATGCTCTTCCTACCCCAGGAGCAGGTGCAGCAACTCCACCACCTACGGTTCCAGGTCAAACTCAGAACGTTGCAGCAGATCCACAGGCACAGGCCAAAATGATGGCCCAACAGGCATTGGATATGCAAAACAGAAAAAAAGAATTGCAAGATCAAATCAAGGCCAAGCAACAGGAAATAATGGATCTGCAAAAAGAACTTGCGAGCATCAAGTAATGAGATTTGTTGAATTTGCACCAGACCAAATGATTGACAGATACGTTGTCATACTAAAGAATATCATAGGTCGTGCATCATCAAAGAAAGCACCCGCAAAATTAAATTGGGCAGGTTTAAACAAAATACTACAATCAAATGATGCTTCTTTGGCCGCTGACTATGAAATGTTCAAAGCAATGTATGATAGTTCACCGGCATTACAAAATCTAGTCAAAAACTTTAACGCCGATGGAATTGAACTCAATGTTCCGGGAGCGGATGATTCGGAAAAACCTGCAGACGGTGCAACTGATTCACAGGCAGCAGTTGATCAAGCAGCGGCAAGTGCTGCTCCACAACAATTGGCACAACAAACAGCCTAATCACTCTTGACAAACTCATAAAACGAGTATACTATATACTGTATGACTGATGAAACCATGACTCTAACACCGCCACCGTTTGTTGAACGATTTAAGTATAACGAACTAAAACAAATTAATGACTCCGTTACACGCAAACGTGTGTATCTAACACCAGATGGTGAAAAACTTCCAAGTGTTACAACCATTCTTAGTAGCACAAAGGACATGACTCATCTTAATGAATGGAAGAAGAGAGTTGGTGAAGAAAACGCAAGAAGAATTACAACCGAAGCCGCAGGCATTGGAACTGCAATGCACGCCAATCTTGAAAGATTTCTGTGTGGAATGGAAAGACAACCAGGCAATAATGTTGTCCATGTGCAGGCAAACAAGATGGCAGATGTCATAATTGAAAATGGATTGAAGCACGTCAATGAAGTGTGGGCAATGGAACAGAGTTTATATTTTCCAGGACTATACTCAGGAACCACTGACCTATGCGGTGTGTTTAATGGTAAGCCGGCAATCATGGATCACAAGCAAACTAATAAACCCAAGAAGGAAGAATGGGTTGAGGATTATAAGTTACAGTTGGTTGCCTATGCAATGGCACACAATGAAGTTTACGGAACGGACATAAAGACCGGTGTGGTGTTTATGTGTTCAAGAGACTTACAGTATCAACAGTTTGAAGTTACAGAAGAGACATTTCCTAAGTATCAGGACATGTGGCTTAATAAGGTAGAGGAATATTATAATAGCCTATGATGGATTATAAATTTTTCTCAAATGACCAATCAGGACAATCCGTTAATTTAAATTTACTTTCAGGAATTCTTCCTAAAGAAAGATGCATAACCGATATTAGAGAAGCCTATGACTACGAAGGTGGGTTGATTGTTATTGATAGTAATATGCATAAAACACATATTGAGAAAGAATTATTTTCGCAAAGAGCTGACAACAATCGTTCAACACTATTATTAGTTGACTATGCATACGAAACCGGATTATCCGAAGATCAGTATGATAATAAAGTAAGACAGATAGCAAAGCAAGGCGTTAACATCAAGAATGTAATATTTGTCTTTAACAGAAGTGCATACCATTCTTGGATGGATAAGCACTCAAGAAATATTGTGGTCATAGATTTGTTTGCGACATCGGCGGCAATAAGACATGCAATACACAATTTACCCGTTAGTCAAACACTGGTAAAGGACAGGCCCCAACGGGTTAACCTACTGCTAGGAAAACCCAACAAGCAATCAAGATTGCTAATAACAAAATCGTTGTTTGATAGAAAGAGTTTGATTGATCCATTGGTTAGCCTACTAGGTAAACCAAAGGACCTTTCCAAATATGATGATGGCTTTATTAAATTTATAGAAGATAATCAAGGCCCTGTTGATGATGTTGCAGTCATGGATACCAATGAAGGAGTGTCCAGCCAGGGGTGGTCATCCTCGACTGACGTGTATGATCAAACTGCTGTTAGTATCGTTTGCGAAACACACGAAACCAATGACAGTATTTTTCTAACAGAAAAAACATATAGGCCCATTCTAAATAGGCATCCTTTTGTTATTAGATCAAGTTTCAAGGCACTTGAGTATCTTAGATCGGTTGGATTCAAAACATTCAATGATTTTATAGATGAAGATTACAATAGCGATGGCACAGTTAGCCAGGACAATGCGGATGTTTTAATACAACGAGCAGAAGAATTGTTAAAAGCCACGCAATCAAATACAGATCAAATACAGGAAATAGTTGATCACAACTATAAAGTAGTTATTGCATTAGCACAACTAGAATTAGCAAGACTAAATCAAAAGATATTTGAAGCATTAAAGTAGTAGTTAATGATCTATCAAAAAAGTTCTTGCTCCAAGGATAAATACTAATAATATTTAAGGAGCAAAGTAAGTGGCTGTCGTTCAAATAAGCAAAATACAGATACGAAGAGGACAGAAGAATTCAAGTAGTGGTGTTCCACAACTTAGTTCTGCTGAATTAGCATGGGCTGTTGACAGCCAAGAATTGTTTATAGGTAACGGATCAGTCCAGGAAGGTGCACCATATGTTGGTAACACAAAGATTCTAACAGAACATGATAACATATTGGAACTTGCTTCTAGTTATAGATTTGCTTCAGATGATCCAAGCATTACAACCACAACACCGAGAGCACTATTAGGTAAGATAGATGAGATAGAAGTTTCCGTTGCTGACTTTGGTGCAGTAGGAGACGGATCAACTGACAGCGTTGAAGCATTTGAAAATGCCTTTACAGAATTATTTAGAAATGCGAATCCGGATTATAAAAAGGTCCTTAAGGTTCCTAATGGAGAATACCTATTCAGTAGCGACTTGGAAATTCCAAGCAATGCTATTATCAAGGGAGAAACCAAGAACGGAGCCATACTTAACTTTGACACAAATAACATAAGATTCATTACGGATACTGGATCCAGCCTAGTTGAATTTAGCAGTAGCAATAGACCAGAAAATATTCAGATATCAAATATCACAATACAAAGATCATCAGGACAAACAGTTATCACAGGATTAAAGGATGCAACTTTTGATCATGTTAGATTCAAGGGTGAATATAGTTTAGGTGCTGTGGTAACCACACTTTCAACTGAGCCTGCGGCAGTGTTTTGGAGCAATGACCTTGCTGGCTTGAAAGTTGATAACATTACTTTTGATACTTGTGAATTTGAATACAACAGCGTTTCTTTAAGCAGCAGCCAAACTGTTGTAACAGAAACAGCAATTAAATTCTTACACTGTAAATTCTTTGTAAATGATACTTCAATCTATGTTAACGGTGTTTCAGGACAAACCAATACATGGAGCCTACACGATTGTAAGTTTGAAGAAATTGCTACACAGGTTTTTAGATCCAACTATGGTTCAGGAACACTGTTTGATAGATGTGAATTTAAGAATTGCGGTAACGGCACTAACACAGCATCCAATCCTAGTTCCTCAATTATTTTCTTTGGTGAAAGCAAAAACAACCTTGTGGTAAATTCCGTAAGTGACAGACAGCAGGCGGCTGGTGTTGTTACTTCCGAATTAACGGCAGCGGTTTCCGAAGTATACAACGGAGACTATACACAACTTATCAACAGAAACTATAGTGATGTGTATCTTTCAAACAGTTTTAGACCAGTTGCAGTCTTTTCAGCATTAAACAATTACATTAAAGTAAATTATGTTTTAAGACTAGGACAACACATTAGATACGGTGTGCTAAAATTCACACTAGGCGATAACCTCCAAAAAATATCCTTTACTGATGAATATCAGTTTTCGGATAGTTCACTATCTTCCGAAGGAGGCAAGATAATGTCAAACTTTGAGTTTGATGCAAGCGTTAGAGATAATGACGATAACACGGGTGATAGCGCAGGCGCACCTGATACAATCGTTCTATACTACAAAAATCCAAACGCTACAGGAAGAACTGGAAATTTCTCATTCGACGTTTCCTATGGTGTTTAATTATCTTACATTTGTAATCAAAAAATGAAAAGGATTGAACAAAAAATTTCTTGTTCTTTCCTTTTTTATTTGTTACAATATGTGAATAATTTTTTAAATGCAACTAAAGGGCATTCAAAAGTTTAAATTTTTGCCACCAATTCAGGCTGGAAAAATTGCATCTGATAAATACCCTTACTACATATAATAAGAGAGAAAAGAAGGCGAAAATGACAAAAGAAATATACATCAATAAGCGTTCCGGCTCCAAGGAAAAACTAGATCTAGATAAAATGCATTTTGTTGTTGAAGAAGCCTGCAAGGGATTGTCAGGTGTAAGTTCTTCACAAATTGAAATGAATGCGGATTTACAATTCTACGACGGAATGACAACTGACGAGATACAGAATATCTTGATTAGAAGTGCCAACGATCTTATTTCGTTGGAAAACCCAAACTATCAATATGCAGCAGCAAGATTATTGCTCTACAGTCTACATAAAAAAGTATACGGAAGATACGAACACGTATCGTTGCTTCAGATCATAGATAAGAATATCGAGCGAGGTGTATATGATCCAGCCATTAAAGAAAAGTATACGCAAACAGAATTAAAGAAGATGAACACTTGGATCAAGCATGATCGTAATGAGGAGTTTACATATGCAGGATTAAGACAGGTAGTTGACAAGTATCTCTGTCAGGATAGATCAAATGGTGATATTTTTGAAACACCTCAGTTTATGTATATGATGATTGCAGCCACACTTTTCGCAGACTATCCAAAGGAGACACGTTTAAACTACGTGAAGAAATATTATGACGCGACCTCACTTTTTAAGATCAACATTCCAACCCCAGTCATGGCAGGAGTCCGCACTCCTATTAGGCAGTTTGCTAGTTGTGTATTGGTTGATGTTGACGATACTCTTCCTAGCATTTTTAGTAGCAATTCCGCTATTGGTTATTACATTGCTCAGCGAGCAGGTATTGGTATTAATTCGGGAAGGATACGTGCGATTAACTCGAAAATTAGGGGCGGGGAAGTAGCACACACGGGTGTTGTTCCTTTCCTAAAGGTATACGAAGCAACAGTAAGAAGTTGCACACAGAACGGTGTTCGTGGAGGCAGTGCAACAACTCACTTCCCCATCTGGCATTATGAGATTGAAGATATTCTAGTATTAAAAAACAACAAGGGAACTGAAGATAACCGTGTTCGTAAACTAGACTATTCAATCCAACTCAACAAATTATTTTATGAACGATTATTGGCTGGTGAAGATATAACTCTTTTCTCGCCTCATGAAGTCCCGGAAGTCTATGATGCATTTTATTCGGGAGACAATGATAGGTTTAAAGAAGTTTACGAAGCAGCAGAACGAAAGACATCTGTTCGCAAGAAAAAACTCAAGGCAATGGATCTGTTTGGAGATCTGTTAAAGGAACGTGCTGAAACAGGACGTATCTACCTAATGAATGTTGATCACGTCAATAGTCACAGTTCATTTAAGGATCCTGTTTACATGAGTAACCTGTGTCAGGAAATTACACTTCCAACCAAGCCTATTCAACACATTGATGACGATGACGGTGAGATTGCTCTTTGTATTCTTTCTGCTATTAACGTAGGGTTGATTAACCATCTTGAGGAACTGGAAAACTTATGTGACCTTGCTGTAAGAGCATTGGAAGAAATCATTGACTATCAGGGTTATCCAGTTAAGGCTGCTGAAAAGTCTACCAAGGCAAGACGTTCATTGGGTGTAGGATATATTGGCCTAGCACACTATCTTGCGAAGAACAAGGTTAAGTATAGCGACAAGGAAGCATGGAAATTAGTTCACGAACTTTCTGAAGCATTCCAATACTATCTACTTGTTGCAAGTAATGAGTTGGCAAAAGAAAGGGGAGCATGTGAATATTATGACCGCACTAAATATGCAGACGGCATTCTTCCGATTGACACATACAAGAAAGATGTTGATGATGTAATCAAGGCGAAACTACAATATGATTGGACTGATCTACGCAAGGATATTAAGAAACACGGCTTACGGCACTCAACACTGTCCGCACAGATGCCATCAGAGAGCAGTTCCGTTGTGTCGAACGCAACAAATGGAATTGAACCACCTAGAGCATTCCTGTCCATTAAGAAGTCCAAGAAAGGACCTCTTAAACAGGTTGTTCCGCAGTATGGTCAACTAAAGAATTTTTATACTCTGTTATGGGATATGCAAGGCAATGAAGGCTACATTAACATTGTGGGTGCAATGCAGAAGTTCTTCGATCAGTCCATTAGCGGTAACTGGTCATACAATCCATTACAGTATGAGAACAACGAAGTTCCACTGAGTGTTATGATGAAAGACATGTTGACAACTTACAAAATGGGTTGGAAAACATCATACTATCAAAACACCTACGACTTCAAGGGCGAGGATGATAACATCCAACCAGAAGGTTTGGAAGATACTATTGTTGACAAAGAATTAAATGGTGCTAAACTAAATGGAACAATGAATGGTCATAATGGCTATGTAAATGGTCACATGAATGGTAACGCTAATGTGGGCGATACCGTTCCGTCGGATGATATAGACGGCGAAGAGTGTGAAGCATGCAATATATAATATATGACGAGAAAGAGAGAGCAGAAGAAATTGGCAAAAACAGTATTCAACAAGAACAAAGTAGACTTCACGAAACAATATATGTTTTTTGGAGAGGATCAGAATACCCAAAGGTATGATGTATTTAGATATCCGGAGTATGACAAACTTAACCAAACCATGTTGGGTTATTTCTGGCGTCCGGAAGAAGTATCACTTCAAAAGGATAGAGCAGACTATCAGGACTTTAGAGAAGAACAAAAACACATCTTCACAAGCAACCTGAAGTATCAAACTCTTCTTGACAGTGTTCAAGGACGTGGACCTTGTTTGGCATTCCTGCCTTACTGTTCTAATCCAGAACTAGAAAGTTGTATTGTATGTTGGGACTTCCAAGAAACTATTCACAGCCGTTCATACACACACATCGTGAAGAATGTGTATCCAGATCCAAGCGAAGTGTTTGACACCATTCTCGATGACAAGGAAATTATTGCTCGTGCTGAAAGCGTAACAAAAGAATACGATAACTTCTATAATATCGCAAATGAATACTTTAACAAGAACAAGGGCGATATGTATGAAGTAAAGAAAGCATTGTATAAGGCAATGATGACTGTTAACATTCTCGAAGGTTTAAGATTCTATGTGTCATTTGCCTGCACATTCGCATTTGGCGAATTGAAACTAATGGAAGGAAGTGCTAAGATCATTTCATTAATTGCACGTGACGAAGCAACACACTTAAATCTTTCAACACACATTCTCAAGCATTGGGCAAAGGGTGATGACGATCCAGACTTTGTCAAGATTGCCAAGGAGTGCGAGGAAGAAGTTTATGACATGTGGCGCAAGTGTGTGGAAGAAGAAAAGCGTTGGGCAGACTATCTGTTTGAAAAGGGTTCACTAGTTGGACTGAACGCTAACCTACTCCATGCATACGTTGAATTCATTGCCAATAAACGATTAAAGGCATTGGGACTCAAAACAATTTACGATCGTCCATTAACCACAAATCCTCTACCTTGGACACAACACTGGTTAAGTAGTAGTGGACTTCAGGTTGCTCCGCAAGAAACAGAAGTTGAAAGTTATATTGTGGGAGGCGTGAAGCAGGATGTTGAAAAGGACACGTTCAAGGGATTTACACTTTAACGGATAAGTATTTGTATGTTTAAGACGCAATTCAAAAAACATTCGCCCTACGAAGCCTGGACAGTTTTTGGAACCTATGGTTCAGAAGCACAGGCTATTTCGGCTGCACTACAGAAGAAACGTGCAGGTGTAATAATGGTCCGTGTCATTGATAAAAAAGGTGCAACAATTTATTCTGGATAGCACGAATGATTGACTATTTGAGATATTATCTTTTAAAATTTATAGATTGGAAAATATCTCTTTTAGAAAAATTTAAGTTGATAGTATCCGGAGAATACAAATATATAAAGTCCGACAAGGACTGGAATAAAGATTATCAAAAATGGAAGAAACAAAATGATTGAAATTTATGGCAAACCACAGTGTCCATTCTGCGACAAGGCTAAAAAACTTTGCGAACAAAAAGGCTTGGACTACAATTATAAATCACTAGGCACAGACTATCAGGTTAATGAATTACTCGATATGTTTCCTGGTGCTAAAACAGTTCCACAGATTATTGTTGGTGGAAAGAAAATTGGCGGATACGATAAACTTGAAACGTATCTAGAAGAAACGGGTTATAACGGAACAGGACACACACTATAATGTTAATTGAAACACCATACAAGGTAGGCGATACAGTATCACTTAAACTTACATCAGGTGAGGAAGTGGTTGCACGCCTAGAAGAAGAAAAGGCTGATAGTTTTATTTTACATAAACCATTGATGGTTACTGCCACACAGCAGGGACTAGGGTTGGCTCCGTTTATGTTTACAATTGGTCCTGATGCTAAGGTAAACATTTCACATGACAAGATTGTTTGTATGGTTAAGACTCTAGATGAAATGTCAAAACAATACATAACAAGCACAACAGGAATAGCAGTATAATGCCTTTGGTAGCAAGAGGAAACCAAGTCGACGTGGTTAACACGGGTCATCCTGTGTGCGTTGCGCCTGGCCAAATTGCTACCCTATCAGGAAGTTCAAATGTGTTTGTTCACAACGAGCCAATACACAGAAAGACTGATACGAACACTCCACACACCCATTGCCCACCAGTTTACAGCACAAACATTGTTACACACAGTCCAAACGTTTTTGCCAATAACCTAGAAGTAGCCAGATTGGGCGATACCTACAGTTGTAGTGCATTTGTTGAAGTAGTCACACAACCTGACGTTTTCGCCAATTCATAAAAAAATTTACATTCTTTCTGATAACTACTACTATAATAAACAGTAGAGGTTATAATGAATCAAATTAAAAGATACATCTACATGGGAATTGGATTCTTCTGTGTGGGTATGGCATACATTGGAGTGATTACTCCTGGTATTCCTTTTTCAATATTTCTAGTAATTGCTGCCTGGGCATTCGCAAAGAGTTCACCAAAGATGGAAGCGTGGTTATACAATCATCCATGGTTTGGTAAATTCTTAACCAACTGGAATAAGAAGCGAGTATTTCCTACGAAAGGCAAATATGCAATGGTAATTGTAATGGCATCCACACTTGCATTTACATTCTATGCGACTGGTAACCTAAAAGCCGTCCTGTGGTCAGGAGCATTTATGTTAGCGGTTGCTATATGGGCCTGGAGATATCCAGGATCAGTTGAGGAATGGCAAAGAAGAAAGGATGCTGGCGAAAAGATTGCTTGGTTAAAATAATATGAAGTGCGAAGCGGGTGATCTAGCAAAAATTATTTTTAGTTTGAATCCGAGTAACGTCGGTAAGATCGTCTTGGTTGAAAAATACATAGGAAAATACAAGGCAGGTGATAAATTTGATTTTAGAGGTGTTGCCTGCATGTGTCCAATACCCGATCACTATTGGTGGATAAGCGGACAAGGACTGAACAATATGTTTGGAGATACTCCCAAGGCATACATCGCGGATAGTTGGCTGGAACCCCTTCGCCCTGAAAAAAATAAAGCAAAACAATCAGAAAAATCCGACACTGACATCAGTGTTGCGGCATAAGTAATAGACTATGACAGACACATATATATTAAACAACACACCGGTTAACGCCGGTAACTTCCAGGAATACACATACGAGTGCGAATGGATTGAATGTTCGTGGAAACTGGTCCACGGAACTATCGGTCTCGTAACAGCATTTTGGTATCCGTGGATGCAAAAATAAGTTGACAACAAATCAACACTCTGCTATTATACATAGACACTATAGAAAAGGAAGGTAACATGCCTAAAGTATATCACTTCGAACTAGACAACGAAGACATCTATGAAGTCATTGCAATGGACTTTAAGGATGCCTGTCTTACACTAGAAGAAAATCATCCCGAGATACGAATAACAGATATACGTTCTATAGCAGAACACCTTAATCCCATTCCGGGCGTAGACACAATACACTAATAGACACGGGCCTTTAGCCAAGCGGTCAAGGCAATCGACTCATAATCGATGGATCACAGGTTCAAATCCTGTAGGGCCCACCATTCAATAGCAGTGTAGTTTAACGGTAAAACAGCGGGCTTATACTCCGTAGCAACAGATAATTGGCTGATCTCGGTTCGAATCCGGGCACTGCTACCATTTTTTAGATTGACAGCACACATAACCTGTGCTATAAATATAGAGTAATTGTTGACGTCATCGTATGTCACAAGGGCAGGACCCGGGTTCGATACCCGGCGCCTCCACCATAAGCACTCTATCCCAACCTGACGAGGGCGGATCGTAAAGAACTAAACAGAGTGCTTATGATGGGGGCGAAATAGGTTTCGACAGGTAGGCAAGTTTACAAAACACAACTGCAAACGATAACTTTGCACCATCTGAGTTTGCCCTAGCGGCGTAACCACAGGGGGCTGATCACCTAGCAACAGAACGATCAGAGAGTGTTGCAGAGATGTAACACTCTCTTTTTTTTGATGTTTTTTTCGTCCACTTTTTGTATAATTTTTCTACAATTAACATAATTAAATGTGTTAGGTTTTACAACGACCTATAAATCATAAAAAAAGGAAAAACAAAACAATGCGTAAACTACTCGCTTTGGTAGCACTTGTTATGGCTACCACAACAGCACAGGCAGCTGATCTAGCACCTGGACTATCACTTGACACAGAAGTTAAGGCTTTCCGCACAGTTGATGCAGAAAGAAATCAAATTACAATCGAACCAGAATTAAGTTGGGAACCAGTCGTTGACGGTGCTCTATCTGTAACTGTTAGTTCACTTATCAGTGCATACGACAGCACTGCAACTGACTCTTTTACACTTGCAGATACATTTGATGAAGGTTCACGTCCAAACATCGATCTTGGTGTTTACTATCAGCTAAATGCTAATGCAACTGTATATGGTGAAACTGCATGGGATATCGATGCAAAAGACCGTACAGACGTAGAAGTTGGTGTATCATTTAAATTCTAATAATAAGATACACTTTATAAACTAAGGGCCACTTGCATGTGGTCCTTTTTTTTGACTTGAAATCAATAAATACTGCTATAACAACATTGGGAGGTTAGTTATGGCGAAAGCACCATCAACATATGTACACGAGCCAGTTAGAAAGAAATCTAGTTCAAGTGGCAAAATGAGTATGGTTAAGATGTCTAGCATGCCTAAAAGCAAAAAGGCGTCTTTCAAAAAATACCGTGGTCAAGGTAGATAATTAAAATATATAGAGCGTAGGGGGCTACGCTTTTTAAACTTAGAGGGAAACACATAATGTACGAATATAGAGCCTATGTAACGAGGGTAGTTGACGGTGATACCGTTGACGTAGATATTGATCTAGGATTTGGAGTAATGCTAAAAGACGAACGTGTTCGCATAATGGGCATTGACACACCTGAATCAAGAACATCAGATGATGTTGAAAAACTTTTTGGATTAGCGGCCAAAAACAGACTTAAAGAACTTTTAGGAGAAGTTGCTGTACTCAAAACACAGATCAACAAAGATGGCGAAGATATGAAAGGCAAGTTCGGACGTATCCTAGGCGATTTTGTTGCTAAAGATGGGCGTATGGTTACAGATATTCTTATTGAAGAAGGACATTGTGTAGCATATTTTGGCGGATCAAAAGAAGAAATTCAAATCAAACATATAGCAAACAGACAAAAACTGCTACGTGAAGGTATTGTAGATCAAGAAGAATACAATAAATTAGCTGAAAAACAATAGTTTACCAAAATAGGTTGACTTTGTAATAATATTGCTGTATAGTATAGGCTATGTTAAACTTAATAACAAAAATAATAAAAAGGAGTATAACAATGGCAAAAGCTAAAACAGCAGTAGGTACTAAGTTTTTTAACGAAGGTACACAAAATCAACAGATCTTACAAAACTTCTGGGGAAATGGTAAAACATTTACAACAGACGATCTAGCAACTAAGTTAGACATTGCATCACCAGGTGCAAGATTAACTGAGCTAAGAGAAGCTGGATTTGATGTAAGAGTGGTAGACACTGTATCAAATGGTGCCGGCAGACCTTCTGCACAGTACAAAATTATGAAAAGAAGAGCATACGCATAATTTTACCAAAATAACTTGACTTTGTGGCGCACTTATTATATACTTGTAAAAGTAATTAGATAGGAGCGCCACAATGACAATGCATCTAGTGAGAGGTATGACAACTCTCAGCACTCGTAAACGCAAATCCCCTAAACTAACCGCAAGCAAACTAGAACGTTTGCAAAAAGAACATCGCGAACATACCAAACAAATGAAACGTAACAACTGTCATAGCCTTATTATGACATTTGATGAATATGTAGATTATGTTCACGGTCGTTACAAACCCAAAAGTCAACCTACTGCAACAAACTACGACTGGAATGCTAGTGGTGGCTATCGTAGAGACACGCCGTATATCCCGAGCAGAGGTTCTGACACTATGGGTCCTTGCACAGTAAAGCCACGTTTAGAATACACAGGCGAACGTAGGCTAGTGGGTATTGCTACAATGCATAAAAGTAATATGGTTCCTATCTTTGCTGACGATGATGACAAGACAGGTTCGAAACAGGCTACAGAAATTGCTACAATGCGTAGAAACTAATCTACGCACTAAATGTAGTATCAACAACTTTTAAATAATCCTTAGAAATCTCCAACTCGTAGAGCCCCCTCAACTCGTGATTTACGAACAGTTTGTTATTGGAAAAATGAAAAAATCGACTTGATATGTCAAATCCTTCAATTTTGTTTCTGTAGCTCCAT
>Ga0181590_10002285_pt1 | contig 16171 bp, 9 predicted proteins | sample 071ome_34_FD_132446 | JGI IMG/M metagenome (GOLD analysis project Ga0181590, IMG submission 132446) | Coastal salt marsh microbial communities from the Groves Creek Marsh, Skidaway Island, Georgia - 071411BT metaG (megahit assembly) | ecosystem: Environmental > Aquatic > Marine > Intertidal zone...
CGCACCACGACTTGCATTCCGCTGAACAGCAGATGCTGCCCGTCGGTGGTCGAGCGTGGTAACGATGACGCCATCGTCAAGGAATAAGTCACAGACCGAAACCGCCGCCTCGAGAAGACCGCCTGAATTACCACGAAGATCAAGGATGACGCCGCGAGGTGAGCGGGCTTCAGCCAACTCATCCAAGACCGCTTCGACTTCCGTTTCTGTCTGTTCACCGAACTGGGTGATCCGCAGGTACGCAATCCCAGGCTCTCCCTCCAGCCACCAGTCCCAGCGACCATCAGCGAGGCGGCGATCTCCGCGGACACTCTCCAGCGTGATCAGCCGACGTGTCAGTTCCACGTCTCTCGTCCCAAGCCCCGATACTCCAGCAGCATCTGACGATGCAACCAACAGTCGCAGGCGACTCCCCTCTTCACCACGAAGCCGCGCAGCCACATCGGCCACCGTTTCACCCACAACGTTCTGACCATTGATGGCCAGAATCCGATCACCTGGCACCATCCCGGCCTCCCAGGCAGGTCCTCCGTAGACCGGGCTCAGCACAACAACTTCACCAGAGTGATCAGAAACGCTCAGCTCGACACCGATCCCAGCAAATCGTTGGTCAAGACGTCCGGCAAGGTCTTGGTGTGCCTGAGGAGGGATGTAGCGGGAGTTCTCGTCAAGGGTTGCAAAGAGGCCGGTCATGGCGGCCTCAAAAAGCTGCTCCTGCTCCACCGGTTCGACGTACCGTTGGCTGACCATGCGAGCAACCTCAGCAAATCGCTGGCCTTGTCCAGACCGGTCTCGGGCTGCCCACGCAAGCAGGCAGGACGGAATGATGAGTGCGAGAAGGAGAAGGTTGCGTCGATACATTGCCCTTATTTCAACAGGTTTGAGGTGTTTCAGGCAAGCGTCCCCTTAGCTCATTTGGCTTCGGGCTAGCCCTCCTTACCCATCCTGCCAATCAAGTTGGCTTCGCAGGATGGGCATCCCCTTGGTCACGGAAGCGGTCTGGAACCGGCCTCGCTGGTTCATTACCGTCCCGACCGAATTCTTGGAGAACCTTGCGAAAAGCCCATTTATCAGGAGTCCGTGACGATGGGACGTCGACCAAAATCAAAGCAGCGTCGAGAGCAGCAGAACGACCCTCTCGAAGCCCTGCGGCCACTGGTCGTGCTCGGACTCTTGGGCATGATCCTCTACGGTGCCTATTCGATCATCCAGAAAGGCCCGCGAGAGGTCGCTCAATCCTGGCAGCAGAATGGGGCTTCGGGGCAGGCCACCAGTGACGCGCCGCCATTCGCCACGCCCCCAACCACCCCTCCGACTGTCGAACTAGCAGGCCCCGCAGTGCCCCCCGCCGCCATCCCTGCCCAAGAACGACCTTCGCAGCCAGATCAGAACCCTGCCATCGCCGCAGCCGCTGCGGCAAGCCAGGCGGCCGCTCTCGCAGCGTCTGCCCCGACTGCCTCACCGGGCAGCCTGGCTGATGCTCCCCTGCCGAATACAAGCCAGCCTTCATCTACCACACCAGCGTCATCTGCCGCACCCGTTGGAGATCAGCTTCCCCCGACCTACATCGATGCCGTGGCTGCCATTCCGCCTAAGCCAGCAGCGCCTGCCACTGTTCCAATGGCCCCTCAGGCCTCCCCGCATGACTCAGTCGCCTTCACGGCAGCGTGGGATGATGCCCATAACAAACTGGAAGCGGGACGCTATGCGGAAGCATTGGCCATTCTCTCGGTCTGGTACGACGATGCCTCACTCAGTCCAGAAGAAAACCGACAGCTTGAGACCCTCCTCGGCCAGCTGGCTGGTACGGTCATCTATTCGACACAGGACATGCTGTTACCACCCCACATTGTTGCCCCGGGCGAGACACTGGAGAACATTGCCAGACCACTCGACATTCCCTGGAAACTGTTGTCCAAAATCAACGGCGTCGGCCCTGAGGGCCCCACACCCGGCCAGGCCATCAAGGTCCTCCGTGGGCCATTTGACGCCGTCGTGAGCGTCTCCCGCCGCCGGCTAAGCCTCCAGGTTGGAGGCAGGTACGCCGGCACTTTTGCCGTCGCAATTGGCAACGGATTTTCCGCTCGCACTGGTTCCTCTGTGCAGTTCCTTGAGGTGCAACCTGCCAGCACCATGCCGGCACATGGCACTGTTCCCGTTGCCTATCAACCGGCACAGCGGTCGGCAATCATGCTTAGCGACGGCCTTCGTATCGAAGCGGCAGCCGACCCGGGGTTTGTTGCCAGCACCCCTGCCGATCAGGTGCTGCTCGTCTCGTTGGCAGACTTCGCTGATCTTGCCGACATTCTTGGCCCAGGCTCCCAGCTCCTCGTCCGCCAATAATGCTCCGGCGCAAGGCCGAAGAAACCCCAACTCACATTTTTGTGAAGGTTCCGGCTGTGCCGGTCCGATAAATAAAACGGGTTCTTTGGGGATTGCGGGAACAGCCGCTGATCTCGGTTCGTGCTGCCGGCAGAATCGGCCGGAGAGGAGAGTTGCGTGCGACAAGACAGTCTGACAAGCGGTCGGGGAACCGCCTGGATGACTCCCCTGCTCTTTGCCCTCCCTCTCGTTTGCGGGATTGGCTGCACCATGTGTCCAGCACCGTTTGACTACTCTGGAACCGTGCCTGGGGCGGCAGATCAGAATGACTTTCGCGTCAGGAACAATGGCATTCTGCCAATCTGGAGACGACCTCGGCCCTGGCCGCCTGTCGTCTCCAACGAGGCTGACGATCATCCTGAGACACACACGCCGACAGCCGAGCCAACACCGAAGGCCAGTCGCCTGATTGTCGCTGCCGGCAAAAAGCCTCCTCGTGAGGAAGCCGGTTCGATTCTCACCGCGCCCCCTGCTGATTCAGACGTGACGCCTGTCAGCCATGCGGATCCACAGGAAGCCACCAGTTCTGGTGTTGCTGTTGCCGGCTTCTTCAAGGATTCCATGTCGTCCCAGGACGCCACGTCGAAAGAGTGACTGCTGCTGCGGGACCTTTCTGCAGGTTCTTCAGTCAGCAGCGTCCTCAGCCCGCTGCCCCTGCTGCCTGCACGAGTTCCGGCTCTGGCTGCCAGTTGTCAGGGATGACAGCATTTTTCGGCACCACTACCACCCCATCCCGAATGGTGAATCGGTCGCTCTCGGGCAGTTCTTCGAGGCCTTGATCATTGACGATGCGGGCACGACTGCCGATATGAACGTTTTTGTCGACGATTGCCCCCTCGATGATCGTGCCGTCACCAATTCCAAGTGGCGGCAGATTCGCTGCACGCTCGACATCTTCATGGTTGGGGGTCTCGTAGTAGTCGTTTCCGAGGATGACTGAGTTGCGGATGACCACATTACGGCCAATTTGACAACGAAGCCCAATGACACTGTTTTCAATGACGGCCCCAGCACCGATCGTGCAGCCATCTGAAATCAGACTGGCACGAATGCTTGCTCCATCCACCCGCGACGGTGGCAGAAACCGAGCCCTGGAATAGATCGGTGCCGCAGGCGCTGCCAATTCAAACGGCGGTGCGGATGAGGCGAGATCAATATTGCACTGGTAGTACGACCGGATCGTACCGATGTCTTCCCAGTAGCCATCAAACGGATGGAGTTGAACTCGCTTGGCCCTGATCGCCGCCGGAAAGACTTCTTTCCCAAAGTCTTGATAGTCGGTCTTCAGCAGAAGATCGAGCAGGCAATCGCGATCGAAGAGATAGATGCCCATGCTGGCCATCAGACTGCGGCCCGCAGCAGGAATACCGGCACGCTCGATCCAGGCCGGGTCGGTTCGCACCAGTTCCAGTTCTTCCCGCGTTTTCGGCTTCTCTAAAAAGCCCTCGACTCGGCCAGTGTCATCAAATCGCATGATGCCAAAGGCAGAGGATGCCTCATCTGTGACTGGGATGCCCGCGATGGTGACATCGGCATTGTTGGCCTCGTGAGTGGCCAGCAGATCGGCATAGTTCATTCGGTACAGCTGATCACCTGAAAGGACGAGTACCTGCTTGATGTCTGAATCTTGGAGCAATCGAATGTGCTGCCGAACCGCATCGGCAGTCCCCTGATACCAGGCGGTTGCCTCATTCGTCTGCTGGGCAGCCAGTATTTCAACGTAGCCGCCACTGAAGGGATCAAAGGTGTACGTGCGTCGGATGTGCCGATGGAGGCTGACCGAGTTGAACTGGGTCATCACATAGATCCGCTGTACCCCGCTGTTGATGCAGTTTGAGAGAGGCACGTCGATAATCCGGTATTTCCCGGCAAGAGGAACGGCCGGCTTGGACCGATCACGAGTCAGCGGATAGAGCCGTGTTCCCCGACCACCACCAAGCACCAAAGCCAGCACATTTTTCACGCTCATTCCAGCCACTCTCCTCCTGTCGATGCTGGTTGCCTGCAGCATCTCACATCGGTATGCCTCTGTTCCACGACCGCCACACCCTCATGCTACGTCGCTCCAGCCACTCCTCCAAATCAACTTCTGTCAAAACTTCATGAGCGCGGGCCCAAACAGGGCCAACCGCGACGGTTGTGCCGGACACTTCGGCTCTTCCGCCTCGACCTGGTGACTGTCGCAGCCCAATCCGTGAAAAGCTGAAAAGAATTAGCCTTTGACGACAAAATTGACCATCCGCCCCGGCACGGCGATCACTTTGATGACCTGCTTTCCGGCAAGCAAGGCGGCAATCTTAGGTTCAGCCGCTGCGGCTGCTTCGATGGTGGCCGCGTCGGCATCAGCCGGCACCACCACCCGGGCGCGGAGTTTGCCCTGAATCTGCACCGGGATTTCGACCGTCTGATCGTAGAGCCAGCATGCTTCCACCTCAGGCCAGGCCGCCAAGGAAACTGGCGACGCAAATCCCAGCAAAGACCAGAGTTCTTCGGCGAGGTGAGGGGCGAATGCCGCCAGGACCGTAACAAATCCTCCGAGCATCTTGCGGGGACGCTGTTGCTGAGGCGTGGCGAAATTGACGAACTCCATCATTTTGGCAATCGCCGTATTGAAGGACAGGGACTCAATATCAGCCGTTACCTTGGCCAGCATGCGATGGAAGGCCCGCTGCTGCTCATCAGTCGGCTCAGCATCGGTAACCTGCGCCGCCAGGGTGAGGCTGTCTTCGTTTTCATCAACCACGAGCCGCCAGCAGCGGTCGAGAAAAGTTCTTACCCCGCCCACGCCAGCGGTGCTCCAAGGCTTGGTTGCCTCCAGAGGCCCCATGAACATCTCATAGAGCCGCAACGCATCGGCACCGAACTCACGGACAATCTGATCGGGATTGACCACGTTGCCGCGACTTTTCGACATCTTATAGGCCCGACTTTCAACTCGAACCTGCGGCGCGTCACGGAGCACAAAGTGTTCGCCCTGCTTTTCAACCTGATCAGGGGCGATCTTCATGGCGGCGTCCGCCGCTCCCTGTTCTCCAGCCGACACCCACCCACCGGTGGCTGCTCGGTACCCGGTAAACTCCATTTCCCCAAGGATCATGCCCTGATTGACCAAGCGACCAAACGGCTCGGGGCAGGAAACATGGCCTCGGTCGTAAAGGACCTTGTGCCAAAACCGGCTGTAGAGCAGATGCAGGACAGCATGCTCTGCCCCACCCACATAGAGATCAACAGGCATCCAGGCCTGCTCGATTGCTGGATCAATGAACCGTTCGTCATTGGTCGGGTCGAGAAACCGCAGGTAATACCAGCACGACCCGGCCCACTGTGGCATGGTGTTGGTCTCACGGCGGTACCGTTTGCCATCACGTTCAACAAACAGCCAGTCATCACCAGCCCGAGAAAGAGGCGGGTCGGGGGTTTGGCCCGGCCGAAAATCGGTAAGTTCGGGTAATGGAACTGGCAGATCGGCAGGCTCAAGAGGCCGAATGACGCCAGTCGGTTCTCCTGCGTCATCGAGTTCATGAAGGATGGGGAAGGGCTCTCCCCAAAACCGCTGCCGACTGAACAGCCAGTCTCGAAGTTTGTAGTTCACCGCCGGACGACCAAGGCCTGCTGCCTTCAGATCGGCACCAACTTGTGGAATGAATTCCTCAGTGGTCAGCCCTGTGTAGGGCCCTGAGGCAACAGCCCTTCCCCGACCAGAGAAGAGGGCAGTCGACTCACCGACAAGTGGCTCAACGACTGTGATGATCTCCAGACCGAACGTGTTGGCAAATTCGTAGTCACGATCATCGTGAGCCGGCACGGACATGATCGCCCCTGTGCCGTAGGAGGCGAGCACATAGTCCGCCACCCAGATTGGCACTGGCTGGCCGGTCAGGGGATGGATGCAGTGTGATCCGGTGAAAACACCTGTTTTTTCATGGGCCAAATCGGTCCGGTCGAGGTCGCTCTTGTGGCTGGCTGCCTCACAGTACGCCTCCACAGCCGCAGCCGAATCGGCAGTCGTCAATCGGACTCGTAGCGGATGCTCTGGAGCAATCACCATGCAGGTGACCCCATAGAGCGTATCGGGCCGAGTTGTGTAGATCCTCAGCACATCCCCCGGCGGTTCTTCGGGATAGCCTCCTGCAGCCCGGTTCTGCTTCCATTGACCGTAGGCCTCGGCAACGGCCGCTTCTGTTGCTCCCGCTGTAGGCAGGAAGAAGTCAACTTCAGCTCCCGTGCTCCGACCGATCCAGTCTCGCTGCAACTTCTTGATGCTGTCAGGCCAGTCGAGGCTATCAAGTTCCTGTTCCAGACGATCGGCGTAGGACGTGATTCGTAGCATCCATTGCCGCAACGGAAGGCGGACAACCGGGTGCCCCCCCCGCTCGCTGACGCCACCGATCACCTCTTCGTTGGCCAGCACTGTCCCCAAGGCAGGACACCAGTTCACAGGAGCTTCAGACTGATAGGCAAGCCGACGACTATCCCGGTATGCGGCAACGGCGGCTTCGCCAGCGTCTTTCACCACGTCTGGAATCGGCAGTTCGGCAATTGGCCTCCCCCGCTGCTGCTCACGATCAAACCAGGTGTCGTAGAGCACCAGAAAAATCCACTGGGTCCAGCGGACGTAGCTGGGGTCGGTGGTGGCGATCTCACGGCTCCAGTCGTAACTAAAGCCCAACATCTGCAACTGCCGCCGGAAGGTGGCGATGTTTCGCTCCGTGCTTTCCCGCGGTGGCGTCCCTGTCCGAATCGCATGCTCTTCTGCCGGCAGCCCAAAGGCATCAAAGCCCATCGGATGGATCACGCTGGTTCCCCGCATCCGCTCAAACCGGCTCACAATATCGGTGGCGGTGTAGCCTTCCGGATGGCCGACATGCAGCCCGTCACCACTCGGATAGGGAAACATGTCGAGAATGTAGGCCTTCCGGCCAGCAGGCAAACGTGGCGAACGGAACGTGTCATGCTCCGCCCACCAGGCTTGCCACTTCGGTTCAATCAGTGCGGGATCGTATTTTGGCATTGGTTCGATCAGAGGGCCCGGAGACAGTTCTGGCTGGTCAGTCAGCAAACCGCTGATTCTAATGGGGGCTGAGGCTCCGACAACGCACAGCAGCATGCTGCGGGAGAGGCGGGCATTCGCCCCATTGGCCTCTGACAGTCCCCAAGGAAAGTTTTGACCGTGGAATCCACTCTGTCACATTCTCCCGCCGCTTTGGCCTCTGATGAGCCTGCTATCCTGCATCGGCGGCTACTCCGTGGACTGCGGGACGCCGGCGGGCGGCTCAAAATGGCTGATTCCCTCGGCACTCGGCTGTCGGGGCGGCAATTGCTGACGCGAATCCTCGCGGCTCGGCTGGTGCTTCAGCGGGTTCTTCGTGCTGACGAACGCCGAGTCGGTGTCCTGCTGCCACCAACGGCGGGCGGCGCCATCGTCAACGCTGCCCTGGCCCTCATGGGCCGAGTGGCAGTGAACCTGAACTACACCGCATCCCAGTCGATTCTCGATATCTGCATGGAGCGAGCGGGGCTCGACCATGTCATCTCAAGCCCCGCCTTCCTGTCGCGGGTCAGCCTCGACGTCGGCAGCCGCATGCTTGACGCTGCCAGTCTGCGGCAGCAACTCAGCCTGGGACAGAAAATTCGGGCCTGGACTGAGGCCAACCTTTTGCCGCTTTCACAACTGGAACGGCAACTGGGGCTCAATCGCATCAGTCCGAATGATGTCCTGACGATCATTTTCACCTCTGGCTCAACCGGTGATCCCAAGGGCGTTGTTCTGTCAGTCGAAAACGTCGGCCGCAACGTGCGGGCGATTACCGACCTGCTCCACCTCTCGCCTGCCGACACCGCCTTGGGGGTCCTGCCTTTTTTTCATTCTTACGGCTACACAACCGCACTCTGGGTGCCGCTTACGCTTGAACCGGCTGTCGTCTATCACACCAATCCACTCGATGCAAAAGTCGTTGGTCGTCTGGCCCGGGAGTTTCACGCGACCGTCTTGATGGCCACGCCGACATTCCTGCGAACCTACATCCGCCGGACCGACCCGGACGACTTTTCCAGCCTCGAGGTTGTCTTTGGGGCGGCTGAAAAACTGACTGCTGAAGTGACTGACGCCTTTGAGAAAAAATTTGGCGTCCGCCCCCGGGAGGCCTACGGCGCCACCGAACTCTCACCACTGGTAGCAGCCAATGTCCCACCATCACGACATGTTCCCGGTCGACCAGCCGATGCCCGCGAGGGAACTGTGGGCAAGCCGATTCTTGGCTGTCGGGCCCGGGTAACCGACCGGGAAGGGAACGAGGAACTCCCCCTTGGCAAGGAAGGCCTGCTCTGGATCCGCGGCCCCAATGTGATGCAGGGCTACCTCGATCGCCCAGATCTTACTGCCGAGGTCATAAAAGGTGGCTGGTACTGCACCGGTGATATTGCTCGCCTCGACAGCGACGGGTTTATCACCATCACCGGACGACAGAGCCGGTTTTCCAAGATCGGCGGGGAAATGGTGCCTCACATGCTGGTCGAGGCAGCGGTCAATGATGCGTTGGGGGCAGCCGATGGTGAATTAGTGGCAGTCGTGACCGCCGTACCGCATCCGACAAAGGGTGAACGACTGGTGGTTTTGCATGTGCAGGAGATCCCCGATATTTCGTTCGTCTGTCGCCAGCTGGCCGACCGCGGGCTTCCCAACTTGTGGATTCCTGCAGTGGATAGTTTTTCAATGATTGATCAGCTCCCCCTGCTGGGATCAGGAAAACTCGACCTTCGTCAGCTGAACGAAATCGCCAGGGAGCGTTTCGGTGCCAGCTGATCAGCCTCCCAACAACCTCCTCTCGGCCACCCTGCCCGAAGCCGACGTGAACCTGCAACTGGGCCGAGCTGATGACCTGCGGGCCGAGGTTTTTCTCACGATCGTCCCGCCGATGGCCATCCCTGCGGGGACGAGGCTCTCATTGGCTGCCACGCTCACCGGACCAGAGTCGACCCGGGCAACAACTCTTCCCGTACGGCTCCCGATCAGAACGGTCTCCAAGCAGACGGCTGATGGCACGCCCCAAGTCACTGGCACGGTCATTCTGACTGAACCAGCCTACTGGACGCCGGAGGTCCCGATGCTCTACCGGATCCGAGGGGAACTAATCGCTGAAGATGGAGCCATTGCTCGTCTTAATACAACCGTTGGCCTGCGACGCTTTGGCGTTCGTGGCCATTCCCTCTGGCTCGAAGGGCGTCGGTGGGTGCTTCGCGGCTGCGACAGCAGCGGGCTGGCGGCGATGCCGCAGCGTGAGCAGGAACCTGCCGGCCACCGCGGAATGGCCCAGGTCATCAGCCTGGGACCTGACGGTTTGGCCACTGCGTCTTCGACAGCTCCTTCATGGCAGCAGTTTCTCGAAGAAGCCGACCGGCATGGCAAGCCTCTGCTGATCTGCCTCGACCCGGCGACCCCGGTGACGCTCGCCCGGTCGACGATCCTGGCGCTGACTCGCCACCCAGCGGTGGTCATGGTGGTCCTGCCGGTGGAACTGCTAACTGCGGCTGCCTCCTGCAAGCCACCCGCCGGCACGCTGTTACTGGCGGCACAGGTTACTGGCTCTCAGCCACCCACTGCAGCCAGCCCAGGAATTGACGTCCACCTCGTCAGGCTTCCCCCCGAGGCCGTCCCTGCTGAAGAGTGGAGACGGCCACTCGGCCCACCAGCCATTGCCTGGAGTGTCAGCAGCCACGTCGACAGGCCGGCCTGCGATCAGTTTCAGGCACGCCTCGCCACCTGGCGGATGAGCGGCGACGGCCCACCTCACGATTGGGACTGGGCCGGGTTTCTGGTCGGCGGAGCATCCCGGGAATGAACGACGGGGTCGATCGACTGAAGGGTGATATGATCTGAGGCTATGTCCGGTATCAATTCCTCATCCCAGTCCTCATCCCAGAACCGCTTCTGTCGTCAGGTTCGCTATCAACCGCTAGGCCCAGCAGGCCAGGAAAAACTAGCCGACTCGCATGTGGCGATTGTTGGCTGTGGGGCACTTGGCAGCGTCACGGCCACGGCGCTTGCCCGGGCTGGGGTTGGCAGGCTGACCATTATTGACAGGGATGTCCCCGAATGGAGCAACCTGCCTCGGCAACTCTTATTTACCGAAGCTGATGTGAGGGCCGGCATTCCCAAAGCCGAGGTGGCGGCCCGCCGGCTCCGAGAAATTGATAGCCAACTGGAAATCATGCCACGGGTCGCTGATCTCACTGCCCGCAACGCCCTCGACCTTCTGGCTGGAGCGACGCTTCTCATTGATGGCACCGATAACTTTGAAACACGCTTCTTGATCAACGATTTTTCTTGCCGAGAAAATATCCCCTGGGTCTACGGTGGAGTCATCGGTGCTGAGGGACGAGTAATGGCCGTCGTTCCCGGACGCACCGCCTGCCTCCGCTGCCTGACCCCAGAACCACCGCCGCCGGGAAGCCTCCCCACCTGCGATACCGCTGGCGTCATCGGTCCTGCCGTCATGGTGGTCGGCGGAGTTCAGGCAGCAGAGGCCATCAAACTCCTTGTCGCGACTGATGCGCAGCCGAGAAGCCACCTGCTGGTCTGTGACCTTTGGGAATCAATCTGGCGGGTCGTCGACCTCACCCCACTGGCTGAAGCTGGCTGCCCCACTTGTCACGACGCTGATTATCCGTGGCTCGATAGCCGTTGTCACAACGAGCCAGCCGTGCTCTGCGGCCAGGATGCCATCCAATTTTCGCCATCAAGCAGCGGGCCGATCGATCTCGAAGGCCTCGCCACTCGACTTGGCGGCCTGGGCACCATGCTGGTCAACTCATGGCTGGTCCGAGCTGAGGTTGAACCAGGAATCAGCCTTTCGGTCTTTGCGGATGGCCGGATTCTTGTGAGCGGAACCCGTCAGCCGGACCAGGCCCGCAGCATCGTAGCCCGATACCTCGGCACCTGATGGCAACACTGGCAAGGCTCCAAACTACGACCGGCCTCTCAAATGACCACTGCCTCGTCTCCGCCCTGTTGATTTTGATCAGATTGCACATTGAAAGATCGACCATGAACACCCGGAAAAGAATCTGTTTTTCATCCCTGCTGCTGGCCTGCCTTCTGGCCGTGTGGCCAGTAGCAGCGGGAATCGCCGCCGAACGGCCCGCCCAGCCCAATGTGGTTCTGATTCTCGCCGACGACCTCGGCTGGCAGGACGTCGGCTGTTACGACATCGACGAACCATGCCCGATGGAGACTCCCCGCATCGATGCCTTGGCCAAAGAGGGCGTCCTGTTCTGGCAGGCATACGCCCCAGCCCCAACCTGCGCCCCGACTCGCTGCGCAATCATGAGTGGCGTCCATCCCGCCCGCGCCCAAAAAACCCATGTTGTCGGCGGCAACCCACCCCGTCCCCACCACAAGACCGGCCACGCCATGATGCCCCCGTGGTATAGCGGCCGCATGCCCGAGGATGAATTCACCCTCGCCAAGGCCATGCAGCAGGCCGGCTATGCCACTGGCCACTGCGGCAAATGGCATATGGCGATCAATCACAATGCCTTTCCCGATGCAACTGATCAAGGATTTTCCTGGTCGCGTCACGATCTCGGCGTCACTCGCAAGATGACACCCCATCGTCTGACTGGCTTTGCGACCGCTCAGCAAGACGATCCATACAAGCTTGATGCGGACGGCTTTCCTTTCGACCAGAACACAGCCGATGCCCTCACCTTCATCGAGGAGCATCAGACAGAACCATTCTTTCTCTACTGCGCGACCTGGCTAGTGCACACGCCAATCCACACCCGCGGCAAAGCACTGCTCGAGAAATATTGCCGAAAATTGGGTGTTGAGCCGAATGCCAGCGAGCCTGAACGCTGGACCGTGCCCGGCCAAAAAAACCCGTTTTACTGCGCGATGGTTGAGCAGCTTGACCACTACGTCGGACAGATTTTTGACTATCTCGATGAAACCCCCGACCCACGTTGGCCTGGACATTCGCTCCGCGAAAACACCTTCGTGATCTTCACCTCTGACAATGGCGGCATGGAACGCACCCCCGGGGAAATCATCACCGACAACTACCCGCTTGACCGGGGCAAGATCTCGCTGATGGAAGGGGGAACACGCGTCCCACTGATCATCACCGGCCCAGGGATTCCTGCAGGCGTGCAATCAGATGTCATGGTCAATGGACTCGATTTCTATCCCACGATTTTGTCTTGGATTGGTCGTGAACCTGCCCCCAACAAGCAGCTTGATGGCCTGAGTCTGGCTCATCTGCTCCAGACTGATCCGACCGATGCCACGCTGGTCACAAACGCTGATGGTCAACCACGGGACACGATGGTCTGGCATTTTCCCAACAGCGTGGCTCTGGAAAGCACCATTCGCATTGGTGGCTACAAACTTGTCCGCAACTACAACCATGCCCATGAGCCGGACCGTCTTCCACTGGAGCTTTACCAGCTCTACAAAACCGAAGAGGGCAAACAGGTCCGGGTTGATATCGAGGAGGCCAATAATTTGGCCGCCTCCGATCCCGAACGTGCCCGGACGATGAACGATCGGCTCACAGCCATTCTCACCTCGATGCATGCCAGTTACCCCTACAACAATCCTGCTTACCATGCCGCTGGGCCACGTGCGAAACAGGTGCCCCAGGTAACCGGCGTGAAACAGACAGGCCGTCGCGTTCACTTCACGTTTGTCGAAAATGGAGCAGACGTGATCCGGGCTGACCTCATCTTCACCCGAAACGGCAATCAGAAGTTTGAGGAATGGTTCCGCACACCGGCGACACTCTTAGCAGACGGCAGTGCCACAGCAACCCTGCCAGAAGGCACAACTCACTACCTTCTCAACCTTATTGATGAAAACAACTTTTTGATCAGCTACCCGGACGTTCCCGACGGGGTGCAGATGAACAAGACGAAGGAAACGTTTGCCCCGCATGCCATTGCAGTTCGCTAGCAGCCTGTGAAACCAATCTGCGGCCGCACGATGCGGCGACTGGCAAACTTGCAAACCCTCGTCACCTAACAATGTTGTTCACGCTGGGAAACGCTGCGGAGAGGTTCCCCGCAGACCGCTAACGAGCCGTGGCCGTTGCAGCGGCCATAATTTTCTGCTCGGTGGCCTCTTCCCGAGTGAGTTCTGCCGTAACCCGCCCCTCGGCCAGCACCAGAATACGGTCGGAGAGGGTAAGGATTTCCGGCAACTCACTTGAGGTGATGACCACCGCCATGCCTTCCCGGCAGAGCCTGTCGATCAAGCTGTAGAGTTCGGCCTTTGCCCCAACGTCAATTCCACGTGTGGGATCATCGAGGAGCAGCACCTTAGGCTGGGTCAGGAGCCAGCGGCCGATGAGGCATTTTTGTTGATTGCCGCCAGACAGGCCCGTGATCGCTGCCTGCGGCGATGGGGTTTTGACACCGGTCTGCCGGATTGGACCGGCAACCAGATCGGTCTCACGACTTCGTCGAATCAACCCACCGACCGTGGCCCGGGCAAGGCTACAAAGGCTGATGTTGCCCGCGACATCGAGATTGGCGAACAGGCCAAGTCGCTTGCGATCTTCTGTCACCATGGCCAGCCCCGCCCGGCAGGCTTCCTCCGGATGCCCAAACCGCACCGGCTTTCCGGCCAGTCGGATCGTTCCGTTCCAGTCGGTTCCGCCAGCCCCGAAAATTGTCTCAAGCACTTCGGTCCTTCCGGCTCCCATGAGGCCAGCGATCCCGAGAATTTCACCAGCGTGAACCCGGAAAGAAACATCATGCAGGCGATCTGTCTGCCCAGCCCCTGCTGCCGGCAGGCAGAGCCGCTCGACCTCTAACAGGCAGGAACCGTGCGATCGCGTCCCGTGAAACTCGTGGTCAGCGATCTCCCGCCCCACCATCCATCCAGTCACCTCAGCCGGCGTCGTCTGCCGAGCGTCAATGGTCTGCACCAGCCGACCATCCCGGAGGACAGTGATCCGATCAGCCAGCCGAAAGACCTCTTCCATCTTGTGCGAGATATAGAGGATGGTGTGTCCCTGCGCTCGGAGCCTGGTAATCGCCCGTTCAAGACACGCAGACTCTGCCTCCGTCAGGGCACTGGTTGGCTCATCCATCACGATGATGGAGGCCTCGAGCGAAAGCGCTTTTGCGATTTCAACCAGCTGCTGATCCCCCACCCGTAGGCTGCCGGTCCGCGACCGTGGGTCGATCGAAGCCTCCAGGGCGTTCAGGCAGACAGTCGTCCTGCGAACGGCTTCCTCTTCATCCAGCAGGCCGAATCGGCCTCGTGGTTCCCGTCCGAGCATCACATTGGCTGCAACAGACAGTTCTTCCACCAAGGCCAGTTCTTGATGGATGATCGCAACACCTGCCTTTTCAGCATCACGGGTTCCAGTGAAACTGACCGGTCGCCCAGCAATTTCCAACTGACCGGCATCGGGGGCATCGACGCCTGAGAGAATCTTCATCAGCGTGCTCTTCCCTGCGCCATTCTCCCCACAGATGGCGTGCAGTTCACCCCGATGAACCTCGAGCGTGACCGTATCAAGGGCCAGCACACCCGGAAATCGTTTGGTGATGCCCCGCATGGCGACTGCAATTTCTGGGGCGCCGCTCATCTACTCACCTAAGCCAACCAGGTCCTGAGCATCTGACTTTCGCCGTTCACGGCGACTCTCCCAGATCCGCAAACCAACCAGCAGCAGGCCAGCAGAAAGCCCCGTGCTCAGCCCTGCCCGTCCACCAGCCGTCATGGCCGTCAGACTGCCAGCCAGGACGGCCAGAATCGGAATTGTGCAGAGCCCTAGCCCGCCGGGCAAAAGCCGGCGATCGTGGCGAGAAGCATGGCCCGTTTGGGCAAAGGTAACGGCGAGCACGACAACAATGCCGACGATAAGCCCTTCGTAGACATCGGCGCCGGTCTTGATGATCTTGGAGACGGCATCAATCACCACCCGCAGAAATACCGTACCGAGAACGGTTCCCGGAACGGTTCCAACACCACCGGAAAGCGAACAGCCACCGACAACTGCGGCTGCAATGGCGTTGAGTTCATGGCCGCGTCCCTGATTAACCGGTGCAGCCACAGCTTCATTGGCAACATAGAAGAGCCCTGCCAGGGCCGCCGTCATGGCACCGAAGCAGTAGGCAAACCATTTCACGTTCGTGGTGCGAATGCCCGCCAGTCGCGCCGCCTGCTCGTTCCCACCAAGGGCCTGGAGATGCCGCCCAAGCACCGTTCTGGAAAGGAGCAGCCAGGTCACCGCCGCCAGCACCAAAAAAACGGCGACCGGTATCCAGACATTGTCCCGCACCGTTTTGAAGATCGGGTCGGCAACATTGATCAGGGCACTCTTTGTCGGCGTAAGGGTGGCCGTGCTGCTTTCACAGATTGCTCGGGCAAAACTTCGTAGTCCTACCAGCGTAGCCAAGGTCGCAATGAAGGGCGGTAGCCGCACGACGGTGATCAGCCAGGTGTGGAGTGTGCCAACCACAAAACCTGTCAACAGGCTCGCCCCGCAGGCCACCGTCACGATCAGGGGACCAACCGGTTTGAAGGCCATCATCTCTGTTGGTGCCAGCGCCAGCATGGTCGTGGCACAGACCGTACCCGACAGTGCAATCATGGAGCCACTCGACAGGTCAATGCCACCGGCAATGATGACAACCGCCGCGCCGAGTGAAAAAATCCCCAGCAGCGCCGTGTTGCGGGCAATGTCACGGAGGCTTTCGAGCGGCCGCACATAGTAGCTGTGGTTTGAGTCAACCACCGCTGTTACCAGAATTGCGACGACGATCGCCAGCAACAATGCCA
>Ga0181590_10002294_pt1 | contig 16136 bp, 20 predicted proteins | sample 071ome_34_FD_132446 | JGI IMG/M metagenome (GOLD analysis project Ga0181590, IMG submission 132446) | Coastal salt marsh microbial communities from the Groves Creek Marsh, Skidaway Island, Georgia - 071411BT metaG (megahit assembly) | ecosystem: Environmental > Aquatic > Marine > Intertidal...
ACGCCTTCATACCAGGAAACACTTCGCTTGGTTTCACCATCCGCCTCTGCTCGGGTGCCAATTTTCGGCCCCGTCGGCGACAAGGTATCAAAGCTGGTGCTCACCGACGCCATCAATGTGGTGTGCTTGTCGAATATTTCCAGGCTGCCATCCAATGAGAGGGCCACTGATTGGTAATCGTTTTCGGTTGATACAGCCAAACCCGACGCCAGCGTTCCAGATTTGAAATAGCGCGTGCCCGTCACAGAAGCATCCAGTCGCTGTTCATCAATGGTTGCACCGCTCATTAACACTTCTGTTTGGCCATCGGCATTTTCGGCACTGCCATATGGGCTAGCACCCGATAGCTTTTCGTACTGTGCAGTGGTCATCACACTGTATTGACCCGCCACCGGGGTAAAGTAACTAAACTGAAGTACGTTAATACCATAACGCTCTGTCGAGCCACCTGCCAGTCGTGTTTCTGGTAACGGCTGCTCTTGGTAATTCGTCACACGCACGCTCACCTGCTTTTTCTCTGGCACGGCCATGGCCTGTGCACCTGAGCTGATGGCGGTGGCTGACAGTGTCAATGCCGAGAGCGCGGTGGTTTTGTTGATGCGATTAGTTACAGCCACAACCACCTCCCGCCGCTTGACCACCACCTGATGACCCTTCTTTGGCAAAGTAGACATGGCGATCTAACGCCGATTTTTGCGCGATAGGAGCGCCTTGCATAGTATCTTTTGCAAGGTAGCCGCGCTCCCACGGTTTAACTGTTGTACAGGCTGATAGCGTCGCTATCGCCATTACGACTGCGATTAATTTCATCATGGCCCTATCCCCTAAAACCTGATGAATTAACGCTGACGCAATAGGCCGATGACTTCATCACGAATCTTCGGCATATCTTCTGATTTAAAACCTACGTGAACACTTGCGATATTGCCACGCTTATCAATCAAGAATGAGGTTGGCATTCCAGGTAACTCGTATTTACCAGGAACACGACCTTCTGGATCAAGCAGGATTGGGTAATCGACTGGAAACTGTTTCAGAAACGCTTTCGCGTCTTCAGTATTTTCGTCCAAGTTAACCGCCACCACTTCAAAGCCCTTGCGCTTAAGTTCATTTCGAAGCGTATTCAATTGAGGTAATGACTCACGACATGGACCACACCATGACGCCCAGAAATCCAGATATACCACCCGACCTTTATAGTGACTTAGGCCCATGGACTTACCGGTAACGAGATTAGGTAAAGAAAAAGACGGTGCCGGCTCACCTGCGCCCGCTGCGAAGGTTAAGCTGCTAAAAGCGATTGAAGCGGCAAATAAAGCACGTTTAATCATGTTGGTTTCTCCCACTGATCCATTCATATTCAGTAAGAGAATTGTAACTAGCCCAGCCCAGCGGCCTATGGGCCAAAAGTCATAGAGGGATCTTCCAAAAGCCTAGAAATGCAGCATTAAGCGCCTAAAAGCGGGTAAATAGTCCAAAACTCACGGTGGTAAAATCCACCAAAGAAGGGGTCTCGGTGTCCTGCTGGCCACTTGCTCCCCATGACTCATCACTTAGGTATAGGGAATACCCAAGCTGTACGCCCCAGTTATGCCAATCCCAGGTTAAATCCAGCCCAACCGCGGCCGCCCCGTAGGCGGAGAGGCGGTAATCACTGCTATAAAACTCTGTACTCGGAGACGCATTCAGCTGATAAAACGACGCTTGATGCTGCCAGTAGTAACGAAGACTAGGGCTTACCAAGATGGAGCCACTACCCAAATCCCATTGCTTGTAGACATGCTGTTCGATCGTGTGAGCCTTGATTTCCCAGTCATCTTGATAATAACGATAGTCGACATGCCAAGCCGCCCCTAACCAGCCAAGGTAACGCCGTATTTGCACATCTAGAGTGACCTGCTGGCGTTGATCTGGGCGTTGATCTGCCCCACGATAGGGGTCAGACAGGTAGCCATCCAGTTGGGTAAAGCCAACCCCCATTTGCACGGTCGTCATCGCATTCACTACCGCGTTAAACCCGCCATAGGCTGATACGCTGGTTTTGGTTTCTCCATCAGCCTCTGCCCGAGGGCCACCGAACACGTCCGCATCTGTGGGTGATAATGTGTCGTAAGACGCACTCAAAGAAGACAGTAGAGTTAGCCAACGCTTTCGGTTCTCGATGGCAAAGTCCCATCCCAATGCAATAGACTCATAATCGTTTTCAATAGAAGACGCTAAAGACCAAGAATAGGTACGATATTTTGAATATTGGTGCCACCCAAGCGCGACATCGGTTCGCGTCTCTTCGATTGATGCACCGCTCATTAATACCTCTGTTTGATCTGAATTATTCAACTGACTGCCAAGAGGACTGGCGCCTGACATGGTTTCATACATTAGATCAAGAGAGATGGCACTGGTCGTGCCCACAGGTGAGAACATGCGAAATTGAGTCACATCAATGGCATAACGCTCACGGTCGCCCAAGGTGACTCTTTCCTCAGGCATATCGGCTTCACGGTATTGCGTAAACCTCAGATCCAGCTGTGCATCAGTGGGGGCCTCAGCCGCCACAGCCACACCTGACGTAGAGCTAACAATGGCCAATGCTGATTGGGTCAATTGAGCGAGCGCTGTCGATTTCTTCGGAACACGATTGGGCGTCATATTAGTTGCAACCACATCCGCCTCCCGCGGCACGACCTCCCCCAGAAGCCCCCTCTTTACTGAAATAGATATGACGATCCAAAGCAGATTTTACAGGCAAAGGGTCCGCAGCCATTTCTTGTTTGGCTAGCGTCCCTCTTTCCCATGGCTGCACAGTAGTGCATGAACACAATGTGAACAACACTCCCAGAAGCGCAATTGAATTCATTGGTTTCATACGCACCCACTAAAACACTATCGCTGTTTTAGTAAGTTAAGCACTTCCTGACGGATTTTGTTGATGTCTTGTTTTTTAAAGCCAATGTGAACGCTTTTAACACGGCCTTTGCGATCAATTAGATAGGATGTTGGCATCCCTGGTAGCTCATACTTTTGTGGTGTTTTGCCTTTTGGGTCCAGCAATACCGGATAGGATACTGGGAATTGTTTTAAAAACGCTTTTGCATCTTCTTTATCTTCGTCAAGGTTAACCGCTAACACTTCAAAGCCCTGTTTTCTTAGCTCATTTCTTAAGTCATTTAGCATAGGTAAAGACTGGCGGCATGGGCCACACCAAGATGCCCAGAAGTCTAAATAAACGACTTTCCCTCTTAAACTCTTTAAGCTCATCGGGTTACCCGTTTTAATGCCTGGCAAACTAAAGTTGGGAGCTTTTTCTCCAGCAGAAACGGCAAAGGCGTTGAACGACAAAAGGCTGACTAGGACAAGTGCTAAGATACGAATCATGTTACTTCCTGTTTTCGGTGAGAGACTTTCTTTTTTATTAGTAGAGCAAAATGTACGGTTCATTTCCATGAACTAAGTATTAACTTTACAGCTAAGCCTCATGATCAGACCGTAAAAAAGCCAGGATATGATCGGCAACCTCCTGAGCCTGCTCTTCCATATGGAGATGATGACCACCATCCAACCAAACTAGCTGTTTTGGGGCGCTAATACAATCCCATCTAAGCGGGAGACTCTCTCGAGAAAACAAACCCTTTTCCGCAAATATACCCAGCGTACGACTCTGAATAGAACGGATAAACGATTGTATCAGCGGCTCTGGCAGACGCATCATCGAGGTCAATTTAAGCCGTTTATCGTTGCGCCAATAATAGCCACCATCATCTTTAGCCACTGCGCGCCGCGTGATCGCTTCGCTAGCCTGCCTTGATAGTGATAGGTGGCCACTCAGACGGGACTCGATAAAACCTGAGATTGAAGGCCTTCGACCCTGCTGAGGGTTTAGTTCCCGCATGGTGACAATGGCCTTCGCTAATCGCTCCGGGGCGCCTTCTAAGTCACCCGCCATTGGCCCAATGGCTTCAATCAATATCAATTGCTCCACCTTACTTGGAAACGTACCCGCATACAGCGTTGCCATGGCCGCCCCCATGGAGTGCCCAAGTAGAATGCAAGAATCCCACCCTAGCGCTAACAGAATGCAATCGATGTCCTCCACCGCAGCCCACAGGTGGTAGTGCTGGTAGTCGGGCCAATGACCAGACAGTCCATGCCCAGGGAGATCAATAGCCACCACGCAAAGGTCATCTAGTTTGGGGCCTAAAAAGTCAAAACTGGCTGAGTTATCAAGCCAGCCATGAAGGCACAATATTCGCTGTCCTTCTGGTGCCCCCCATTGCTGCCCTCGAATGGTTAAGCCTTTAACCTGAAGTTCGATTTCTTTCGCCATAACTTAGAGTGCCTGCAACGTTTCGTGAATGTTATTCGCGGCCTGCTCAGGATGTTCCAACGGAAATAAGTGACCGCCTTGGGTAGCCACAATCTTGAGTCCTACATTTTTCTTCATATGGCGAAGCTGGAATCCCCTGACTACATTGCTTCGCAATCCATACATCATCGCCCCGGGTACCGTTACCTTGCCAGGATGACGATGCAGATCATGGGGCAGCGTTCGATAGATTTTAACCTCGGTATCTGGGTCAAACACCAATTGAACCCCTTCATTTACAGGCTGGGTGCCTGCTGCCACATAATCTCGAATACAGCGTTCATCCACATTCCGAAACAAGCTTTTGTGACGAAAATACTCAATCGCCTCGTCTGTACTTTCCCAAAAAGACCGGCGACCCTCAGTTCTACCTGCCGGTGTAATGTAATCCATCCATCCTAGGCGTTTTGCGAGACGAACAACCAACGATCCGTATTGATCCAATACCGGAGCATCTAGGAGCAAAACCTTTTTCACCAAATCTGGTCGACTGCGCGACAGCATGTAACTTAAAACACCACCCAAACTATGGCCCACTGCAATCACAGGTTGATCATAATGGGTTTCAAAATAGGCTGTTAGCTCTTCTAATAAGTGGGGCCAGTTATCCGTCACCGGAAAGCCAGGGTCATGGGCGAGTCGATCAATATAGCGAATATCATAGTGCTCCCCAAGTGCATCAAACAAAACTCGATAGCTCTTCGCAGGAAACCCATTGGCATGGGAAAAATGCAATATTTCTTTCATAACCTAACTTACCATGGGCTCACTGGCACTTTGGGAGAGGTCACCACGAACCCCTTTTCTCTCAACAATTGAAGCAACCCATTTTTACCGGGCAAATGCAACGCGCCAACAGCGATAAATGCTTTTCCTTTTTTAAGAAATGGCTCCATACGCTGAGCCATCCTTACATTTCGCTGATCAATTAATTTTTCTCGCAAGTGAGCCGACAGCTCATCATCCTCACCTTCAAGTGCCATACTGATCCGATAAAGGTCGTCAAGATCGCCAGATAAATACGCTAAAATCAATTGTTCGTTGTGAGCTTGCAACTGCTCCAAATTATCCAGTGTGTCCTTCAACAAAATTATCTGATCAGGCAATGCCAGCTCATCAAATATCGATAGCTGTTCTTGCAGTGTTTCCAGCGCACAAAGCTGTTTATATTCATGCTGGGCCCAGTGATACAGTTGTTCGTCTAATGCCAAGCCACCCGCACTTTCAGGTCGACTTAATACGATCATGGCAGCCCATGGCTTTAGATAAACTGACTCGACGGGGGTCATACCCTTTTTATTTAAAGCTAAGCTCAACCGATTAAACAAGGGCTCCCCAACCAACTCATCTAAGGTCTGCCCACCCGAAAGTAACATAGCGAGCCCAATGCCCACTTGCGTTTCTCGATCGGGCAATACTTCCAAGCACACCGTACGCGACTCTTCAAAACGACGACGGATTTCTGGATTTAGTTTTTTAACCCGTTTGTCGTCAACATGGATAGTGCCAAACAAATAGTTCGCAGGGTGCTTTGGCTTGTGCACGCGCCAAAGCAATCCTTCGCCCACTTCAGCGTGAGCGAAGCTATTAATAAAAACAATGAGGGCTAGGCTAAAACACCAATAAAATCGGCACATTGGGAAGCAAACACAGGGGTTTTTATGCAGGCAATTGAGGCGGTATTCAGGTGAAGGCCATATTCATGACCCTCCGTCAGTTTGGTAACCAATCTGCCAGCGAATGTTTGATGACAAACTAGCAAAACGCTCAAATTGTCACCGGGCAAGGCGATCAATTCATCCAAAGCCGGTTGAGTACTGACATCTGGGGTAATCCACTCCACCGTATCCATCTGATCAAACTGCACACCTGCAAGCTTTACTTGCTCGAAGGTTTGTTGGGCTCTGAGATATGGACTAACGAACACATAGTGAAAATGGAGATCTTTAAGATGGGTTGACGCACAAGCAAATGCATCCCGCTTGCCCCGATCCGTAAGAGCGCGTTGTGCGTCCGTCGGAGCCATGGACTCAGCTTGCCCATGGCGCATCACGTACAAAGAATGCATCAGTCTTGAGACTCGAGTTTCTCTGTTTCTGCCGCGTCTTTACTTTGCTCGGGCGCTGCCGCCTGTGGCCAATCGCTAAATGGATAAGGCTTTTCTTCGGTTTGATAGCTTAAATACTGAATAATTTGGGCCACATAGCTGGCTAGGCCACCTGCAAATCGACTCAGGCTGGCATTGGCGTCACCGGTCAACAGCATGTAGAGCCACTGACAAATGGCCACCAATAACACCAAAATATCGACGATGCGATACACAATGAAAAACAACACCATAAAGATGCTGCGAATCCAAAAAGACTCCGATTTCAAATTTGATTTAAGCGTACTATTCATGGGTTTATGCCCCCCTTGGCAAAGAAAATTCCACGTCTGTACTGTATTCACCGGTCATTAAGGTAGTGGCCAATTGTTTTACGTCTGCACCCTGAAATAGCACAGCGTATAAACCGTTCACCAATGGCATGTAAATGCCCACATCGTTTGCTTCGTGATAGATGTATCGCAATGTATTGATACCTTCTGCCACCTCGCCTAAAGATTCAATCGCTTGCTCAAGGGATTCCCCCTTACCGACCGCATAACCCACTCGATAATTTCGGCTGAGCGGAGAAATACACGTTGCAACAAGATCTCCCACACCCGCTAATCCCAAAAAGGTCATTGGGTTAGCGCCCTGAGAGACGGCAAAACGGCTCATTTCAGCCAGGCTACGAGTGATCAGCATGGCCTTAGTATTTTCACCAAACCCTAAAGCCGCCGCCATACCGGTGATAATGGCGTAAATATTCTTTAACGCACCACCCAGTTCAACACCGTACATATCGGCATTCACGTAAATACGGAAAAACTCACAGCTAAGTGACTGCTGAATAAAATCGCGAACACGTTTGTCTTTAGAGGCAATTACCGTCGCGGCTAGCTGACGCGCACCGATTTCTTTAGCCAAATTTGGTCCACTGATGACACCGACAGGATTCGCCGGGAACACCTGCTTGAGAATGTCGCTCATTAGGTTAAAGCCATCTGGCTCAATCCCTTTGGTGGTACTGATGAGAATCTGGTCTTTTTCGACCATATCTTGAGTACGCTCAACCAGTTCACGGAATGACTTACTCGGTACAGCGTAGAACACAACGACCGCATCATTAATCGCACCACTCAAATCATTCGTGGCGTCAATCAGGTCGTTGAGCTTTACACCAGGAAGATACTGTTTGTTCTCTCGGTCATTTTGAATATCCGCAATGGTTCTTTCATTGCGCATCCACTGACTCACTTGAAATCCATTTTCCGCTAGAATATTAGCTACGGCCGTACCGAAGCTACCGCCTCCTAGTACTGCTGCTTTTTGGGATGGTGTCGTCATGGTTTAACTTTCTTCTAGGCTATTCACTAGGTCTTTAAAGGCAGCTCGGTTGTTTTGGTTCATGTCCATCAACAATTTGTGAGCTTCAAGCACTCTAGCTTTCATATCTTCCTCACTTACCGTTTGCTGAGGAAGTTCTTCAAGGTATTCCACTTTCGAGACAAGCTCTCGAACAATATAAAAAACCTTATCAAAACCCATACTGGTCAAGATTCGGTTAATATCGTCTCGAGTGGAGATAATGGTGGGCAACTGTCCATACTTTTCTTTATACAGAATGGAGATTTTAGCCAGCTGACCCAGAGAGGTACTGTCAATGCACTGTGTTTCGGTAAGATCAATGATCACCGTTTTAAAACGTTCGTTCGCGAACATCTGGTCGGTATATTGATCCAATGTCGTACACAGGTTTAAGCGCACATCGCCAACAAACTTAACAATGTAAATACCTTGGCTTTGTGCAACGAGAATTTTTCCCGCATCCATAATTATCTAGTCCTAGACAAGCTGAGCAAGGTAATGTCGTCTGGAAGTTCCTTGCTAGCATCTAAAGCGATCAAATTTTCTAAATTTTCAACAGTCAATTTGCCCTCATTTACCCAGTCTAGTAAACAGGCCTCTTTTTCGCTCAAACTTTCTTGCGGCATCAACTCAAGAATCCCATCAGACACAGCCATTAATTGAAAATCGACCCCTAAATCAAGGGTATAAGTCTGATACTCAGCTGACGCAAACAATCCAGCAGGTTGACTGCATCCGGTTAAATAATGCACACCCTCATGGTTTTTAAGGATCGGCATTGGAAACTGGCCGCCAACACTATAAGAAAGTGTGTTCGATGGCAAATCTATCATGCCCCAAAACAAACTCACGTGCTTACCCAACTTGGCGTCCACCAGTTCCTTATTAACTCGCTCTAACACCATATGAGGTGTAAGGATATCGTCACTGGATTGCCGTTTGAGATTTCTCTTTAAGCGATTGGTAAGATTTTTCAGCAACACGGTTACAAACGCCGACGACGCGCCATGGCCACTGACATCTGCGATATAAAACACCACCTTATCGGCTGTCACAGGAAAATAATCAACGAAGTCACCGCTCAGATATAAGCTAGGTAAAATCTTATAGTTGAACTCAATGCCGTCGATACGCGCTTGGGGCTCAGGCAACATGCGCTTCTGTACTTCACGGCCAGCCTGCTGATCAATGCGCAGCTCATCCAATCGATGTTGCAGCTCTTTGTTCTTTTCTTCTAATGCTTCGCGATAAGTCTTGTTTTGCTCTAACAATCTCAACTGTCTCAGGTTTCGCACAATACTATGCTCTAAGACCTCAAGATCGATAATAGGTTTAATAAGATAGTCACTGGCCCCTAAGCGCAAAGCTTCAACAACATCGGCCATCACGCCTGCGCCAGAAACGACAATAAAGGGGGTTTCAGGGTGTGTTCGGTTAATTTCTTTTAGGACAGAAAGACCATCCATGTGAGGCATACGCAAGTCACACAAGACGATATCGGGTTTTTGATGGTTGAAGCAGGCGATGCCTTCTAAACCATTTTCCGCTTCCGTTACATCAAAGCCGCTGTCTTCCAAATAGCCAACAATGCTATCGCGAACGATGGCCTCGTCGTCTATGACAAGCACTCGGCCGGTTATTTCATCCATCTATGCCTACACGATCTTTCTTATTGTTGAGGGCAAGGCCACCTTACCCCCCAAATTGCTTCTTCGCAAGAATATCTTTCCCATAATTTAATAAAACTTTCGCATTAAATCTGGCTTATTTTTGATCAGCCTGTCACAAAAATTGCTTATATATTTTTGGTAGTTGAATAGACAACTAAACTTTGACACAGTGAGGTGGAACCACTGGCCATAAGCAAGAGGAACAAGAACAATGAGCTTAGCCAATAGTTACGAAGAGAAGCGCAACTTCATTCGCATGAGAGTGGAGACCCCTCTCACCCTTACATTGGACGACCGTACAATTAAATGTATTTGCGTTGACCTCAGTGGCACGGGAATGTGTCTTGAAACAGAAGAGTCATTGAACATTGGTGATGAAGGCGTGGCTTACCTGCCTTCTTATCAGAATAAGTTTGCACCATTAAACGCGTGTATTCGTATCAATAGGCAAATGGACGATGGCAACACCCGATATTACGGGGCAGAAATCATCGAACTGTTAGGCTAAGTGCCCATGTGGCTCCGCTTGGGCAACTTAGCCCAAGCGGGTGTTAATCTTAAAAGTCTTCGTCGAACTCTTCTTCAAACGGGTCATCTTGCACGACACCGTCATTAATAAGGTATTCGCGGCGCTGTAGATACAAGCTACGAATGAATGAATATCGATCACCACTAATAATGCCTTCGGCAGGAATCAGATCCCCCCTGATATCTAGGTATTGGGCAAATGTGGCGCTCCAATAACTACCTGCATCTTCGAAAGCATATTCTTTCGGGTCAGCATCGGTAAATACCCAGGTATCGATGGCAAAGCCAGAGGCGTCACGTACCGTACTTGGACCTAGCAGAGGCAAAACCATGTAGGGGCCAGAAGACACTCCCCAATAGGCAAGGGTTTGACCAAAGTCCTCGTTGTGCTTCTCTAGGCCAATATGGGAGGCCACATCAAACAAGCCCAGTAAGCCAATGGTAGAATTGACTAGAAAGCGACCAGTATCAGACAACGCCTGAAGCCACTTGCCCTGCCCCAAATCATTGACCACCACCAAGGGTTCACCCAGATTACTAAATACATTCGTAATCGCATCATCAACAAACTGCGGAGTCACGTTGCGATAAGCCTGAGCCATGGGCTTGACGGCGTAGTGATCCATCGTGTCATTAAATTCAAATACCTGTCGATTCCACCCTTCCCAAGGGTCTTCATCCAACGCCCAAACAGAGGCTGGCAGAAGCAGTAACAGACTAATTAATAAGCGCATGATTTGGTTCCTTAATCCTTGGCGCACATTAAATCAGCGACGAAAGCTAAACACAACACAACCCATTGTTCCAAAAACGCAAAAAGCCCCATAAGGGGCTTTCTGTATTCTACTGACTCGTCAGCTCGACATTAGAACTTGTGTTCTAGGCCCAGTGCTAGAGCAGTATTGGCATCACTATTGTCAGTTTCAAATTGGTTCACGTAAACGAACGCTTTTGTCGTTTTGGCCAATTTGTGATCAACACCTAGGCTTAGGCTAGTCGCACCAGCGGCTTTCTGATCGCCCATTTCATATTGAGCTTTCAAAGTATTCGCACCTAGCTTGTAAGCCACGTTGGCTGCATAACCTAGTTCAGCATCCGCTGTGTCCGCTTCATCTACATTATTGATTAGCGCACCGAAAGACGCATTACCTGCCTTAAAGATGGCGGTGACACGTTGAGTAGACTCACCTTTCACTTTGGTGTCATAAGCACCCGCTAGGTATAGGCTATCACTGCTAAATACAGCACTCGCAGAGTAACCATCGCTGCTACCATCTTCTGCTAAGATCGCAGAAACAGACACTTGCACACCACCCATTTTTTCTGTGGTGTAGTTAATGCTGTTAGCCATGCGGTTTTCACCGTCCAGTACGTTTTTCATATCGATAACGTCATTGAACTGATCAAACTTACCCTGAGATTTTTTCAATGGCGTATCCATGATACCCATTTTAACGGTACCCATTCCGGCGTATGCTAAACCAACGTATGTGTCACGTGGCTTAACGGTATTTGTATCGGTATCAGTACCATCATCTTCATCAGTCGCAAGACCATCATCAACCGCCAACTCAAATTCTGCTTGGTAAACCACTTTGGTGCTACCTAGGTCATCAGAACCTTTAACACCTAAACGGCTCGCATTGCTGGCTAATTCAAACGTTTCAGACGTCTCATCGTAGTTTAGAGACACATTCATCTTACCGTAGAACTTGCTTTCGGCTTGGGCGCCAGAGGCGAAAGCAGCGGCGGCGATAGCTAACACTAGAGGCTTTTTCATTTTCTTTACCTTCTCTTATGTTTCAATTAAGTGTCAGAAATATTACAAAGGCTATATGACAGTTTTGTTACATTCTTTCATTTAAATGACATTTTAATGAAGTTTTTATGCCTGACTGGTCACACTACGCCAAACACAGCACTTACGGGCTAAGAATAGACATAGTTAGACCAAAACACCTAGTTTTTGACCCATACGGTCAGAAATTCACTCTTAAATACGATTCTCATGGCACGGGGAAGCCTGAGGCCAACGACGAGCCGCAAATAGAACCAAATAATGATCTAGGCTGACCCAACGCCCTGCCCCAGTAAAGAACAGGGCTAGGCACATAATAAAGTAGGTCGTGGCCCATTCAATACCATTATTACTAATCACAAAGCCTCCTCTCTCGGTCAACCAAGCGTAATGCCCATGCTCCTGTAATATCGACTTAGCTCGGTCTAGACGGCCCATAACCTCCTCAACATCAGCGCTCGCAAACGGCGACAAGGGATCTGCCACGGCTTGCCAGCCATTGGGCCAGTGAACCATAAATATGGCGACCAACATGGTCGCCATGAGAGGCAGAGTCACCCATCTCACAGCCAAACCCACTACCAACAACACAGCCCCAATAATTTCGGTTAGCGTCGCCAGCCAAGCAAGCATAAGTGGAAACGGTAAACCCAAACCCCAATCCTCATTGCCAAACCACTGAATGACGCTGTCCATGTCCTGGAGCTTATTCATACCTGCTACCCAGAAAACAGGTGCCAGATACAATCGAAGGGCTAATGGCCCTAAGAAATTTAGCTGTTGCGACGCTTGCATGCCTTGCTGAAAGCGAGTCAAAAAAATCATTTACTCCCCTATTACCTTAAGTAAGCCCAACTGTCGCCATTGATTTAGTACCTCCATGACGGGACCTTCGATGGCTTGATACTCCAATGAATGCGTTTGGCAGAATTGCGCGATTCGCCCCTTGAGAGCCAAGGGTTCGCCCGTGCTCAAGGTTTCTAGCAGCAGGTAACTCATTGGATTTAATTCGATAAACCCCACATGCCAATCCATTTGGCGGTACACCATGAGAAAGGTTGCCACAGGCTCGTTTGGCAAATACGCTGATGATATTTGATGCACAGGCCATTGATAAGCCACCGGCCAGGCACAATCCCGTAAGCCAATACAATCCTCAAGATCAATGTGAGCCAGCACCTCAGGGCAATCCAACGTGTCGGTTACGTCCGCATGTAACTCCATCCATTCCCAGTGAGCTAACTCTTGGGCATAAGGGATGTCGTCTATCTCTTGCTGAGACAGAAACGTTAGAAATTCTTCACTGATTTGTAAGAACAGAGGCGTTTTGGCGTGGTAATCTCGGAAAAATTGTCGAACCAGTCGCGTCCAGCGATCCTCTCCAAGCACATCTTTTAAAACCGGAAACGCACCGGAAGCGAAACCTTCAACGTTATTAAAGAACAGTTCGCGGTAGACCTTTAACCGTCGCTCTTCCGTTTCAATTTCTTCGGGCGAGTTGTTTGGCTCACGAATAAGTCCACTTAATTCGCTCTGAAAGCGATGCAGGTCAGGCGCGCTTGGCTTCATGGCTGACCTCCCGTTGAATATCTCTAATCTGCCCAACTTCCGCCAAAAGTTCATTGATATCTGGAAAATTAAAGTCTCGCTCTAAGAGCGTTGGCTGCACACCATGAATCCGATAGGCGTGGGCCAATAGCTGCCAGACCTCCTCTTTCACGTCTGCGCCATGGGTATCCACCAAAAGATCCGGTGCTTCCTCATAATGCCCTGCCACATGAATGTAACGCACGCGATCTTTAGACACGCCGCTAATGTAATCAAACGGATCAAAGCCATGATTGACGCTGTTAACAAAGACGTTGTTCACATCAAGCAATAGCTGGCAGCCACTGAGCTCAGCCACCCGATTTACAAAAGCCAATTCGTCCATTTCATACTTCGCTTCTATGTACGCAGATACATTCTCCAATACGAGAGGCATATCTAGAAAATCTTGCACCCTTTTCACACGCTCCGCTACATGGCAAGCTGCTTCTTCGGTGAATGGCAAAGGCATAAGGTCATACATGTGGCCATTGTGACTGCAATAACTTAAGTGCTCACAGTATAAGGTGATATCGTACTCTTTGAAAAATTGCTTGAGTTGTTTTAGGAAAGCCATGTCCAGGGGATCATGGCTGCCTATGGATAAGGAAAGGCCATGACAAATAAAGGGTGCCTTTTCATTCAACTGGCGAAAGGCGCGACCAAAGCGGCCGCCCACATTAATCCAGTTTTCAGGGGCCAATTCAAAAAAATCGACATCCCCTTCGTTTAAGTTTGCAAGGTCGTCCAACATGCCCCTGCGTAATCCTAAACCTGCGCAACTTCCACTTATTGTCATGACTACCCCAAATGCTTAGGCTTTACCGCCGCACTTTCCTTCACCACACTTGCCTTCTTTTTCAGCTTTACCGCCGCATTTACCTTCGCCGCACTTGCCTTCAGACTTGGCTTTACCACCACACTTGCCTTCACCACATTTGCCTTCTTTCTCTGCTTTACCGCCGCACTTGCCTTCGCCGCATTTACCTTCTTTTTCAGCTTTACCGCCGCACTTGCCTTCGCCGCACTTGCCTTCCGCAACGACTTTGTAGCCAGATTCCATCACATTGGATGTGAAAGGATTTTCAGCTGCCATTGACGTCGCAGCCATGGATGCAGCTAAAGTAGCACCCAGTGCCACAGCCAATGGTTTCATAGTAGATTTAGACATGGTTTTAGTCCCCTCAGACTCTTTAATGATCATTCCCATCTGCTATCCGCATCATGCAGTCGCCAATAGGATGTGTTTCAGTGGAAATGCCACCACTGAGCAGTTTGAGCTTGCCCTAGTAAATTAGTTCATAGCGAGCACAAAAAAAGAGGCCTAAGCCTCTTTTTTTCATTATTTTTTGGAATTAGCCAGCCAATATGACTAGATTTTCTCGATAATCACACTGCCGATGGAGTAGCCCGCACCGAAACTACAGATCACACCCACCTCTCCAGAAGCAATGTCGTCCTTATATTGGTGATAAGCGATAATCGAACCTGCCGAGCTCGTATTCGCATAGGTGTCGAGAATCACTGGCGCTTCTTGCTCTTCGGCTGGGCGACCTAGCACACGCTTAGCAATCAATTGATTCATGCTTAAGTTAGCTTGGTGCAACCACATGCGCTTTAATCCTTCAGCGCTCATTTCAAGCTCTTGCAGGTGCGCTGTAATTTGCTCAGCGACCATTGGGCAGACCTCTTTAAAGACCTTGCGACCGTTCTGGACAAACAGCTTATCTTTCTTACCTAAGCCAGATTCATCACAACGATTTAAGAACCCCGCGTTGTTTCTAATATTATTAGAGAACACCGTCTGAAGCTTGGTGCCCAGTACCTTAAACTGCTGATCACTCGTCGCCGTCTCACTATCCTCGAGAATGACAGCCGTACAAGCGTCACCAAATATAAAGTGACTATCACGATCCTTAAAGTTCAAATGACCACTGCAAATCTCTGGGTTAACCATAAGTACGCATTTGGCACTGCCCGTCTGAATGGCATTAACCGCTGCTTGAATGCCAAATGTCGCAGAGCTGCACGCGACATTCATATCGTATGCAAACCCCTGAATACCCAATGCCGTTTGTACCTCTACGGCCATGGCTGGGTATGCACGCTGCATATTGGAACAGGCGACAATCACCGCATCGATGTCATCAACCGTTTTACCGGCCTGAGCCAAAGCCTCTTCAGCTGCCTTCATTGCCATCTCACACTGCAAAGAAGGTTCATCATTAGAACGCTCTGGAATGAAAGGCTTCATTCTTGACGGATCAAGGATACCGTCTTTGTCGACCACATTACGACTTTTGATGCCTGACGCTTTTTCGATAAATGCACTGGAGCTCTCGGCTAAGGCCTCAAGTGTCCCTGCCTCGATCTCTGCTTTATGTTCGTCATTGTAGCTTTGAACATAAGCGTTAAATGATGCAACGAGTTCATCATTTGAAATGGAATGCTCTGGGGTAAATAAACCTGTACCACTGATTACCACTTGTTTCATCCCGTACCCCTTTCGTCTTGTCTCTATGTAAATGTTTGTATCTACTTATTGTTACTACCTAACCCTTGGTAACATATACTCCTTTTTAGGGGGAAAACTATAATCCAAACCTTGACTAGTTTCCAGCCAAGGCATATGGATTTGTGACGGGATAATAGAAGATTCGCGACGATTCAGACGGGTTTACCTACTTATAGGTAAGCCCGTCTAGGTAGTCGCAGTCAGGGAACGCAAGGATTTAC
>Ga0181590_10002307_pt1 | contig 16093 bp, 21 predicted proteins | sample 071ome_34_FD_132446 | JGI IMG/M metagenome (GOLD analysis project Ga0181590, IMG submission 132446) | Coastal salt marsh microbial communities from the Groves Creek Marsh, Skidaway Island, Georgia - 071411BT metaG (megahit assembly) | ecosystem: Environmental > Aquatic > Marine > Intertidal...
AGTACCAAGTGTGTTCCTACGCACATTCGGTTGTAACTTCCGTTGTATGAACTTTGGTACTGACATCAAAAAAGATCGTTGGCAGCAGCACAAAGAAGGTCAAAGATACAATGCAGAAGTAAAAGCATTGATTGATGCTGGTGTACATGAGACAACAGAAAAATTTGAAGACTTGCCTATCATTCACACAGGCTGTGACACATATGCAAGTATCTATCCGGAGTTTAAACACTTTAACAAACTTGCAGAAGTAGATGAAGTGGTTGAACATTTACTGTCACTTACTCCAAACGGTAAGTGGACACAGGACAATGGTCAAGACATTCATTTGATCATGACTGGTGGAGAGCCTTTGTTAGCGTGGCAAAAGCTCTACATTGATTTGTTCGAACATCCACGTATGCAGGACCTAAAAAATGTTACATTTGAAACAAACACTACACAAACCTTACACGATGATTTCTTCAACTATCTCACAGATCAAGACAGATTTGAAGTCACTTGGAGTTGTTCCCCAAAACTTTCAGTTTCAGGAGAACCTTGGGAAACTGCTATACTCCCTAATATTGCTCGTGAGTATAGCCTTGTTGATGGTAGTGACATTTACCTTAAGTTTGTTGTCGCTAGTCAAGATGATTTTGAAGAAGTTACAAGAGCTGTGGAGGCTTACAGAGGTGCCGGGGTACAATGTCCGGTATATCTTATGCCGTTGGGCGGACGCAGTGAAGAATACAATCTCAACGTCAAAGAAGTCGCAGAAGCATGTATGGAGCGAGGTTGGCGCTTCACACCAAGACTCCACATATCCCTATTCGGAAATGCGTGGGGGACTTGAGAATATGTTTGATCCGGAAGAATTTATTAATGATCAACACAAACGGGCAATGCAAGCACACATTGAAACACCCGAACAACGTGCAAGAGAGGCAGGACTATAATGGGATGGTGGAAAAAACTAATTAGAGATGCAGGAATTAAAAAGAAAATTGAAGAACCTGTAAAAGAAAAGACAGCAGAAGAAGAACGTAGAGCTATTCTACAGCGAGAAAAAGAAGATGCAACTCGTGCTGGTAAAGCATGGGTAGGAGTACTTGATACACAGGTCAATCCCGATAATATTAAGAATGGATTTTTTGAACTTGACTGGAATAACCAATTTATAGAAGAACTACTTGATGCAGGATATTCAGGTGAAACTAATGAAGACATTGTAAATGGATGGTTCCGTACTATTGCTATGCAGATTTTGGAAGAAGACGGACTTGACAAAGATAGAGAAATGGGTTATATTAATGTTAAACCTATAGACAAGGACAAATCAGAGGTAAGTTAATGACCTATATATTAGTAGACACTGCGAATACATTCTTTCGTGCAAGACACGTAATCAGAGGCGATGCTGACACAAAACTTGGCATGGCATTCCATATTACACTTAATTCAATTAAGAAAGCATGGCAAGACTTTAACGGTAGCCATGTGGTGTTTTGTTTAGAAGGACGTAGTTGGCGCAAAGACTACTATGAACCATACAAGCGTAACCGTCAAGAAACTCGTGACGCAATGACTGAGTCGCAAGCAGAAGAAGATAAACTGTTCTGGGAAGCGTTTGATCATTTTAAAGAGTTTGTTACAGATAAAACTAATTGTACTGTTCTTCATCATCCACAACTCGAGGCAGATGATTTAATTGCAGGTTGGGTACAAAATCATCCTAATGATAAACATGTTATTATTTCAACTGACGGTGACTTTGCACAGTTAGTTGCACCTAATGTTAAACAGTATAATGGTGTAACAAACACAGTAATTACACACGAAGGATATTTTACAGACAAAGGCAAGCCGGTCATTGACAAGAAAACAGGTGAACCTAAGCCAGCACCTAATCCAGAATGGCAGTTGTTTGAAAAGTGTATGCGTGGCGACACTAGCGACAATGTTTTCTCTGCATATCCAGGTGTGCGTAAGAAAGGCACAAAGAATAAGGTAGGTTTGTTAGAAGCATTTGCTGACAAAGGTACAAAAGGCTACAACTGGAATAACTTGATGTTGCAGCGTTGGGTAGATCATAACGGTGAAGAACATCGTGTGCTTGAAGATTATAATCGTAATGTTGTGTTGTGTGACTTATCTGCACAACCTGCAGAAATTAGAGAGATAATTAACACAGTAATTACACAAAACAAAACAAAAAACATTTCACAAGTAGGTTTACGTCTTATGAAGTTTTGTGCTACATGGGATCTACAACGTGTAAGTGAAAATGCTCAGTTATATGCTGAGCCATTACAAGCGAGGTATATGGGATGACTGTAAGAGCAAAAGAAATATTAGATGGTAAGTTTTGGATTTTAGAAGATCAAGGTGTTAAAATTGCAACGCTTTCGCTATCAGATGATAGATATATTTTAAGTGATACAAATGGAACAAGATTTGTAAAAAATGCAAAACAGATAGAAAAATCTTTTGGAAAAATTGATTGGGCAAAATTAGAAATTACAGAAGTAACAAACAAAGAAGTTCATGGGTTTGATACAAGTTGCATACCTCATAATCCATTGTTTGATGTAAAAAATAAACTTCCGTTGTTTACAAAAAGTCCAAAATCTAAGAGCTTATATTGTGCTGGATATTTTATTATCCGATTCGAAAAGGGTTGGGTTAAGAGTTTTTGTCCTAAATTAATTACATTAGAAAGATACGAATATAAAGGCCCTTTTAAAACTAATTTAGAGATGCGTACAGAATTGAGTAAAGCAAATGCCAAGTGATCCTATCAATACAATTCCTGTGCAACAATTTATTTCGCAGGTAAAAAGTGCTGACGCAAGTAATGCAAAAGAAGTAAAACTAGACATTCAAACAGCAAAAAAACTAGCGTTTACATTAGGTGAAGTTATGACAAAACTCAACGGTAATTTAGAAGAAATATTAGAAAAAAAATATTCTAGAGAAGACGAAACAATTAAGGTTGAGTTAGACGGCGGAAATCACTGGTAAAATCGGATAAATATATGCGTATATAATTAAGGAAATACGCATATGAGTAGACCAAAACCTACAATATTGTTAGAACATATAGATAAAAAAACCTATAAAAGCGAACAAATTCTAGATGCGGATGCCATATGGGCAGTGTTCTATAACAATAAACCTTTTAATTTAAAATCATCAAATAGTCTAACAAATTATCCAGGACCTAAATATAAAAAGGTTAGTTTTTCTAACCCAGGTCATGCAATTAATCTAGCAAAAAAACTTAATGATATGTTTTCTTGTACAGAATTTACAGTTGTTAAATTGTCATCTGGCGAAACTGTTAATATAGATAATGAGTGATGAACTGGAAAGAAACATACACAAAAATTTTTCTTAAAAATGCAGGTAAATCAATAAATGAAGCCAGCATTAAAGAAGTTATGCCTTTATGGTGGCAGAATACACGGTCAAAAGAAACGGGTGGATTACGCCTTACTGAAGCAGGATATGACTTTATAAAAAATGAACTTGATCTACAAACGTATCAGGTGCCTTATCCTGCTGATTTTGAATTTACAACTAATGTTGTAATATGGATGGATCAATTTATTGATTGTCCTTATTACTTAGATCGTCAAGGTATAATAGTAACCAATGAAAAGAAAGCAATGGAATTGCATCTTTTTTCAGGTGATGTAAGAAAATATGGCTTAATAAAGGCCATGAATCGGCAAAAGTAATAGATTATTACTAAATAATCTCATATGTTAACTCATAAACATTTGGTAGTACGGGCAGAAGTTGACAAGCCCATAGTCAACAAAAACAAAGCGATCCAATTCTTACGATCCTTGATTAAAAAAATAAAAATGAAGCCTATGTATGGTCCTACAGCAAGTTACTGTAAAATGCCTGGAAATAGAGGAGTTACAGCGTTTGCTATAATAGAAACAAGTCATATTGCAATGCATATATGGGACGAATCTAATCCTTCGCTAGTGCAATTAGACGTGTATAGTTGCAGTGATTTTGACCCTAAGACTGTGTTCGAACACATAGAACCTATGCAACCTAGGCATATAGATTACAAATTTTTGGATAGAGAAAACAAATTTATTGAAGTTTTGGCAAATTAGTGGTTGACTCTTAGTATAGTTGGTGCTATAGTATATACATACTAAGGCACTGAGTTAAACAAGGAGTTACAATGGAAAACGTAGCAATTCGCACACTAAGCCCTAACAAGGCTAAAAACAGCATTAAACATGCTATTAAGAAACAACGTCCTATCTTTATTTGGGGACCTCCAGGTATTGGTAAATCGGACATTGTACACCAAATTGGTGAATACATGGACGCTCATGTAATTGACGTTCGTCTATCACTATGGGAACCTACAGACATCAAAGGCATTCCGTATTACGCCGCTAACGATAATACAATGAAATGGGCACCACCTGTAGAACTTCCAGATGAAAAGTTTGCTAAAAAACATAAAGCAATTATCCTTTTCTTAGATGAAATGAATTCTGCGGCGCCAGCAGTACAGGCGGCCGCTTATCAACTTATTCTTAACCGTAAGGTTGGCACATATGCATTGCCAGACAATGTTTATATTGTTGCCGCAGGTAACCGTGAAGCTGACAAAGGCGTAACATATCGTATGCCGGCGCCGTTGGCTAATCGTTTTGTTCACTTGGAACTTGCAGTCGATTTTGATGATTGGTTTCAATGGGCAGTAGATCACAACATCCACAAAGATGTTGTAGGTTACTTGACTTTTAGTAAAAAAGACCTTTACGATTTTGATCCGAAATCTCCAAGCCGTTCTTTTGCAACACCACGTAGTTGGTCGTTTGTAAGTGAACTGCTCGAAGATGAGCTTGATGAAGAAACAACAACTGATCTTGTGTCAGGTGCTGTAGGCGAAGGCCTTGCAATCAAGTTTGTCGCTCACCGTAAGGTAGCGGCTCAAATGCCTAACCCAACTGACATTTTGACAGGAAAGGTTAAAGAGCTAAAGACCAAAGAAATCAGTGCCATGTATTCCTTGACGGTCTCGCTCTGCTATGAACTTAAAGAAGCGTCCGACAAAGGCGATAAGAAGTTTGACAACAAAGTTGACAAGTTCTTGCGTTTTATGATGGATAACTTCGAAACTGAATTGGTTGTAATGGGTATCAAATTAGCCCTCACTCAATATGCCCTGCCAATTGATCCAGACGAAGTTGAATGTTTCGAAGAGTTTCATGATCGTTTTGGTAAGTATATCACCAAAGCACAACAGGCATAACACTAAGGAGTTTGGGCGGTCTCCTCAAAAAAACCGTCCATTTTTACTTGACAAAGGAGCAAATATTAAATATAATATATGCACAACTTAGGAGAACATGGCAATGACATCCGTAAAAGATACCGCAACAAAACTTAAAAATTGGCAACCAGATCCAAATATTACGCCTGAAGCACTTGCAGAAATGCGCAAGGAAGTGTTAGATAAAATAATTGTAGCTCGGGTAGGTTTGCTCCTAAGACATCCATTTTTTGGTAACATGGCCACACGTTTAAAAATACAAGCATGTGACGATTGGTGCCCTACTGCGGCTACAGACGGTCGTAATTTATATTTTAATACCCAATTTTTTAATGAATTGTCTAACAAAGAAATTGAATTTGTTATTGCACACGAGATCCTACACTGTGTATTTGATCATCTTACAAGACGTGATGATCGTAATCCTATGTTATACAATATTAGTGCAGACTATATTGTAAACAACTTGCTAGTACGAGATCGTATTGGAGAGAAACCTAAACTAATTGACTGCTTCCAAGATTTTAAATATGACGGCTGGACTTCAGAAGAAGTATACGACGAACTGTTTAAAGAAGCAGAAAAAAACGGCAAAGAATTTTTAGAACAACTTGGCGAATTACTAGACGAACACCTTGACTGGGAGGGCGATTCACAAGATGGTAAAGACGGGAAGAACAAAAAGAAAGGTCCTCCTAAATACTCAAAAGAAGAGCTTCGTAAGATTAAAGAAGAAATTAAAGAAGGTATGATGAGCGCCGCACAGGCTGCAGGTGCAGGGAATCTTCCAGGTGAGATCAAACGTATGATCAAAGACCTTACAGATCCTAAAATGAATTGGCGTGAAATTTTACGTCAGCAGATTCAAAGTACTATTCGTAATGACTACACATTTAGCCGTCCGTCACGTAAGGCTTGGCACACTGGTGCTATTCTTCCTGGCATGAACTTTGACGAAACTATTGACATTTGTATTGGTATTGATATGAGTGGTTCGATTGGAAACGATCAAGCACAAGACTTCTTAGGTGAAGTAAAAGGAATCATGGACGAGTACAAGGAGTACAATATTAAACTATGGTGTTTTGACACAAAAGTATACAATGAACAGGATTTTAGTTCTGACAGTGGATCTAGTTTACTTGATTATGAAATCATGGGCGGTGGTGGTACCGACTTCGATTGCAATTGGGAATATATGAAAGAAAACGATATTGTTCCTAAGAAATTTATCATGTTTACAGACGGATATCCTTGGAGTTCATGGGGTGACGAGGACTATTGCGACACAGTCTTTATAATCCATTCTAACAGGGATAAAGATCTACAAGCACCATTTGGTACAACTGCACACTATGACAAAAACGCTGCTTAAGAATCCTAATCCATTAAACTTTTTTGACTGTAGAAAGTCAAAAGTTCCTCCACCTTACTTTGAATATATTAATATTCCTTTGAGGTATAATCTTGAAGATAGTATATCTAAATGGATATACCAACATCAAAAAGGCAGATATTATGTAGGCAAATCTGTAGGTATAACAGAAGAAAATAGTATAAACACTATACTAAAAATAGGGTTTGAAGACCCAAAAGAACTTTCTTATTTCACTTTGGCATGTCCACTTTTGAAATACAAGTAAATATTTTTCAATAATTAATATTATAAAGGAGTTAATTAACTATGACTGACGAAGTAAAAAACGCTGAAGCAACTGCGCAACCTGCTCCAGCAACAACTGCTCCTGCACAAGAAGCTCCAATAGAACTTACTGTACAGGATTTAGGCAACATCAAACAAATTATTGATGTAGCAAGCCAAAGAGGTGCTTTTAAACCAAACGAAATGACTATTGTTGGTACCACATATACTAAATTAGAATCATTTTTAAATGCTGTTGCGGCGCAACAAAAAGCTGCACAACCAGCAGCAACTGAAGGAGACAAATAATGGCCCTTAAACATGTAGGTCGCATTGCGGCTAATAAAAGGAAGGTAGTAGTGGCATATAGAACTATTCCTGGTGAACCAGAAAACTGTTTAGTAGTTACTACAGAAAATCTTGATGCAGCTGATCACGATTCATTAATGAAACTAGTAGAATCTGATGCAGGGCAACAAGAAGAAGAATTTGCAACTGCTATGGCAAGAACACGTCTAGCAGATGGTAGAATTATGCTTGCAGGATTTCATACTACAGGTAAAATGACAAAAGTACCTACAAATAGTGTAGAAATGACACCAGACCGCAATACTGTTATTAAACTAGATGAACTTAACAAACTTATTGCAGAACAACGCGGTATTGCTATTGAGGATCTAGCAGTTAAATCTCCAGATAATCAACCATCTGAAAAACAAGAATCAACACTTGCTACTGCTAATGATGTTCCTCCTGCACAAGATGGCGTTTTAAGTGATGAACAACTTGCAGCACAATACAGATCTCAAGCAGATTCTTTGTTTAAAGAAGCAAAAGCCTTGAGAGAACAAGCCGAAGCACTTGTTCCTACTAAGAAAAAGTCTGTAAAAGAAAGTGCCTAAAAAGAAAGTTCTACCAAAAGACATTGTAGAACATTGGCCGGAAGTACTCAAAGACGTAGAATTAAAAGTAGTACCGGTCAAGTATCTTCATGCGGTTAGAGTATATTTTAAGGATGGTAAAGTCTGGGATATTGATGTTGCTGAAACTCTTAAAAAGAACCCTAGCGAAAAAAGCATAGAAAAAACACTTGAAAACCTTTTTTTAGAATACGAAGACACTATACAAAACGTTGATTTTAGGCTTAATACTGCTAAAGTAAAAGCAGATATACAGGCTAGAACCAAATATTTTATGAAAAAACGCAGGTGAGATTATCTACAAAAATGTATAAATACATATAGATATTCCAGGAGTTAATAAATGGCCCTAAGATTAAGACGTGGTACAAACGCTGAAAGACTTACCGTAACGCCAGAAAGTGGCGAGATTATATATGTTACAGATTCGAAGAAACTATATGTTGGCGATGGTTCAACAGTAGGAGGAAATCTAGTAAGTGGTGTAAATGACATCATTGATGATGCAACACCGCAGCTGGGTGGAGATTTAGATCTAAATGGTAACAATATTACTGGTAACGGTAATATAAACATCAATGGTACAATTACTGCGTCTGGAAATATCAATCTTGGAGACGGTAGCGGCGATACAATTAGTGTTGGTGGAGAAGTAAGTGGTAACTTAATTCCAACAGCAGATAACTCTTTTGACTTAGGTTCTAACAGCAATAGATGGCAAAGTGCATTTTTCAGTAACTTGCAAGTAGATGGACAACTTGATGCAATAGCGATCAATGGTGACATTATTGCAGATGACAGTACTGTGGTTTTTGATGCTAGTGCAAACACACTACGAGCTGAATCATTAACAGGAACATTTACAGGTAACGTTATTGGTAATGTTACAGGTAATGTTATAGGTAATGTAACAGGTAATGCCGCTGGTAACCATACTGGAACTTTTCAAGGGGATATAACAGCCACAGGAACCTTTGATGGTGACATGACTGGTAGTGTATTTGGCAACGATAGTTCTGTTATGTTAGATGGTAATTCATCTGAAATAGTTGGTAACATTCGTGTAATTGCAGCCGACAGCACAGATTTTAAAATTATTTACAGATGTTTTGAAGATACAGATGCAGGACATGCATTATTATTAGGAAGAGCTAGAGGAACAGTTGATGCACCTACAGCTTTATTACCCGGTGATCAAACTGGTGGTGTGCTTTTTACTGACGCATCAAAACAATCAACTGTAGGAAGTATTTATGGTGAGGTTGATCCAGATGGTACACCAACTCCAACTGTAAGTCCTGGAAAAATTTCTTTCAGAGTTGCAAACAGTGTAGGTAGTCCTGTAGAAAGAGCATATATTTCTTCTAACGGATTTTTCAATACATTAGGTGTTCATGTAGGACAAAGTACTGCACCAACAGGTATTGGCTTCTACAGTTTAAATAGTAGTTCTGTACCAGGATCAGACGGTCCAAGACTACTAATGCGTAGAGCAAGAGGCACTTATGATACACCAACAGCAGTAGTTGACACAGACGTACTACACAGAATTACATTTGGTGGTCACGACGGTACTTCATTTAGTGATAATGCATTTATTACAGCTCGTGTTGATGGAACAGTTAGTACAGGTGTAATACCGACTAGCATTGATATTAAAACAACAGATAGCGCAGGAAGTGTACAAACAAACAGCACATATAGAACAGATGGTGCTACAGAATTTAATGGTGCTGTAAAACTTGCAAATTATGCTGACTCAACAGCAAGAGATGCAGCAATTCCAAATCCAGAAACAGGTATGATGGTGTTCTTGACAGGTACTTCTAAAGCACAAGTTAACACTGATGGTACAACAGGTGGTTGGGTAGACTTACACTAATACACTTTTGGTATTTTCTAAAACTTCAATATTCATAGATTGCATAGGTCCGATTTCGTACGCATGAAGAAAGCCTTTGAGTCCTTCAACATCTCCGTCCATCATCCAATCACTGGCATTTTCTTTTACGTAATCTAAACCTGCTCGCCAGATAGCATGTTCTTTAGAATCCTTATGTGCTGTCCAAAACCAATCATCTATTTCACTATACCAGTCTTTTGTACTTTTATTTGCTTGCCAATAATTATCGTGCCAAGTGCTATTATAAATTAATGGACGTAAAATACGCTCATGATATTTTCTATGGTTTGTCCATATTTCACTCATATTTTTTGGCCTCCAATAAGGCAAAAACTTAGGATTAAATTCTAGCGAACGCTTTATTACATGGCATTGTTTTGCAATTATATCTGCACCTTGTGGATGCCAATAAAAGTATTCTACACTGGTGTTATCATAATCTTCGATAAATTCACTTACAGTTGCAATGTTACAGGCTTTGTCACTAAAACACATTTTAAAAACGTTATCTTTGATATAGGTTCTTGGTTTTTCTATTCCTAATAACATACATATTTTTTTATCTTTGTCAAACCTTTTACGTATTTCTTTCATATGTAAAAAATTATGACGCATAAATCCGCTAGGGTTCATTCTTTCTCTAGTTTTTTCTATCCATCCTGCATCACCATAACTTCTAAATAAGTCAAACAATCCAGTGCTTAAATCGATGACACTAATTTTAGTATTTGGACTGCGTTTTTTTAATTCTTTCAATCTTGCTTCTGTTTGTAATTTGTATTCAGCACCCTCATTCCAGTTGTTCATATTGGTGGGGTTTATTGTAGTAAGGTTATTTAAATCTTCCATAACATTTGTAACAACTTCGTCGATAAACAATCCTTGTCTTAGAAATGCTTCTAGAATATTATTGCTATCACCGCCGCCGCTAAAAGCAAGACAAATATAATCATATTTTTCTCTAATTTGTTTTGCCCTTGCAAAATACAAATCATCTAGACTTTGTTGAGGTTCAATATGCCAAGGATAATTGTCAAATGTATCATTATTGAATATCCATTCTAAAGGTTTTTTTGACTGTGTTGAATGTATACAAGCATGAATTTTACTTGTAAAAATCTTATTATCACAAATATAGTAGCCTAATTCAGCATAAGGTATTTTCATCTTTTATAACTTCCTTGAAAAAATTAAAACGCGGATGCCAACGTATCAACAGCATTATTCTAGTGTCCTCAGTATTATGATTTTCTACACTATGTAAAACACTGGTATTGATAATTACTGGTGTTGTAATAGTATGACTTTCTATTACCTCAATTTTTGTTTTATCTATAGGCCATCTTCCGTCCATATTTTCTGCATCAACTTTATAAAATTTTGTTTCGCTTTTTTCTGTATTTGCAATAGGAATGTTTAAACCATACCAACTTAAATCTTGTAAATTCTTTATTCCGCCGCCATCAATGTGCGGAGGAATATGTAATCCTGGCGGGGTTACATAAAATGTAAATCTTTGGGGCAATATATTAAAATTGTTTTTAAGATAATCATACAATGCTGTAGATATCTCTCTGCTATCACTATCTATGCTGTGTCGCAAGTTACCGCCAGATCGATGATCTAAATTGCCTTGTTTAATTTGATTTATATAATCAAAACATTCTTTTTTTATTGCATTTAAATTAGAAATATGTATCTTATGGATATTTTTTGGGATCATTTATATTGCCATTTCGCATTGATACACATATTTATTTGATAAATATTATTGGAGAATAGATATGATATTTACAAAAAAGTTTGTTAGACCTTCAGTAGAAGTAGATTGGTACACACCAAGTGAAGAATTTATGTCTCATATACAATCTACATATATTGATACAGGAAAATGTATTAGATTTAGAGAAAAATCATTAGATGAAACAGGTTGTGTAGTAACAATATTATCAGAATGGGCCGATGGTACTGATATAAATGCTGTAATGTCAGATCCTATGTGGGAAGCAGAAAAAGACAAAGAAGTTGCTTGGAACGAAGGTTCTGAAATTTTGATGTTGGAAATCAAAAGAGGTGATGAAGTAGTATTGTCTCAATAACTTTCTATAATAGAAAAATTATTATTTTTTACACTTTCTAAAACATAATCAAAACTAGGATTTTTTTCAAATTTAGTCTGTAATATTATCCTATCTTTAGGACCATCACAGTAAAAACTATGAAATACATCTGTATTTACTAGATATACATCACCTTCTTGTACAGAAAGTTCTTGTACAAAATCTACATTTTGATAATCGTCAATTTCTATATTTCTACTGCTACCTTTGCCTTGTGAATTTGTGTTTACTTTAATACTTGCCAATTTGTTAATGTGTTCCTCATCATACCATCTTACCCAGTCACCTGGATTAGATTGAAGTGCAATGTTTAAAGCAACTTTGCAATCTATTCCATCTTTGTGTATCTTCCATCCTTTGCCCACAGGACTATAAAATGCTTTCTGTATCCATTTATTGTCCCACTTTCTTACCTTTAGATCTGTATTTTCCCATATTGAATTCCACATACTGTTGAGATAATCATCAACTTCAATCCATTGGTAGCCTTTGTCAGGATTGTGTTTTTTTAAAACTTCATTTCTTAATTTTTCAATAGTATCGCTAGGTAATTTGCCTAACATGTGAAAATATTTCATTCTTTTTCCTTATATATATGTGGCATATGGGTTTTAAATAAATGTACAACATCTGGTAAAACTTGTCGCCAATTAGTACCTCTCTGCTTATCAAGTATATCCATGTTTCGTATAAAGGTATGTAAGTATTTTTCCTCACTATGATCTAAATACTTTTTTAAAAGCCTAATCTCAGCAGTTGCCCATTTATCGTATAGTTCATATCCAAAGTTTTTTTCTAATGTATCAATGATTTCTAACTTTGCAGACTTAGGCAAGTAGCGCATATCTAACCATTTAGGTCCTTCTAAAAATCTAAAATTACATTCTACGTTTAATCTTTTACCTAATTCGCATACTCTGATAACACTGTAAGGAGATGCGGTACCAACACATGTGCTTATATAATGTATATCAATACCATTGTCTTGAAGTGTAATAATATTATTTTTAACCTTAGAAAAATCACCCGGGTGTCTTATTAATTCATATCTATCGCCTACATCATCTATGCTCACACATAACAAGACATTTTTAAAATGTTTCCATTTATCAATTACTTTTTTGTTAATTACAGATAAATTTGTATCATATCGTAGTTCTATATTTTTTGCATAACCTTTAGAAATTAAAATGTCTAGAGTTTTTTGCATAGCAGGAACAACTAATGGTTCCCCTCCTGTAAAGTATATGTGACGCAATCCAGGAGCCATCTTATCAAAAGTGCTCCACCATTTATCAGTTTCCCACCATCTAGGTGTATCTTTCATTTGAGTTTTGCCGTGTGCATCTTTAAAAAATTCAAATGTTTTTGCATGCCCTTTTTTATAAGATCCGTCACCGTATCCTAAAGAAATCCAATCATCATACCATTGATTGCTATGTTGCGGACTACACATAATACACTTTTGATTGCAAAGATTACCGAATCGTAAATCTAAATTAACAATTTTTGTTTTATCTAAATCTATTGTACCATCCGAATTTGTAATTTTATGAGCTTCATAAAATCTAGTATATTCTGGAACTTGTGGTGTTGTATGCCATAGGACCCTTTGTCTTTTACTTACTCCTCTTTTGTTTTCTGTATTGAAAAATCCAGGTAAACCTTTGGTGCTTTCTTCAGAGTCATAACAATTTCTGCATCTTAAAGGTTTTATATTTTTACTTAATTCTAACCTTTGTTTTTTATGCGTTTCACTGTTCATTGCTTCCTCGATACTATGTGTCATTATGTTCATAGTATTACCATCTTTGTCTTGAGCCATACCAAAGTCTTTATCAAAATTTGCTAGGCAACAAAGTTTAAAATCTCCTTGTCCATCTATTTCAATTTGATTCCATGCTTCAGGACAAAAACTTTCTAAATTATATTCCGATTTTGATGTCAGGTTATCAACAATTTCTTGAACAGATAATATTTCTTTTATATCTACAATTCCGCCGCCTGCAAATAGGTGGCCTTTTGTACCTGTTTCTATTCCAAGTTCAAGTGATTTAGTGTTATTCCGGTCATCTTTTCCTATTTTTGTAAATTGTATTCCATTTTGTACACCATCGTTTATTTTTTTAACGTCTCTAAAATCATGTTCAACAAAACGCTTTTTGGCTATATCACTTAATCTACTTTCTTTTGAGGCGGCAAATAAAGTACCAATTGCTACTGCTTCAGCCCCTAACTCTAGATATTCCCTAATGTGTTGATAGTTAGATATACCTCCGCATGCTATTAACGATACACCCGGATAAGCATTTAAAAAAGTTTTTAAGTTTTCTTTGAGATCTGAGTTTGCCATAGTTGTTACAGTTCCCGCAGCGTCTGGACCTTTTATTAAATAGGAATCAAAGAAACTTTTTCCGTAGATTTTTTCCAATTGCATTGCACTGTATATGTCGGTAGTTTTATAATATAATTTTTTGTCAGCAAAATCTTTTCTAAGTTTTTCATACATATCATCAAAAAGTTTTTTATCGTTATCTGTAAAATCTTTTGGTTGTTCTAATCCACCTGTGATAACAACTTCTATATGAGAAAATTGTACTTTATTAAGAATAGTTTTAATTTTTTGATATGCAAAAGGATGTTGTATAGACCTTGAACCTAAACTAATCGATAATGTGCTAGATCCTGTTTCTTTATTGTAATTTAAAAGATCTTTTTCAAAGGCTTCCCAATCTATATAACCTGTTTCTTTATGAATAAAAGTAAGAATGGTCATACAAGGAAGTATACCTGCATGGTAACATGCTATAGCTAACTTGCTATCAGACACATGGTTCATTGAGGCTGCTATAATTGGATGGGGAGTTTCTACTATCATCAGTTATATTTATCTACGCACTTAACTCCAATAAATACGATATGAAACTTGCAAACAAAAACGACAAACTAGGTTACTATTCTGTAAACGGCATAGAATTTGACAGTAAGATTCAAGCATGTTTGTATGCACAAACTGTTGACGGACATATAATCTGGCATTTCAATAATAAATTATTTGGATCTTATCCTTGGCACATAGAGCCTGAAAAAAGTTTAGATGCACTGTATGACGAAAGAGCAAAACAACTTAGAGACACCTACGACTACATAATTGTTTCATATAGTGGAGGTGCAGACAGCCAAAATTTAGTAGAAAGTTTTTTGCGACAAGGATTGTTTATTGATGAAATAATAGTCAACACAATGGAAAACGCAAACAAAAAATATACAGTATTAGACAAAAGATTCAAAGATGCCAAGAACGCAGCCGCTGAACACCATTTTCAAACTGTTCCTAGGTTAAAAGAAATAGAAAAAAGATCTCCTAAAACAAAAATTACTGTACTAGATATGACAGATTATTTAATGTCATCTTGGTTAGAAAAAGGCGATGCTAGTTGGATCATGGACAAAAGAGAAGGGCTCAATCCTTTGAATGTTACAAGATTTAATTACATTCATTTTGACAATGTTAGAAAGAGATTTGATAGAAGTAAAAAAATAGGCTTGATATTAGGTATCGAAAAACCAAGAACATACTACAATGACAAAAAAGAATTTTACATAAGATTTAATGATAGAGCAACAAATATTATTACCATAGAAAATCATATTAAAGAATATGACAACGCAGTAGTTGAATATTTTTACTGGGCGCCTGAATGCTGTGAAATGTTAGCAAAACAAGCTCATGTTGTAAAAAGATGGATAGAAAACAATCCCCAATATCAGAACTACTGGCGAGTAGGTATTTTAAATTTTGACATCTATAGAGAAATACATGAACCGCTCCTACGTAATATATTATACTCAACCTGGAATGCAGAATGGTGGCAAGCAAGTAAAGCAACATTAGATTGGTATAGTGAGTTTGATAATTGGTTTATTAGAGGTTATAAAAATACCAAACAGCATCATATTTGGCGAGAAGGTATAAACTACCTAAGAAATAATGCACCTGATTTTGTAAACTATGAACACGGGTTTGCAGATGGATTGAAGGTAATTTCTCATCAATATTACGTAGGCCAGATTTCAGTATAGTCAAATCAATTACAGTTAAATAACTTACAATTATTAACAAGGAGAATTTTTAATGTTGAATAATTTTTCAGAAAGACATCCGCGTACAATCGCAAAGATGATTTCATGGCGTGTTTTGCTTACGATTTC
>Ga0181590_10002317_pt1 | contig 16073 bp, 12 predicted proteins | sample 071ome_34_FD_132446 | JGI IMG/M metagenome (GOLD analysis project Ga0181590, IMG submission 132446) | Coastal salt marsh microbial communities from the Groves Creek Marsh, Skidaway Island, Georgia - 071411BT metaG (megahit assembly) | ecosystem: Environmental > Aquatic > Marine > Intertidal...
TGGTAAGCAAAAAGAATTATTTAAAATTTCACTAATTAGCTTAATTATAATTATTATTTTATTATTAATTTTAATACCACAATTTGGAACTATTGGAGCTGCAATATCAACCTTAATAGGGGTATTTATTGCAAATATTTTGCTTTTAAGAAAAATTTATTTACATGAAAATATTACACATAATTTATAGTCCTGGAATTGGAGGCTCAGAAGCAGTATTTATTAATTATATTAATGCTCTAAACGCAAGAAAACATACTTCTTACAGTGTTACTAATCATAATTTTTGTTATAATGAGAAAATCAGCAATTTATGTGCAGATTACTTAACAATTAAATTTAGAAATTTTACCAATATTTCTGTTATATTAAGAGTAAGAAAATTTATTAAAAAAAATAAAATTGATATTATCATTTGTCATAATGGTAGAGCAATGAAAATCGCTAAATTAGCCGCATTTAAGCTAGTTCCAATTGTTGCCATAAATCATTTATTTGATAATGTTAAACATTCTAGAAAATGTGATGCTGTTTTCTGTATGACTGATTATTTCAAAGAGTTTTTAATTCGCAAAAAACATAATGCAGAAAAAATTTATATAGTTCCCAATTTCTTAAATTCCTTACCATTAAAAAAATATAAACAACGAAAATTAAAAGCTACTCCAATTCTTGGCCTGTTAAATAGAATGGATAAAAATAAAGCAAACCATAATTTTCTATCAGCATGTAAAATCCTTAAAGAAAAAAAATTTAAAGCGATTCTTGCTGGTGACGGACCAGAAAGAACTATGCTAGAAAAATATATTAAAGATCATGATTTAGATAATAAAATTAAAATAATTGGTTGGATCGATAGCAAGCAAAAAGAAGATTTTTTCAATAAAATAGATATATTATGTATTAGCTCTATTTATGAAACATTTTCAATGGTAGCATTAGAAGCAATGGCAAGAGGAATACCTGTAATATCCACAAAATGCCATGGTCCTGAAGCTATTATCAAACATAAATATGATGGTTTATTATGCGAAGTAAATGATTCTGAGGATCTTGCAAAGCAAATATCATATTTGTTAGATGAACCAGAAATATATAAAATAATGTCAAAAAATGCCTATAAAACATCAGGTTACTATTACAGTAAAAATATAGCATCTATAATAGAAGATAATTTACAAAAAATTATTAAACAAAAGAAAAATGTTAAGAAAATTAAAGCAAAAAATCCTTAAAATATTTTTATATGAAAGCTGGAATATAGGCTTTGCTAAATGGAATGAAAATGATCATTTTCAGGATATTGAAAATAAAAAATTTACATGGCTGCCTAAGAAATATTTCTGGCATTATTATGCAGACCCTTTTTTTATTAAGCAGGGTAAGAATAATCTTCTTTTTGTAGAAGATTATAATTCAATATCTCGTAAGGGAAGGATATCACTATTATTATTGGATAATAATTTTAGAATTATAAAAAAATATTTTAATATAATAAAATCCAAATTTCATCTTTCTTACCCTCAGATAATTAAACAAGGAAATAATTTTTTTATGTTACCAGAATGTTGTAGGTCTAAAAAATTAACTCTTTATAGATCTGAAAACTTTCCAGTTAAATGGCAAAAAGAAAAAGATATTTTAGCTGAAAAAGCAATTGATGCTACAATCCTCAAGCATAATAATTTATATTGGTTATTTTATATGAAGGGAGCATATGAATTACACATAAATTACAGTGATAATTTGCATGGAGAGTGGCAGCCTCATCCTAAGAATCCCGTAAAAACTGGCCTGGAATCTGCACGTCCTGCTGGTAATTTTTTCACGAAAAATAATAAATTATATCGTCCAGCACAAAATTGCAGCAAAACCTATGGTGGGTCAATTGTAATTAATCACATAACTAAATTAACTGTTAAAGATTTCGAAGAAGAGCAGGTGAAAGAAATTTTTCCTAATTTTACTAATATTTACAATAAAGGTATACATACAATAAATTTTAATGATGGCCTTTGTATAATAGATGCAAAAATATATAAATTTACTCTATTAAAACCACTTATAAGTATTTTAAGGGTTTTCTACCGCCTATTTAAATAGATAGATCTATAAAGTAAGTTTATCTATGTAGATTTACTAATTAACAAATTACGTGTCTTTAATAGAGCTAATAATAAAGCAGAAATAAACCAATTTTGCCAGATACCATATCCAATTAGCCCAATAAAAATATAGCTTAAAAATACAACTAGATAGATTCTTTGTAAATTAAGATTTTTAATCTTGGAGATGTTAGAAATAACAGATAAAAATAATAAGAAAAATAAGCTAAACCCTATAATTCCTAACTCCAATAGAGACTGCAAAAAAATATTATGCGGATGCATGTAAATGCCAAAATTTGAAGTTACATCATCATTATATTTAGCCTCATCTACAGGCGCAACACAACCTTCTTCCTCATCAGTTAAATAACGAGAGCTATTAAAGCCATAGCCAATTATTGGTTTTTCTAGCGCAATCTTACCAATATATTGCCACATACATAATCTTGCAATTTGACTTGGAGGAATAGGGAAGTCATTACTTAATTTTTGGATATTAAGAAAGTTAGGGGCTAATAAAAAAATTATTATAAAAAAACTTCCAGCAAAAGAGGTTAATCTAAAACTAAACTTAGGAGATATAATATGTAATAAATAAATAATAGAGGAAGTAAAAAAAGTAATTTTAGCAGCCTCACTAATGGTAAGCATAATTCCCGTAAATATGAATAACCACAAGAAGAACGCCTTAAACTTACCATAGTTTTTATAAGCCCAATCAATTGAAAGCCAGGAAATCATAGCAATAAAACAAATGCCGCTGCTATAAATATAATCAAGCCTATAATTAGGGCCTTTAATTAGATTTAAAATATTTTGACCAAAAAATCTTTCCGTAAAATAAAATATCAAACAAATAATAATAGAAATAGTTAATATTTTTAATAATTTATCATTAGGTAAAATTATGGATTTACTCTTGCTTATTTGATTGTGAGCAATAAAAAAAATAACAAATAATAATAAAATTCTTAACCATAATTTAAGTCCTTTAACAATATCAGGAGACCAAGATACAGCAATTAGCATCCACAGAAAAAATAATGAGATGGAGAGCTTTAATAAATTAAAATCTTTGATAGAAAAATTTTTTTTAAAGCTAGTTTTTTCTTTAAAAGAGTAAAATATGAAAGGTAGCGAATAAATAACTAATAAAAGAGTTAAGGCCTTAGAAGAAAATAAAGCAATTATAGGAAGAAAAAAAGTCAAAATTATATAAAATAACTCTAATTTTCTAAATTTAACATTTATAGGTTCCATTTTGTACTAAATATAATATAGAACCAGATTTACATGCTGAATAGCTAAAAAACAACTATTAATAAATGCAGTATTATTTATTATTTTTTAATAAAATATTTCTAGCTTTAATCTTACCGGTCTCTACTGCTGGCTGGTCAAAAGGATTGATATTCATTGCATAGCCAAGCAAAATTGTCTCTAACATAAAAAACATTAAGATCTCACCTAAAGCCTTATCTGAAAAATTTTCAAAGTGAATTCTTCTTACTGGGCATTTCTGTTCAATCAAAGTTTCAATAGTTGATTCCTGATTGGCAAAAATAACATCACCTAATTTATTATTATTAAAATAATCAATATCTTGAACATTGTGTGGTATAATTATTTCATTACCAAGATCTTCTGTTGATTGAGTAATAAAAGTAAAAAATTTATCTTTAGGTCCATCAAGGTAAAGCTGTAACTGACTATGTTGATCCACGCTACCTAAAGCTTTAATTGGAGTCATTGCCATGCCATTTTTACCAAGAGATTCTGCAAATAATTGTGCATACCAATAAGTAGTTTGATAAAGCCTTTGCAAATAAGGAATAAAAACATGATTACTATATCCAGAGTCCATTGCAGCTTTAATAATAGAGGCGCCTTTGAAAACCATTGAGTCTTCAGCTTCATTTAGAAAATTATCAATTATATTTTTGCCTCCCTTAATATATTCAGAAATATTTATGCCAGTTAAAATAGCAGGAATCATTGCAACAGAAGTAAAGCAAGAATATCTTCCGCCAATTTGATTGGAGTGAGGAATAATTGGTCTTTTTAAATTATCAGCAATATCCTTCAAAGGGCTTTTGCTATCTTCAGTTATAAAGTAAAAATTTTCAGCTCCTAATTTTTCAATGTCTTTTTTAAAAAAATCCTGAGTTACTAAAATCTGGGATAATGTTTCTAAGGTTTTTCCAGATTTTGAAATAGTTAAAAAAGCTGTGGATGTAAAATCTAAATTTTCCAGAAAAATATTAAAATTATGATAATGCAAATTATCTATAAAAATTATTTCAATAGTTTGTGAGCTAAGATATTGGTAAAATCTGCTTCCACATAATGCTTGTCCGCCAAGAGATGAACCGCCAATGCCAAAAATAATCAGCTTTTTATATTTATTAGAAATTTCAATAGCGATATCTTTAGAGATTTTAAATTCCAAATCATCATTACAAATATCAAGCAAAGAAATATTATTTTTATCACTAATTAGCTTTTTATAACCATATAAAATAGATAATGAAGCCTTATCCAATAAATTATTATCAGAAAACTCTCCAGATAACTCTAGAGAAAATGAAAAGCTATGCGCTTGCTTTTGCTTCAATATCATCACGAATTTCCTTTGCAGCTTCAACCATTTCTTTAAGAGCTCCCATAGTTTCTGGCCATCCTCTTGTTTTTAGACCACAATCTGGATTAACCCAGATTTTTTCTGCAGGAAGTACATTTAATGCTTTTAACAATAATGCTTTCATTTCTTGCTTATTAGGAACGCGAGGAGAGTGTATATCATATACACCCGGTCCAATTTCATTTGGATAGTTAAATTCAACAAAAGCATCTAAAAGCTCCATTTGTGATCTAGATGTTTCAATTGAAATTACATCTGCATCCATTGCAGCTATTGAATCAATAATGTCATTAAATTCAGAATAGCACATGTGAGTATGAATTTGAGTTTCATCATTAGCTGTTGCTTGAGATAATTTAAAGCTATCCACAGCCCAAGTTAAATAATTTTTCCACTCAGCTTTATGAATAGGAAGTCCTTCACGAATAGCCGGCTCATCTATTTGAATAATGTTTATTCCAGCTTTTTCAAGATCTTTTACTTCATCCTGTATTGCAAAACCAATTTGCTTGCAAGTAATTTCTCTTGGTTGGTCATCACGTACAAATGACCATTGCAAAATAGTAACAGGGCCAGTTAACATACCTTTAACTTCTTGCTCTGAATTTTCTTGAGCAAATTTAGACCACCTAACAGTCATTGGTTTTGGTCTTGATACATCACCAAAAATAATTGGAGGCTTAACACATCTTGTTCCATAGCTTTGAACCCAACCATTTTTGGTAAAAGTAAAGCCTTCTAACTGTTCACCAAAATATTCAACCATGTCATTTCTTTCAAATTCTCCATGCACTAAAACATCAATACCAATATTTTCTTGTTTTTTTAGACATGATAATGTTTCTGATGCTATAAATTCATCATATTGACTAGCTGTTAATTCACCTTTTTTAAATGCAGCTCTTGCTTTTCTTACTTCAGCGGTTTGAGGGAATGAACCAATAGTAGTAGAAGGAAATAGAGGGAAGTTAAATATATCTTTTTGCTTTTTAGCACGAACTTCATACGGGTTATCCCTGTCATAGTCAGAATCTTTAAGGCTATTCATTCTGTCTTGAACTGCTCTATTATTAACTTTTGCAGAATTTCTACGATTAGATAAAGCTTGTTTATTAGCTGCTAAGTAATTTTGATCTAAATTTTTTAAAGCATGTAATTCATCTAATTTTTGAGTTGCAAAAGCAAGCCATTCTTTTATCTCGCTATCAATTTTATCTTCTACAGAAAGATCAACAGGAGAATGAAGTAATGAACAGCTAGGAGCAATAATAACTCTTTCGCTACCAAGTTTTTCTGTTGCTTTATTTATAATATTTAATGAATTTTCTAAATTGTTAATCCAAATATTTCTTCCGTCAATTACACCTAGTGAGATTGCAGCTTGGTCTGGAATTTTAGCTAGGGCATTATCAAGCTGATGTTCAGCTCTTACTAAATCAAAGTGATAAGATGCAGCATTAATAGCAAAATAACTATCTAGGTTATTTTCCAAAGCCGCAAAATAGCTAGTCATATGAATATTTATTCCAGCATCATTGCAAGCAGAAGATATTTTATCATATGCTAAAGTGAATAAATTTCTAACTTCATCATTTAAATCAGTAACTAAGATAGGTTCATCTATTTGTAAATCTTTTACGCCAAGGTCAGATAATTTGCTGATTATTTCTAAATAACATTTTACTAAATTATCACATAAAGAAAAGCGGTTGAAATTTTCTTGTTTTTCTTTTCCTACAGCAAGTAAAGTTATTGGACCAACAATAACTGGTCTTGTTTCTATGCCAATTTCTTTTGCTTCGCTATATTCTGAAAATATTTTGTCACTAGAAATTGAGAATTCTTGACCTGAGATAAATTCAGGTACAATATAATGATAATTAGTATCAAACCATTTAGTCATTTCCATTGCAGGAACATCTATGCCATCAGCTTGTTTTCCTCTGGCCATTGAGAAGAAGCTATCAAGAGAAACATTGCCGCCTTCGTGATTGTAACGTTCAGGAACTGCGCCAACTAAGCAGATCATATCAAGTATTTGATCATAAAAAGAAAAATCATTTGATGGAATAAAATCTACGGATTTATCTTTTTGTAATTGCCAGTTGTTTTTTCTAATATTTTTAGCTGTGTCTTTTAACTCAGATTCACTTATTTTGCCTTTCCAAAAAGCTTCAGTTGCTTTTTTAAGTTCACGATTAGCTCCTATTCTTGGAAACCCTAAATTTGCTATTTTTACCATTTTATCTTGTTTTGTCTTATTTTTAAAGAATCACCAAAAATATAATATAATCAATATTATGCAAGTAAATTATTGCTTTTTAAGCTGTTAATAGATAAATTTCACGTGATTATTTAAATTTTATTAAAACAAAATGCAAAACTACCTTTTTACTAGTGAGTCAGTATCACATGGACATCCCGATAAAATTGCAGATCAAATATCCGATCTTATATTAGACTATTTTCTTGAGAATGATCAAAATGCAAGAGTTGCTGCTGAAAGCTTTGTAACGCCAAAAAGAATTATTGTCTCAGGTGAGGTAAGCTGCAACTTTGGCTGGGAACAAAAAATAATTGATACAAAAATTAGGGAGTTAATTAAAAAAATAGGCTATGTTGATGGTTTATTTAACTTTAAAGACATTAAAATAGAAATTGATCTTAACAAGCAATCATCCGATATTGCTGTTGGGGTAAATGAAGGTGAGGGGCTTAATAAATCTGAAGGAGCAGGGGATCAGGGTATAATGTTTGGTTACGCTTGTAATGAAACAAAAAATTTTATGCCAGCCCCCATATATTACGCTCATCAAATATTAAGAAGAATTTATCAAGATAAGGAGTTAGGTAAAATCAGAGGTTTTGGTGCTGATGCTAAATCTCAGGTAACAATGCGTTATCTAAATGGCAAACCAGTAGAAATTGATACAATATTAGTGTCAATTCAGCATGATAAAGATTTATCTTTAAGTGAAATAGAAGCAAATTTAAAGCCTCTAATTTTATCTGAGGTTCCGGATAAATTTACTAAAAACACCAAATTTCTTTTTAATCCTACTGGGCAATTTATAATTGGTGGTCCTGAAAGTGATGTTGGTTTAACAGGAAGAAAAATTATTGTAGATACTTATGGAGGTGCGGCACCACATGGTGGAGGTGCTTTTTCTGGAAAAGATCCTTCAAAAGTTGATAGATCCGCGGCTTATCTTGCAAGATATTTGGCAAAAAATATTGTCGCAGCAGATCTTGCTGAAAAATGCCTTATACAAATATCATATGGAATAGGCATAGCTAAGCCAATATCATTTTTCTTAGAAACATATGGCACGGCAAAAATAAGAGATAGCGAAATAGCAAATTATCTTACTGAAAATATTGAAATGACCCCAAAAGCAATTAGAAAAAGATTCGGTCTTAATAAGCCAATTTATTTGCCAACAGCAACATATGGACATTTCGGGAGAAGCCATATAGATGAATCTGGTTTATTTGCATGGGAAAATCTGGATTTGAGCATAGAGTTAAAAAAAAACTTAAGTAAAAATAAAGCAGCCTAATTATGATAGAAATTATAGGTTATATCGCAGCAAGTTTAACAACTATTTCTTTTATACCTCAAGCCTTGAAGGTAATCAGAACTAATGATGTTAAGGCTCTATCTTTAAAAATGTATATTATTTTAAATATAGGTCTGTTGTTATGGCTAATTTATGGTTTGCTAACTATTTCAATGCCCTTAATATTAGCAAATTCTATTACTTTGTTTTTTACGGGTTTTATCTTATTTAAAAAAATAAAAGATAGTTTAGATAATAAATCTTGATTTGTTCTAACCGCCTCCAACAAACTCAACTAACTCAATTTTATCGCCCTCTTTAATTTCTCTTTCTTCATATTGGCTAACAGGTAAGATCTCTAAATTTATTTCAATAGCTACCATATTTTGTTCAATATTATGTTTTTTTAGAAGATGAGAAATTTTCAGATTCTTGTCTATATTAGTGACTTTACCATTTAAAGTAATTTGCATTTTGAAAAATCAAATAATATTAATAGAAAGATAATGTAATATGATAAAATTATCATGCAAGATGTAAAAAATACACTAAAAACCTATATTCAAGCTGGAGTAACTGAGTTATATCAAGATAATATTAGGAATTTGATATCTGAGAAAGCTGCAAAAAAAGCTATAAATAAAAATAATCTTGATAATACTGCTAAAAAAAGCAGTTTAATTTCTGAACTAAAACCAATAAATCAAGCAGTTAAAGAAGCTAAAAGCCAAGCAGATAAAGCAAAAACTTTGTCTGAGCTAAAAGATATTTTAAGTAAATTTGAGGGTTGTGAGTTATATAAAACTGCAAAAAATTTAGTTTTTTCAGATGGAGATGAAAATAGTGATGTAATTTTAATAGGAGAGGCGCCAGGTGCATCTGAGGATGAGCAGGCCATACCTTTTTGTGGTATAAGCGGAAAATTATTGGATGATATTTTTAGATCAATTGGCAAAACTAGAGATAATAATCTTTACATTACTAATAGTGTCTTTTGGAGACCACCTGGCAATAGAAGGCCAACAGATGAAGAAATAGCAATTTGTAGGCCCTTTGTTGAAAGGCATATTTATTTAAAAAAACCAAAATTAATAATATTAGTAGGAGGAACTGCATTAGCTTCAATCTTGCCTGATATTAATGATACTATTTCAAAAATTAGGGGTAAAATAATGCAATATAAAAATCCATATCTTGATAATGAAATTGCAATTACTGCAATTTTTCATCCTTCATATTTATTGCGCCAACCCTTAAAAAAGAAAATTATGTGGCAAGATATGATGATGATTAATAATCATTTGCTAAATAATTGATTTATTATTGAGTTTTGTTCTGTATAATTTTTTAAAAATAATCGCAAAATATGAAAATAGTGAAAAACCAATTTGAAGATTTTAAAGTTAAAGATATTTCTCTAGCTGCAGCTGGAAGAAAATCAATTAATTTAGCAGAAAAAGAAATGCCAGGTTTAATGGCTTTAAGAGAAGAATATAAAAATGAGAAACCTCTTCAAGGTGCAAAGATAATTGGTTGTTTACATATGACAATTGAAACAGCTATTTTAATTGAAACATTACAAATTTTAGGAGCAGAGGTCAGATGGAGTTCATGCAATATTTTCTCAACTCAAGATGAAGCAGCGGCAGCTCTTGCTGCAAAAGGAACTCCTATATTTGCATGGAAAGGAGAAACAGAAGAAGAATATGAATGGTGTATAAGGCAAACAATTGAAGCTGAAAATTGGCAGCCAAATATGTTGCTTGATGATGGAGGTGATTTAACTAAAATTATGCACCAAGAATATCCTGATATGCTAAAAAATATAAAAGGTGTATCTGAAGAAACTACTACAGGGGTTTTAAGGTTGCATGAAATGGAAGAAAAATCAGAGTTAAAAATTCCCGCTATTAATGTTAATGATTCAGTTACAAAATCAAAATTTGATAATCTTTACGGTTGTAAAGAGTCTCTAATTGATGGTATCAAAAGAGCAACAGATTTTATGATAGCTGGTAAAAGAGCATTGGTTTGTGGTTATGGTGATGTTGGAAAAGGCTGTGCTAAGGCTCTAGCATCACAAGGTGCAATTGTAACTGTAACAGAAATTGATCCCATATGTGCCTTACAAGCTTCCATGGAAGGTTATCAAGTTTTAACAATAGAAGATGTCGTTGAGAATACTGATATTTTTGTAACTGCAACAGGTAATAAAGATATAATTAATTACTCTCATATGGAAAAAATGAAAGATAATGCAATTATTTGCAATATTGGTCATTTTGATAATGAAATAGAAATGAGTGCATTATCTAAGCTTGAAAAAATAAATGTAAAACCACAAACTGATATTTACAAATTCCCTAATGGTAAAGAAATTATAATTTTAGCTGAAGGAAGATTAGTTAATTTAGGATGTGCAACAGGTCATTCAGCTTTTGTAATGAGTACATCATTTACCAACCAAGTTTTAGCGCAAATAGAGCTATATAAAAATAACGAAAAATATAAAAAGAAACTATATGTTTTGCCAAAAAAGCTTGATGAAAAAGTTGCTAAATTACATTTAAAAAAACTAGGTGTTAAACTAACAAAGCTAAATAAAGAGCAAGCTGAATATATCAATGTTTCTGAAGATGGGCCATTTAAAAAAGATAGTTACAGGTATTAAATGACTAAATTACAAGACACATCACTAGAAATTGGCAGCTATTCATTTTCTTCACGCTTAATAATAGGAACTGGAAAATATAAATCATATGAGGAAAATGCAAAAGCATTAGAGGCTTCAGGAGCTGAAATTATTACAGTAGCTCTTCGCAGAGTTAATGTAATTGATAAAGATAATGAAAAATTACAAGATTACATAAGTCCAAAAAACTATACATATTTGCCAAATACTGCCGGTTGCTATAGTGCAGAAGAAGCTATTAGAACCTTAAGGTTAGCAAGAGAAGTAGGGGGATGGAAATTAGTTAAATTAGAAGTTATTGGCTCCAAAGAAAATCTCTTTCCTGATATGCATGAAACATTAATAGCTACCGAAAAACTAACCAAAGATGGTTTTGAGGTAATGGTATATGCAAATGATGATCCAATTTATGCAAAAAAACTAGAAGATGCTGGAGCTGTTGCTATAATGCCTTTAGCCGCACCAATTGGTAGTGGATTAGGAATTCAAAATAAAACAAATATAAATTTAATAATAGAGCAGGCCAATATTCCTGTTATAATTGATGCAGGTATAGGTACTGCATCAGACGCAGTAATTGCAATGGAAATGGGATGTGATGCAGTTATTCTAAATACAGCAATATCAGGTTCTGCTAATCCAGAATTAATGGCACGTGCTATGAAGCATGCGGTTATATCTGGAAGAGATGCATATCTAGCAGGTAGAATGGCGAAAAAACAATATGCTTCAGCATCATCTCCAACCAAAGGTCTAATAGCCTCTTAAAACGAGTTTTTTTTATAGCAATATCATTAAAAATATGATATAATTATATATTAGGTATGTTAAACAAATATTAATTATGTGAATGATTAATAGAAAAAACTATTCATTATTAAATAAAAATATTATCAAGGCGATCAAAAAAGAGTCTTGGAAATTAAATATTTTAAGTCTTATTTGGACAGCAGGACCGGTCACCTATATTTGTTTAAATATTGGTTATTACATTGGTTACGGCAAATTAGCGTCAAAAGATATTTTTATTTATTTCGCAGTTTTTACAGCAATGCTAGGAATAGCATCAATAGTAAGCCGTATTACATACCGCCTTACTATTGGGAATAATTTAGATAATACAGAGAATATTCTAAAAACTCTTACCAATAAAATGCCTGAGCTACTCAATATAATTAGGAATGCATATCTAGAGAATGTAAATGAAGTTGAGCAAAGAATATCCGCCAGTAAAATAATTTTACAAAATCCAGACTCTACAGAATTTGCAATTGAAAGAGCAATATTTGAACTAACAAAAAATAAAAAATTTGCAGAAAATGCCAAAGAAATAGAATTATATAGAAAGCATAGTCTGCATATTTTAGCTAAAGCAAAATTCAGTGAGATTGAAGCTAAAGCTAACAAATATTACCAAGAAATTAAGCATTATTCTCCAAAAACTGCAGTTCTATTTATAAATAGATTGCAAGCTATAATTCCAGATAAAAAAAATGGGGTAGAAAGAGATGAGGGGTTTATCTCAAGGATATTAACAGCTGGCCATCAAAATAATTTTGATACAATAATTCTACCAGATATTTATGAGATTATTATTTTAGCCATAGAGTTAATTAATGGTAGAGAGATAAATAATTATGCAATTTCTTATAGAGGAAATAATCAATATATTAAAATTTTACGCAAGTTAGATAAAGCTTATGATAATTATTATTATTCCTATAAAAAAACTCAACATTTATTATATTCTTTAATTACTTATATAAATAATAATCTAAATACTAAAACTGAATTACCACATTCATTTAAAAATATTTCAAAAGAAACTAATAAAGATTTAGCAAAAATAATTTCGTCCTTACAAAAACAATTAAAATCATCTAAGGTTAAAAAAGAGATTAATAAGGCATTTAGACTTTATAATATGGTAGTAAAACATAATAATCTCTGCAGAAATAGGCTAAAAAACTTTATAAAAGTAAAAAGAGAATTTGATTCTTTAAAACAAAAAAATTTAAAATTATTAAAATCTAATCAAATAGGCTCTGGAATTAAGATTATTAAATCGAAAATATATTTAGATGCTGAAGGTAGGTTAGAGGTTATTGAAAAATTGGTAAAAGAAATTAATGCCATTAATTTAAAAAATGTAAATATTAATCAGTTAAAAATATTAGCTTTTAAAATTGCAGAAATTCTTGATAAAGAAATTAATTTAACTAATAATTTTCATAGAAACTCAATCGAAAATTCCAATGCGATTTTCTTTTCAAACAATGATTTAAGCTCAACTATAGAAGTTAGATATTACTTTATTTCTTCGGTTATTAAGGAGATTAAAGCAAATGATAATAAAATAATTAGAAGCTTACTTAATGATTTACTTGCCAATCAAAATATTGAATTAAATGACAAAAATATAAAAATTTTAAAAGATCATTATAATATTTCTGAAGCTATTCTTAATAATCTAAACCCTAATATTAAAAATAATAAATATAATAATATTTCACGGGCATATTTTAAAAAGATAAATAAATCTAATAGTTAATTTTAACTTGCAAAGATTTGCTTTTTTCTATTTGTAAATTTTTGATATTTCCAACTAAAATTAAATCATTAATTAAGTGCTCATCTAAGTTAAAATTTTCGGCAAAAATTTCAACTGAGCAATCTTTTTTTAAAGAAAAATTATGATCTGATTTATCTTTTCTGATTAAGTCAATAATATCTATAGTTTCTTCAGCCTGATTTAAAAGCTCATTAGAGCAATCATATTGAAATTTTGGCCATGTATTTTTTTTATGTATAGAGATTATTTTCTTATGCTCATGCGGAAAAATTAAAGAGAATAATTCTTCTGTAATATGTGGTAAAAAAGGAGCGTATAATTTAAGTAGATTATCAAGAATAAAATTAATAGTATATGCAGCGCTTAATGATGATTTTTTAATCTCGGCATTATTTAATTTAGGTAAGAATTCCTTGATATTTTCTTCATTACCATAGGCTCTTGCTTTAGAGATTTCGAGATAATTATCACAAAAATCCTTCCAAAAGAAATTATCAATAGCAGCTAATGCTTTTGCATATTCGTAACGCTCAAATTCTTTAGCTGCTTTACTGATAGTGCTGCTTAATTTTGTAAGAATCCACTTGTCAAAAGCACAATAAACAAAATTAAGTTGTTCAGATTTATTATTAATATCAATTTTATCTAGATGAATAGCGGCAAATTTTGCAGCGTTCCATAGTTTATTTACTAGTTTTTTTCCAACACCAAGTAAGTCTTCAGAATAAGCAGTATCTGCCCCAAGGGCAGAATTAGCTGACCAATATCTAACCACATCTGAGCCTTTTTCTTCGATTAATTTTACCGGTGTTATAACATTGCCTTTTGATTTTGACATTTTAGTTTTATCGCTAGCCAAGCACCAACCAGATATCATCAGATTATACCATGGTAATTTACCCTCATGTAAATAAGATTTTACAATAGTATAAAAAGCCCAACTCCTAATGATTTCATGTGCTTGAGGTCTAAGGTCTGCAGGAAATAATTTTTCATGTCTGTCATTATTTACAGCAAATCCATCACTAATAGCTTTGCTTGAAATTTGCGGTGAAACAGAGCTTGTTGCCCAAGTATCCATAACATCATTATCAGCATAAATCATAATTTTTTCACCGTTTTTTTCGGCTTCAAAAATACCTTCTGCAATTTTTATAGCTGAATTTTTATATTTTGTTGGTGGGCTATCCATAGGGTCAATAGGCAGCTCATTAACATCAGCAATTATTCTTTCTATTTCTTTATCATCTTTTATTACATACCAAATTGGAAAAGGCACTCCAAAAAATCTTTGCCTAGAAATACACCAATCATAATTTAAGCCATTTATCCATTGCTCAATTCTTATTTTCATATAATGAGGATGCCAATTAGCCTGATTAGCCATTTTTAATAATTCCTGTTTTTTATCTAATATTTTAATAAACCATTGAGGTTTTATAAGAATTTCGATAGGGCTACCAGATCTTTCGGCGCATTTTACAGGATGGTTAATAGCTTCTTGTTTTACTAATAAATTATTATTTTTGATAATTTCTAAAATTTTGACTCTGGCATCCTTTGCCTTAAGATTAACTATTTCATTATAATAATTCTGATAGTTTTTTAAGTCACAATATTGCTCTAAGCTAGCTTCTAAATCTTCATCAAATTCTTTGATTTTGCCATATTTATTAAGAATTATTCTTTCAGCCAATTTATGGTTCTTCCACCATGTAACATCCATCATATCACCAAAGCTACAGCACATTACAATTCCAGTTCCTTTATCTTTTTCAACTAAAGAATCTGCAATGATAGGTACTTTTACGTTAAATAATGCAGTTAAAGCATTTTTACCAATAAGGTGAAGATATCTTTCATCCTCTGGATGCACAAAAATTGCTATACAAGCGGGTATTAATTCTGGTCTTGTTGTAGAAATAACAATAGTTTCATTGCTATCTTCAAGATTAAAAGAAATATCATTCATAAAAGAATCAATATTTTTATCTTCAAGATCGGCTTGCGCAAGAGCAGTTTGATCTATTGGATCCCAATAGGTTGGCTCATTTTTTCTATCTAAATGATTTTTATGATATAAATCTAAGAAAGATAATTGAGATATTTTACGAGTATCTTGCGAAATAGTTTGATATTCCTGCTGCCAATCAATTGATAAAGCTATTGATTTAAAAAGGTCCCTGAAATCTTCTTCGGCATTTTTAACCACTTCTTTGCAAATTGCCACAAATTCACTTCTAGCTATTTGAGAACCTTTAATTTTCTTTGATTTTTCAACTAATCTTTCAGTAGGAAGGCCATTATCATCAAAGCCCATAGGGTAAAAAACATTTTTACCTTTCATACGCATATATCTTGCAATAAAGTCCGCTTGGCTGTAGCTAAAGACATGCCCCATATGTAACATTCCTGACACTGTAGGAGGAGGGGTATCGATAACAAAATTATCTTCACGCTTTAGAGACTCATCCCAAGCAAATATTTCGTTTTTTAACCA
>Ga0181590_10002319_pt1 | contig 16061 bp, 18 predicted proteins | sample 071ome_34_FD_132446 | JGI IMG/M metagenome (GOLD analysis project Ga0181590, IMG submission 132446) | Coastal salt marsh microbial communities from the Groves Creek Marsh, Skidaway Island, Georgia - 071411BT metaG (megahit assembly) | ecosystem: Environmental > Aquatic > Marine > Intertidal...
AACAAGTAATGGCAAACTTTGAAACCATTCCACCACATCAATCTCAAGTATCGAAAAATGATGATCAAAAGAAATTCATTTCACATTTCGACCCAATCGTTAGCGAGTCGTTGACGCTGGCAATAAAAGGAGTCAACAGATGTATTCAAACATCTTATATCAATCTATTGCAGTGCAATACAGAAGAGCATTTTTTTGTGACATTACAAGATGTCATGAAATCAAATAATTGCAATAATATTCCTTCAATAGTGTACAGTTTCAATCAATTAATAAAAGATAGCAATTACAGGGAGAGAACACACATTAGATTTAATTCTCAAAGCAAATATGCCAATATACAAGAAGATGTTGCCGTATCAAATACATGCAAAACTAAAACAACCAGCCAGAAATTTGCAAAATGGATTTCATATACACGTCCCGTTTTGTTTTCACATTCCTTATTTCCCAAGATCATGGACCAGATCAAGATCCTTGCTGAAATGATCGTTAAAGCATATGCATGCAAATACAATTTCATGTCTTGTGATCTGCTGCTAAATCATTTGTACATGTTATTTTATAATAAAGTATGTCTATATAACGTTCCAAAAATCGAGACACTACGCCATAACGATTTGTTTTTTGTATTTGTGTTTATTTTTATTTTAGTTGTTGTTGTATATCCTCACAACATCTATGTACAAATGCGGTAATTCAGTAACACGAGCAGTCATACCAAATCTTGCATTTAAACAACGAAAATCCCCATTCATCAACAAATTAAAACAAATTGGTATACAATATAATCGTCATTTAAATCAAATTCAAGGATGTCAACGTCCAATGTGTAACAAAATATTTCAACCTGGACATTATAAGGTCACGATATCCCAATGTCAACATGAAGTATGCCAATCATGCTACACTAAATGGATGTGTAGATCGCAGCATTGTTTTTGTGGTAATACGAATTTAGAATTTTCTCAATATCTATTTTATCCTGATGAACTGAGCACAAAATATGATTTAAAATATACAAAATCAAAAGAATCGACAATCCAAGCTATTGAAGTTAATTTACATTCTGCTTGTACATCAAATACCCAACCGTATGAACCTACTCTAATATACCTAATGTTTGAAAACACTATAACAATACACACGCTTTAATCAATAGACACAAATATACATTTTGACACAAGCCACCAGCCGCATTATCAAATACCAAAATATAAACATAGAATCAACCAACCAAACAGAATATGCTTGTCATTTGCAAAAACAATTAGACATATCACAAGCAAAAATAACAGAATTACAAAATTACATTATGAAATTGGAAAAAAAGGATTTACCTGATGCAAACACTGCTGCAATTACTAACTACAAAGGCAACAATTTAGATTTTTCATTTTATTTAACACCAAGTCCAGTGTCATCAAATAACATACTACCTGAATTACCCGAATTATCAAGTAGTACTTTATCATCAATAAAAATCCCATCACTACCACCTATCATCCCAAAAGATATTGATATGGCTGAACAATACCAACAGAAACAAAGCACGCAGATTCGACCATTTATCTAAACAATGTCAAGCAACACAGATATGCATGCAATAGAAATGATACGTATTAAATTCAAGATAAAGCAATGTTTAACTTAGATTGGTTGTTGTCTTGCTTCGTGTTACTTTAGATAATGTAACACAATTTATTAGTGGATATTTATATAATATTTTTGCATTTGACAGAAAAAATATCTATGGATGTTATTTTACATAAAACATGAGTCACGTAAAATGTTACAAAAAACGAAATATTATTTATGCAAAATTCGTTACGCTAGATATTTGTTTGTTTTTTTACAAATTCATGATTGTTGTTTGGAAACAATTTTCCCTTTTCGGATTTATTTAGGTATAGTTTCAGATCCGTTTCTTTACATTAAGCCAAATAAGACACTATATGCTAGAAACTGGAAAAAAAAGAAAACTCTCAGACAACACCTCAATACTTACCACAAAATCAAAAGATAATAAAAACAATCGTTATTGTCATGCCACTGATTACTTACAACGAACCTATAACCACAACAACTATCACTGGAGATGAGCCACTACTAATTGAAACATTTAAACAAAACAAAAAATTACGGCATAAAATTTCAATGCTTTTGCACGGATATTCACGAATACATAGTGTACAAGCTGTACCATATTGTTTATTTCCAATTATCAATCAGTACATGGAATGTCGATATATTATTGATATTCAAAACACAACGTCGTGTGAAAAACTCAAGAAATTATGTAAACTTATTCGGAACACACCACAATTTGGGATTACAAATGAATTCAAATTATTGTCAAAAACATTAGATCCACATGCACAGATCATATACGCAACACAAGAGCGTTTTTGGATCCTGCAACATATTATGTCGGACAAAATGCATTCAAAAAGAAGAATTTTCATAACGTATAGACACATTTACAATGGATTCGAAAGACAATATGTGAACTGGAATGATGACCATTTAAGATGTATGAATATGCATACAGCAGCAATAATACGCGAATACTATCCATCATTTGAATATAAAGTGAACCAAAATGGTTCAGTGATAGCATTATCGGATGATCCAAAACAACATTATCAACGAAGGATGATAATTTTGGAGCAAATTTGCAACACCAGAAATAACTGTAACATAAATGGTAATCAAATCGATTCCTTAAATGTATCAATTGAATTTAATCCACCACATTATAGACAGAGAATGAAAAAAATCAAAAACTTATACTATATTGGAATGATATATGAATTGCAATCCACATTTATGGCACCTTATTATGAACGATGCCAATTTGTTTGGACAGAACAAACTATAGCGAAATACAAATCAAAAAGTGTCACCTTTCGAGAAAATGATTGCAATTTTGATTGTGATTCTGGTTTACGTAAATTTATAATTCGAGTATCAAAATGCAGCAGAAAGTATGGCTATTATGTTCAAACTCAAGAAAACAATTATGAATTAAGAATAGATGCAATCACTATGGAAGATCAGCTGATTCGAAATATTATCAAACCATATGTATTGTGCAAAAATCTCAAATACATGATATATGCTGAAATAGAATATCAAGTGTCGTATACTAGTTCCAAACAGTGTGTCACGATAAGACGTGATTAGTTATAAAATTTACTATACGAAAACAAAAAAAATTGTCTGATTTACAATTTTATTTCAAACAACAACCATCATTTCATTCTCGTTTTTTTCAACCGGACTTATCTTTAAATATACCACCAACATCATATATTTCTTTGGTTTTACAACCATGATTTCGTTTTCTATGCAAAATTATTTCGTTTCGATATTGATTTAATTGTATGGTTGAAAATAAACTTTAACGCCTTTATTCTACGAACAGTCACGATTTCTTAACATTTTAGGGATACACCCACACATTGTCAATGCATTCTTTACACACAAATTTGTCACCATTGTTAACTGTATGCTTTGCGTGAACGAATTCCAAACAACCGACACAAACCAACCCATATTTCTCACAGAACCATTCATCGCATATATTGCAGAGCGTAAATTGTTTTTCAACACAATCCATACATGTTATCTTACAATCAGGATTACTGAAGCAATCATGAACCACATAACACAAATCATATGCCTTCAAACACAGATAACATACACCAAAATGGTTGAAAGAAACTGAGCAATGAACCTTTAATACTTTATCATATATATGTAGACAAGATAATTTAATATATTGTGCAATATCTCGATCGTTCTGAAATGTAAAAGACCATGCATAATGAGATATTATATTTCCTAAATAGATTGGTAATTTATAACGACTCAAACACTGCTGTAAGATTACATTATGTGTATTACTATAATATTTTGGAACTATAAATTTGGATTTCTTTCTTTTCCATGATGGTAAAAATTGGTCAACATACCATAAATATACCCCTTTTGGTAATTGATAAAGATGTTGTTTAAATTCTGCATTTGTATTCATTTCTATATCTGTAGCAACGCATAAACATAATTACATAAACAAGGTATTAACATGTGAAATGACATACCCTTCGAATCAACATCATTCGATTGATTTTTTTTTTCACTAATCCATTGTAACATTTTCTTCAATATTAAGCAAGTTAATACTACAAGTTAATACTACAAGGCTAGAATCAATTTTTTTTTGTTATCTACCAAGCTTCAATTATTATGCAAAAATACAAGACAAGATATTTTTTTTAAATTTTGCTGTTTTCGTCATTCTCACCAAATTCATCCATTGTATTCATGTCTTGTGTTGTCGTTAGCATGGATGCACCCATACATACTTGACCCCAAAGTTCAAAAAAATATACATACGATCAGTTTTGAAATATACAGATCTAGATTCCTTAATATTCTTCTTTATATCATATTCATGGGGGCGATAAAGTAAAATACATATGCGTACAATGGATATCCACAAAATTCTTATGTTATACATATTGTAATTAATAGTTCGATACAATTTAATTAAATTGTAACGCTCAGTCCTAGTTATACCCAAACTTACAAATGGTATAACATATTGTGTGAATTTAAATCCGAAAAAAAAAATGATGGTTGTAAAGTGGTAAAAAATGTTTTGATATACTTTACAACTAATCAACTCCGAACTATGCGCTTTTTTTTTTGTTTCGTTTTTTTTTTTGTCCTGAATTTCTTATTATTTTTTTTTTTTTGTGATGATGGCAGAACCAAAAGAACACTCGAAATCGATAGATCCATTTGATCTTGATATCATGAATTCGTTAGATGATCCTAATAGTTTCATGGTATGTTTTTATGATTTGTTTTCATGGTTTCCTGTTTTCATTTATTATTTTTTGAAATTAATGTCAAATTTTGTGATAATTATAGAACAGGCGAAGTTCCTCTGTCATCTCGCAAGAATCATTTTGCCAAATACCATCATTTGAGAACTTGATGAGTATTGATGATGATACTTGTGATTTGCTGTCATTGGATTTAAATAATGATGAGAAAAGTAATGATAAATCTACCATACCACCAATGCTGGATAATAATAGTACATCGTTGAATGAAAATGATACATTTGACTGGACTCATCACGGTATTTTAAAAATACCATCAATGATGGAAACGAGTGCATCGTTGGATAACGACTGCAGTCAATTTTATTTTGCAAATGTAAGTATGGTTTTTCTTTCGTTGTGAAGTGTTGCGTATGATGTTTATTTATATTGTTAATTTTTTTCTTTGTTTAACAGGTTCGAGAATCAAGTGTTGATGCCAGTCACAAAGATGAAATAGATTCAGCAATTGTGGCGAATGAAATCAACCAAAATCATGACATTCTGAAAGTAGCAAATGTGTGTTTATTTTTGAATTTTATATACGTAATGTTGTTTCTGATGTAGTATGATGATGTTTGATGTAATATAGGATATAAACATGTCAGACCAAGAGAATGATAACAATATTGATGAATCTAAACGTGATAATAAGTCTGAATCTATTCAGCAGGTGTCTAATGTTTTAACGTTGAAACAAATTAACGATTTATTTTATTATAATATAAATACGATACAAATGTCACACTTTGAAGCAAGAAAAATCCGTCGTGCACAAATGTATGCATTGAGAGAATCAGAAATTAATATTTCTGATTCATCTGAAAGAAAAATTGATAATGTATCGTGTAACAATAGCAATATCATGAATCAAAATATATCTACAAGTAGGTTTCGAACTCAAGCAGTAAGACGTCGTCGTTTATTACGTCCACAAAAATCTCAAAATGATCAAGTAAATATTAGGAGAGTGTATTCAGAAGAGGAATTAGCACGAATGCAATTTTTAAATGATTTGATTGGAAATGTTAAAGAAGCGAGTTCAGGAGAAGAAGATGATGGAAAGTTGTTTTGTATATAGTCGAATGCAATTGTGTTTGTGTAACAAATGTAAAGCGAGTATTTTTTTTTGTTTTTGTTTTTTTAATGTAACAGATATCAAAATTGTCATTCCAAAAATGGTATCAAATACAAAGTCGATTGGGAATATGCATGTAAATGTAAAAAATATCAAAGATGTTGGTGATTCAATTATTGCTCAATCAAAGTTCATTTGTAAAAAGGTTTGTGGTCATTTTTTTAATGAATCTTGACAATGATTGTGACAGTTTTAGTTGTTTTTTTTGTAGTTTGGAGATAGAAAATCGAGCATTGAATCGTTTAGGACTTTGGCATTTGAGTATATGGGTGTATCATCACGATTGTATATGTATATTGATGATTTTCATCCGAAATATATCAAAATTAAATACGTTGGTAGTAAACGCAATATGAAATCTTTGGATAATGATTGCTTTGCAAAAAATTCATCCTATGTAAAGCATATCTATCAGCCATTGAAACCATTATCTGGTGCATATCCAATGTTTGGGTTGGATTATGTCAGTCAAAATATGTCGAATGAAAGAAATCGTAATAAAGGAAATACTCGTCAATATGTACGTGCTACTATCGAAGATGGATTTGCGTTGGATTTGATTCATCGTAATCAAGATTTAAATTTTATTGAAGCTCTTCTTGATATGCATCTTAAAATGAAATCCATGACATATATGGATCATGTGAATGAATTGACTGATATTATAGCGAAGAGACATCGGAATTATGGTAAGAGGAAAGGTGGTTGCTTAAAAAAATCATTGCCAACACATGTTGTTAATTTATTGGTTGATAACATGTGCCGTTTCAGATTGATGGCATTCATATTAATAGGGAAAAATATGAAATTATTAGAATCATTATTAAGTGCAAAAGCATTACCTGTATGCGGTAATTTGGTTGGTTTGAGTGAACAAGAGATTTCAAAATATGATCTCGTGATCACGAAATACAGACCACGTGTACGATATGCAAATGTATACAATAAGAAAAAATTGTCAATTAAAATTGAAATCGCAACAAATGAAGTGGATCATTGTATGAATACAGACAAGAAGACCTTATCCGGTGTAGAATCTATCAATTTGGGTATTGTTTCCGATGTTGGTGATCATGTGGATAGTGCATGTGTGGAGTTGCCTGATTTGTGTGAGAATTAGCTTGATAATGCGCGATTCTTATCTTTATATATACTTATTTCTAACCATGATTTTGGTTTTGCGACATAATCAATGTCTTTGTCAAGCAAATACATTTTCACTGACATTAACTATTATGTGAAATAATGATGATAGTTATTTTTTAATAGTGACCATTCCATTTACAGTATACAATATAAATCCGATTACAACAAATAATGTTTGACATTTGAAACTTTTTTTGGTAAATAATATCTGATGGTATATGTGTTTTGCGTCAACGACCACATATGGTTAAACGTGATTTTGATCAATTTAATAAACGAAAACACCATATTGTCATGAAATGACATTTCGACAAAAAAAGAATCAACAAAAAATTTAAATCATTTATGCAAAATGCGTTACACTAGATATTTTTAGACTCATTTTTCTTGTATAATCATGATACAAATTTCTTATATTACATCGGTTTGGTAATTCACGTTTTAAATTGGCAAAATGCGTTATGTGATTCCTAAGTATATTAGAATCACACAAGTTAAGTCTAATAAACATGATTTGCAGTTAAAGTAAATGGTGGTTGTAAAATGTCACATAAACGCGATTAGAAAACAGAAATATTCTACGATAAAACAAATATGGTTGTATTACCAAAAAAAAGAGGAAACGGATTTTTTTTGCAAATCCGAAAAAAGTCGATCATCCTTTTGTTCAGCTTTACAACCATCAATTTGACACAAACTACCTAATGTGAGAATTAATCCGAAAAAAAATTATTACCAAAAACAAAAGCGGAAAAGGATTTTTGCAAACCGTCAATTTGCCACAAGCTACCTAATATGAGTATTAAAGAAAATTAAAAGAGAATTAATAATATCAACTCGATGGAACACTAGGAATGGTCATTTTTTTGTTGACACAATTGATGAAATTTTTCTTCTTTTTTTCGGTGGTAGATTATCGTCATCTTGAATATTCTGTGAGATAATTTGATCTAAACAGTTGATATTTCCATTATGCTTTCGGATTTGTTCAAATATTATGTTCAAATACTGGGTGTTGTTGTTTTGTAACCCTCTTAAGATTGCTCCATTTGTGTCGCACCTGTGTGTTTCCAAACATTTTTCCTCATAATCTTTGATTGGATTGCCAAACCGTTTCGTTGTTCTATCCTTATGAATAAATTGACAAGTGTTGCTGTGAGTCACAGAGTTACATAGCCGCCTCAACATTAAAATTCTCTGCATGGTATATGTTATTATGTAATTTAAGAGATTCGATTCATATTATCATATTGAACGCAATGTGGAATGCAATTGTGACTTAACTTGTGTTGAAATATTATACACTATGGTTGTTTCACTAATAAAATCAAATCCAGGTATGCTCAAACTATTATACTTGTGCTTACAATCACCAGTTGTATCTATCTTGTGTTTCGTATTCATCATCGAATCATATGTTTGAGCAATTTTGATTAATATTGCTGTTATGTATGTGTCTGTTAGGCTGTATAGATTTGAAATCACATTTATAAAGGAAACTACTTCATCTTTGGATTGTAGCATTTGGTCTAATTTATTCATAAAAAAATGATCAGTTACTATCTGATTTTTTGTTAACGATTGAATTGTATTCGGAAGTGATGGCGCAATACCCATGGAAATTATTAGATCTACAAGTTCAGAAGGCAAATTGTATAGTTCAAAGCATAATTTTTTTAATACGCTGTGAGTTGAGATTTCTAAGTGTGTATAGTTGTGATTATATGATATATTCATGTGAGATGAGTATAAAACAATGTATTATTTGCGAGAATATATGTATTTCAGATTTACTTCACTTTGATACTGTTTTGCTTTTTGAATATATTCGATTAATGCATCCCATACGTAATATATGTAATTATGTCTAAATATATTGAATAATCTGCCTATATAATTGTGATCTTGTATCTTATGTTTGATTATTGTTTGATTTTCTTTTGTAAATTCAATAATGACAGTTGATGTTGCCCATGTAAGTGAATGATGATCACACATTGATTTCAATCAATTGTGTATGATTTCGGGTTTGAAGAAATAAAGTTTTTTTTTATATTCTGGTGTAATATCAGAAATGTTCTTACAGTTAGATGTTCTAAGAAAAAAAAAGTGATGGTTGTGAAACGAACGTAAAACGGAAGCACCATATTTATTACATTTAATTAGAAGTAAGTTTCGCGCGCTAAAGCAAGTGATCAATTAAAATTATAATTAACACATTAATCATTTCTTTTGTTCTTTAGTGATTCGTCTTTTCTTTTTAGGTGGTGCCTGTGAAATATACAGGTCTGTCGAAGTATTTTTTGGGTAAATATCATCCAATGTACCAGTAAGAATGGGAGTATTGACAATTTTTTCGAATATTGTATTCAAATATTGAACCCCATACGTTTTAAGACCTTTTGTTATTCTGAAATGTGTTTCTAAATAAATACTATGAATCCAATGTTTATATTTTGGATTACTATATGTAAATGCATCAATCAATGTACTCATAAATTGAGAGTGCATATATAAACCTGAATAATGTGACATTCTTTTTAACATTAATAATTTCTATGATATTATGTTATATCACAAATCTTTATATTGTGGTAGTTTTATTATACTTTTGTTGTATCTATCTTAGTGAGTTTCCGTTGCACTTAACTTGTGACACAATATCGTACAGAATAGTTGTTTCATCAACTGCATCTGCAGAATAATGATCTAATGATTTGTATTGATATTTATCATCATATTTGTGTTTAATGAGCTTGGTATTGTTAAATGTGTCCAATTTATGTGCGAATGCTAATAATGTAGTGGTGAATTGCATATTGTATAACTTACGTGGTAATTGTTTCATATAGCATGGCAATACATCTCTTATTTTTAATATTTTATCTATCTGAGAAAGTATTTCTGGTGCGATTTCTTCTTTATTGTTTTGATCAATCATCATTTCGCTAGTTTCTGGTAATGTTGGTCCAACACCGAAACTAATTATAATCTGGGTTACATCATTTGGTGTGTTATAATTGTTGGCACAGCATTGTTTTATCATATCTTCTGTCAGTATTTCTAGGAACGTCAAACATTTTGTTTTGATGAATATAGATAGATGTATATATAGTGGACAACTTAACTGTTATATCTTTGCGCTTTAATTATATATTTGGCTACTGCGTTCCATATGTGATGCACACCTTTTAATTTTAAAATGTCGTCGGGACAAATAAATTGATGATTTTCATGTGTTACATATTGTGCTATAATCTGTCTGTTGTTCGTAACGACTATGATTGTGTTACTGAGTTTGCTTTTCCACGATTCAGGCTTTGTTCGAGTCATCTCCAAAAATACAGTGTCTACAAAAAAATCTGACGTAACAAATGATAGTCTGACTTATAAAACGGTTTTCCGTTCCTTTTTTTTTCTTTTTTTTTTCTTCTAAGTAAGTTAGGTTAGGTAAGTTGCAATTTGATCGATTTCAAAAACAATGACAAGTGATTCAAATAATTTGAATAATTTAATGAAATCATGGTACATATCATTATATCGTGATGCGTTGGGTGCACGTGCAGGTTTTGACGTACCTCAATATTTTGTTGATATCAAAGATTGCATTATTAGTATTTGTATCGATTTGTATGATATACCAGAAGATATAGGAAAGTTGATATCATATTATTTGTGGTTTTTGAGTTTCCAAAGTAACCATGACGTTATTTTATTTATCAAAAAGAAATGCATACATTCTGATGGTTTTAACCAGAAGGTTGCTTGTTCGTTATCCTGTCATCATTTTGGTTCGTGTGTCACATGCTTTGTTGAATTTGGGTTGAGATTTCTATGCAAAGGTTGCCCGGAAAATCAACATTGTAATATTAATTGTTTGGATTGTTTCCAAAAACATTTCCGATTGTGTCATGTTTGTTACGATATTTTTTGCATCAAATCCGCGATCAAATGTTATGTATGTAATACTTATTATCATCGAAAACATGTGATGCAAAGTCAAAATTTTGGTGTATTCAATAAAGGTTTTATATGTCGTGCATGTTCGAGGAATGCAATTACTTTGCATTGCAAATGCAAGTTATGTTCGAAAAATAAATACTTGCTGTGAAGTTTGGTCACTATAATTCTCAAGTGTTGTCATTGACTACGTTATATATAATTTAAAAAAATATCTTGTCTTGTATTTTTGCATAATAATTGAAGCTTAGTAGATAACATTGATTCTAGCCTTGTAGTATTAACTTGTAGTATTAAGTAAATGGTGGTTGTAAAATGTCACATAAACACGATTAGAAAATAGAAATATTCTATAAGAAAACAAATACGGTTGTACTACCAAAACAAAGCTGAAACGGATTTTTTGCAAATCCCAAAAAAGTGGATCATCCTTTTGTTCAGCTTTACAACCATCAATTAGCCACAATCACAATCATTAAATAACAGTGGTAATTCTATCATTTCATATTCATTACTTGGACCATTGACATTATTAGGTGTGATTATAATGAACTTAGGAATCACATAACGCATTTTTGCCAATTTAAAACGTGAATTACCAAACCGATGTGTGCATTTCTTAAAAAAATAAGTCCGAATAATGTGTGGTTGTTGTTCGACACAAAATGAGTATCGTTATGTTTTGTACTAATCGGATTTGTGCTACATTTTCAGTATTGACGGATTACTCATCATCAAAGAAAAATATCTATCAGTATTATTTCACATAATAATTACTATCGGCAACAATGTCATAATTTATGTACAATAATACATTTAGAGATATTATGATTTTTTTGCAGCATAATAATAATACCTAAGGTTGAGCAGCATTCTAGTTGAAAAGGGAATGCATAACACACCGACTTATATTACCTTACTGTTTGAATAATTTAAATTTTACACATCGTTTAGATTATATCTATTTTTTTTCTTCATTTCATGCTCACTAAACTGGTCTGTGATAATAGTTTCAAAACCAGTTATTATGCAAAATAAATAGATGAATATTTTTTTTCTTATATTATGCTAGTAATGAAAACAACATTAATTTGTAAACTAAAAAATAAATAAAATTGCAGTGTTCTCACACAGTAACCGTGACCGTTAAAACTGTTCCTTATACACAACACACACAAATCAGTACTATTACCAACCTTTCGTATCTTTTACTGTTGAATATTGTGCTCGTCTAAACTCAATTTATTACAACTATATTCCACAATGCTAATTAAGTCTGGAAAACCATAATGTTTGTTAAATGCTTTAATTACATTGTCCAATTGTTGCATTGGTGATGTATCTTTATCAATCAAGTTGTTAGACCACACAAATCCTGTTCCTTTGATTACTGTACATATGGCAACACTCCAGCGTACATGATTACATTTAATATAATCAACTAAAAATTTATAAATATCATTGGGTTTCCCATATATTCGGCCAATTACATTAAAACCAATCATCAATTTGATACCTTTGCATTCTTCAAATTTATAACCCACTGGCAAGGACCCAAATCCCTCACATTCCATTTCTTGACATTTCAACATAACCTGCATCGTACGAGACCAGCTTTTCTTATTAATAACGTCTGATTCTGATAATAAATCAATGTCTTCACTTTCACTACCATCATCACTACCATCATCACTACCATCATCACTATCAGTCTCAGTACTTTCACCATCACTGCTTACAAAATCAGCAATGCATTCCTTTTTGAACTTTGTTTTGTCATCATTATTATTCACCGTTTCTGTAATAATTCGATCCAATTTTTGTTTCTTCTTTGCTGGTAATTCTGATGATAATTTATTTTGCTTTAATTCGGTTTCTTCATCAATCTCTTTTCTTTTGCAACCAGTAAGAGTTTTATTAACTTGCATTGTGTTGAATATTATATCACAAAGGCGTTCGTTAAACAACAATTATGATGAAAGAGCTAAATAATTTTCCACTACTGTATATACTCTAAGTTTTTATTTTTTTGTTTCGTTTGTTTTTTTTTTGAAGTAGCAATGTTGTAGAAATCGTACCAATTCCTGTTCGGACGACATCTCGAATACGCGACGTTTTACAACCATCATTTACTTCATACTGTAGAATATTTCCCATTTTTTTTTGAGACGTTCCCACTTTTCTGAAGTTTTACAACCATGGTTTATTGTGTATTGTGCACTATTTCTTATTTCAATTAGTTGCATTGCAAATCCGCAAATCCGAAAAAAATCGATCATCCTTTTGTTCAGTTTTACAACCGTGAATTTGCCACAAGCTACCGTGAGAATTAATCCGAAACCCTCATTTACATGTTTTAAAACAAAAAATAATAAAATTTATCTAATTACAAAATTTATATTTGTAGTTAATAATAGTGTTTTACTTCTCACAGTGTTGGTAATTCTGGTAATTTTTGTAATTTACTGTGTTGATGTTGATGTTTGTTTCGTAATGATTCTGATACAAATTTCTTACTGCAACATACACATTTCCATTGTCTTGTTCCTAAATGAAATTTTTCCAAATGTCGCATTAATTGTTGATTTGCAGGATACATGTTCAGGCAATATTTACATTCAAACACATTATTCTTCTTAGTATAATTCATGGATCGAACGTCATTCTTTGTAATTTGCATCCATTGTACAGGAATATTATTATTTGTGTTTTCTTTCTTTATAACAGTTTGGATACTGCTATTTTTTTCTGATTGATTGATTTGTGCATTCTTGGTATTGGTTATTAATGATTCCTGATTGGATTCAATTAACTTGTTTTCGATAATCTTAATCTTTTGTACCTGATTCATTTGTATGTATTTAGTTTTTCTTATTAACCATTCTTCGTTTAAATGAATTGACATTAAGTTCAATTCTGACATTTTATGAATTTGCGACAACATAGATGCTTGATGTAATCGAATAGTTTGCTTCTGTTTTACCACTGTCTGATTCAGATATTCTATATGTTGTTGATATTCCACCATTTTTTCAGCGCGATTTGTTAACAGAGAATCCATATTTTCTTTGCTAGTATTACACTTTAATACACGGAAAACTGTGTGTGGAATTAGTATATTATTTGACAAATATTACACTTCAACATGCAGAAAACTGTACAAAAAAAGGTAGCTAAAAAAAATCAACTTGTTAGACAAACTTAGGTTAATTTAATATTATTTACGATATTGTACCATTTATTTCAATTTACTCATGTCTTACGCAGGTATTTCCTTTTCATGTGTTTAATCAAAGTACCAGTGTTCATCATTGTTTTTGTTTTTTGTTTTTTTTTTCTCTATCGGATTCATACAAAACAGTGTCACAGCGGCCCAAACAGTGTCAATTGATGGTTGTAAAGCTGAACAAAAGGATGATCGACTTTTTTTCGGATTTGCAAAAAATCCGTTTCCGCTTTTTTTTTTGGTAATACAACCATATTTGTTTTATTGTAGAATATATCTATTTTCTAATCGCGTTTCACACGTGTTGCTACTGCATTTCGACACGAAAAAAAAATATCCACGTGTGTTATTTTGCACTATTCCATTTTATGTTGACATTTTACAACCACCATTTACTACAAAAAGCAAACATTTCAATCAATTCGTCCACATTCATTAATGCTCAGTTGATCTACTAACATTTTCAATCAATGGATAATTAATTATATAAATCTGCTGTAAAAATGCAAACTATCCTACCTACCTAAGAAAAAAAGCTATGAAATGACAGAAAATAAACCCAAAATATTCATAGAACAAATGGGAAAATCAAAAGATTTAAATTAACAGTTTCTGCTGTGTTGATTAAATTATAGTATCTAAGTTGATGATCTCTGACTATGCACATTACCACTTGCGATAGCCACGTTTTTTTTTGTTTGCTGTTTAACAAATTCCATATTCGAGGTATTTCAACACGTGTCAGAAAATCACTTGATTTTGAGAGATAATAACAAAGGTCAAAACAGAATCTCATTCAATATAATTCACACGCTAAAACATAACCTATTTGACATCAGTATTGAATTTAACCAATTGAGAATATATGTATTTCAGATTTACTTCACTTTGATACTGTTTTTTGAACATATTCGATTGATAATTAAAGGAACGAAATCAATTGACATCAAATGAAACTAATTAATTGGAATGACACAACAAATATAACAAAGATACATAGCAATTAATACAATGTACACACGCTTATAAAAAGCTCAGGTTAGGTATTAGGTAAGGTAAATTAAGCTCAAACAGGGAGCATCATGTGGAGAGACAGAAACAGATAAAAATAATAGAATTCACACTTGTCAAAATCGATTCTTCAAACTAATCAAACACAATGGTTATACTTGTTTGTACTACTATCATTGAGTAAATAGAAACTTAATTATGCAAATATACTGTAAAAAAAAAATGCAACTACAAGAAAAAAAGTATCAAAAAAATTATCAAAAATGATGCAAAATGATAGAGAAAATACAAGAAAATATTCACAAAACCCACGGAAAACCACGAGATTTAAATAAGTCAACATTGAGTTGGTTTCAATTGTAAAACGATTGAGAACTAGGACGTTTCACAAAATCATTCTAATCAATACTGAGTTAAGAAACATTCCAAATTTTGCAAGCAAAATTAGAGAAATCGAAATATTCCAAAGAGTACTAGATGGTACTATCTGGTCAAAATGAAAGTACCAACGAATTCAAATGACGCAATACTGATTCACTCAATGCTGAGTTGTTTTTTGAAACGACTCAGTATTGATTCATAAATTTTAGCAGTATTTCGAAGGTTTTCGATGTCTTTGGATAACCCCTTGAGGTCAGACCAAAGTTGGATGCTGTCACCGAATTTTAAGTTTGTTTGGGTTTCG
>Ga0181590_10002326_pt1 | contig 16038 bp, 18 predicted proteins | sample 071ome_34_FD_132446 | JGI IMG/M metagenome (GOLD analysis project Ga0181590, IMG submission 132446) | Coastal salt marsh microbial communities from the Groves Creek Marsh, Skidaway Island, Georgia - 071411BT metaG (megahit assembly) | ecosystem: Environmental > Aquatic > Marine > Intertidal...
AAAGTTTCCTGCTACAGACATTAGATTGGACTAAGACTGATCGCAAGGCAGTTCACAGGTGGAGAGCCAAGAACAATATCAATGCATTGGTGTACGGCAATGGTGGACTAGTGGGTTGGGACAAGGAGACTTGTCTCAATATGAGGACACACGAGAACGCCGATAGCGAGGAGAACAGAATGGATTTCTGTTGGGGAGTGCCACACGAGAATCTACATAACTGCTATTCGCAGACTATAATAAACACGACACCACAACAGGCCTTCATAGCGGGTTTCAGGGAAGGTGTCAAGATGTGCACAAACAAAGGAGTGCCAATACCTCCACGAGAATTCAAAAACATTTGGCCCATTAATCTACGCATACTTACAACATGGTGCACGGTGGGTGCGGATGTGGACAACGGCAAGTTCGCCATGCTGGGGGCCAGGATGGGCAGTTTCTACACAGTGGTGGATCATGATAATTACGAGTTTGACGTCAGCGACCTAGACGGTATGGCAGACTACTTTCATGCCACCGTACAACCTGCAAACATAGACAGGGAGTTGGAGATGTGGGGCAATAGCCTCAGACAGCAGTTGGACATGCCCATAGCCGAATTCGACGAAGATGATAGTAGGTTCTATCGTTTCGTTATGCCATTACATGTAAACAGAGGAGTGCAGGATCGTGAGTACAAGTGATTACAAAAAAGATGCTCTGAAAGCAAAAGAGGTTCTGAGTGCGGTATCGCCCACTATGTGTCTGGCTAAGTGGAACCAGGTCAGCCTTCACCTACCTACTGGTCTGACCAACAGTTGCTATCACCCCCCACTGCACGAGATAGATGCTACTAAACTAACAGATAATCCAGCCGCACTTCACAATACTGCTGAGAAAATGCGACAGCGTGAACAGATGTTGAATGGAGAAAAACCTCCAGGATGTTCTTATTGTTGGAACATGGAGAAGACCGGGGAGATGAGTGATCGCCATTACAGGAGTGGCGAGCCATGGGCCATGCAGGACTTCGACGTTATACGTACCAGACCTATTGATGAAAAATGGACCCCCAGATATGTTGAAGTGAATTTCAATCATGCCTGTAATTTGAAATGCAGTTATTGTTCACCACAGTTTTCAACTACATGGGGCAAAGAAACAGACAGGTACGGCGAGTACCCAACTACACCTCCGCACAACGCTCCAGAGCACTTCCAGGATCGTAGGAAACCCATACCCAACAGGGAGGACAATCCCTATGTGAACGCATTCTGGCGATGGTGGCCTACTCTTTATAAAAATCTAAAACATTTCCGTATGACCGGCGGAGAACCCATGATGGATCCCAACACCTACCGTGTCTTACAGTACATCATGGACCATCCCAAGCAGGACCTACACCTCAACGTGACAAGCAACATGTGTCCAGCAGACAGCAAACTCAAACAAAAGTACTTCAACATGATACAGAATATATGTATGGAGGAAAAAGTGGAACATATGATGCAGTTTGTTAGCGTTGATGCTTTTGGCAAACGTGCCGAGTATATACGTCATGGGCTAGACTTTAATTACATGATGGATAATGTGGAGGAATTCCTTGATCGTATTACAAAACGCAATTCCATAACATTTATATGCACGTACAACAATCTCAGCATAACAAGTATGGACAAATTATTAGAGAAGATATTAGATCTTCGTAAGCGTTACTCAAAGACATACCAGAGAGTATGGTTTGATGTGCCATTGTTGAGACAACCTGCCTGGCAACAGATAACATTATTGCCAGAGTCATATCAGAGTATACATGAAGATAACATAAGATATATGGAGCAAAATTCTGGTGAGGAGAACGGATTACATATATTCAAGGACTTCGAGATCCAAAAAATGCGACGCAATCTCGCATACTGGCGCGAGAACGCTGACGCAAGTGCACAGCAAAAAAAGAACTTTTACGCGTTCTTCAACGAACACGATCGCAGGCGCTTGACAAGGTTCCTAAACACGTTTCCTGAAATGGCGGAGTTCTGGGAGGAGTGTAGAAATATATGATAATTGCACACGGTTGTAGTTTTACGCGTTATAAATGGCCATGCTGGCCAAAGTACATTGAATGGTTTACAAATAGCAAAGTGTTTAACTATGGAGAAATAGGAAGCGCCAATGAAACGATAGCAAGAAAGACTATCGAATGCGTGTCTAATGATAAACCTGAACACATTTATATAATGTGGAGCGGAGCAGACAGATACGAGGTGTGGGAAGAGAATGGCAACATTAAAACCGGTGGACATCCTAAAACTGAACATCACAAGTATTTTGTAAAGCACTTTTTAAATCAAGAACAAAATATGTATAAAACATTAGAAAAAATTTTGCTGGTTCAATTATTTTTAAATAAAAAAGGTATATCCTACACAATGATGTTATGGAAACAAGATACAATTTCGGAAAAATTTCCTATATTTCATGATATAGATTGGTCAAAGTTTATTTTTTACAAGGATAAAAAAGGATTGTGGGAATATGCCAAAGAAAATTTTTCTGAATATTATCTAAGAGGTGAAAATCATCCACCTCCTATAGCACACTACCATTGGGTAAAGGACGTGATGTTCACGAGTGATATACGCTGTCCAGAAGAGGAATATATTAAACTGAAAGACTACTTTAAAGGTAAAGATGGACGATCTGGAATATAAAAAAAGTATACTGGACACTAAATCGGCAAGTTTCTGTGGAGCCAAATGGTATAATGCCACCATATGGCTAGGCTCGGGTATGACCACTAGTTGCCACCATCCTTTACCTCACAAAATAAATCTCGAGGAGATAAAAACCAATCCGAGTGCAATACACAATACAAGGGAGAAGAAGGAACAGCGCAGACAGATGCAATCAGGTGAGAGGCCTTTAGGTTGTGAATACTGTTGGAAGATAGAGGACATGGGCAGGGACGCTATCAGTGACAGAGTTTATAAATCTAAGATCTATACCGACTGGGATTTACAGAAAGCACACGAAACAGACCATAACGAAAACTTTAATCTTAAAACTTTAGAAATTGCGTTTGACAGGACCTGTAACTTTGCCTGTACTTACTGTAATCCACAATTCAGTTCTACTTGGGCTAACAATATCAAACAGCAAGGACCATATACTGGACTACAATCAGATGGTAGGAACCATTTTACTCATACACATGATTCTGCGGAACCATACAAGAAGGACGAGTTTAATCCTTATGTGGAAGCATTCTACAAGTGGTGGGAGACCGACCTACATCAGAGCCTAGATGAGCTGAGGATCACAGGCGGCGAACCCATGATGTCACCTAACCTATGGAGATTGCTAGACTGGATAGAGACACAAGGGGATAAGATGAATCCCAACATGCGAATAGCGATAAACTCTAACCTAGGTGCCAAACAGAGTATAATAGACAGGTTCAAGACAAAACTAAAGGGATTTAAAAATTTTCATCTGTACACCAGTTGTGAAGCCACATTCGAACAGGCGGAATACATCAGGGACGGACTTGATTACAGTGACTGGTTTAGTCGCGTTTTACACATGATGGTGGACAAGGTACCGTCTGAGATACACAACATGGCCACAATAAATGCACTGTGCTTGGAATCACTGCCAGAATTTTTAGAAAAAATGATCTGGTTCAAGAATGCCAGCAAGGTGTATGGTCCTACGATAAACTTCACATTGAACATCTTGAGATTTCCTAGTTTCCAGTCTCCCCTTGTATTGCCAGATGACCTCCGAGACAAATTCAAAGGTGACCTTGAAAAGTTCTTAACTAACAATAACAAATGGTTAGAGGGCATGGAGATCGATCAAACACAACGACTGATAGATTACTTGGACGTGGTTAAAACACCACATGCAGGTGCGGCCACGCAGGAAAAATTACAGCGAGATTTCAAAGCGTTTTACAGCCAATATGACAAACGCACGGGGAAAAACTTTGAGCAGACTTTCCCAATCATAGGAGAATGGTATCGTGGCATATGATTACGGGGCCAAGGAGCCTGAGAAACTAAGGATAAAGGATATGACTCCAAAGCAGAAGGAGTTGTTGATAGACAGTGACACTTTCTGTATGATGCCATGGTTACACATCCATGCGTTCCCAGACGGAAGGGCATACCCTTGCTGTTTCGCACTAGACAAGCATCCAGTAGGAGACCTCAACAAGAATTCAATGGCAGAGGTGTTTAACAATGATGAGATGAAGGGCATAAGAAAGAACATGCTGGCAAACAAACCTAGCCGACATTGTACAAAATGCTATGACCAAGAGAAGTCCGGGTTCTTCAGTCTCAGATTAAGTTCCAATAAACATTTTGGACATAACATCGGCATGGTGGACAACACACAGACAGACGGCACAGCGGACTTCGTGATCAAGTACTGGGACATAAGGTTCAGTAATTTATGCAATCTTGCTTGTAGGAGTTGTGGCACATGGTTCAGCTCAAACTGGTATGAGGACCATAAGAAACTTACAGGTCAGCCACCCGATCATGCCAAGGTAATGCGAGTTGGCAGGAGTAGTGATGATATCTGGGATCAGATGTTGGAACAGTTCGAACATGTTGAGCAATTTTATTTCGCTGGTGGTGAACCGATCATTATGGAAGAACACTATAGGATTTTGAAAGAGCTGGACCGACGTAAAATGTACCATGTGAGACTGATATACAATACCAACTTCACTAGAACCAAATACAAAGACATAGATGTTCTTGAATTATGGAACAAGTTTGATTCCGTTTCGATAGGGGCTAGCCTAGACGCCGAAGGCAAAAGAGGTGAGTTGATGCGTAAAGGTACAGTGTGGGATGACGTGGTCGCAAACAGGAAGCGGATGTTAGAGGTATGTCCACAGGTCGATTTTTACATCAGTTCCACAGTGGGTCTTATAAATGCACTCCATATACCAGACTTCCACAGGAATTGGGTAGATAAAGGTTTATTGAAACCACAAGATTTCAACTTCAATCTGTTACAGTTTCCATACGCTCAAAGGATAGACCTGTTGCCAGAATCTTACAAACAGAAAGTAAAAGAGAAATATGAAAAACATTTAGAATGGTTACGTCCGTTAGATCATCTCACTAGAGCAACCAAAGGTTACGAGTCAGGAATAGATTATATGATGAGACGTGACAACAGCAATGACATACAACAATTCAAAGACACAATGAGTAGATTGGATTCTATCAGAAATGAAAATATGTTAGAAGTTTTCCCAGAATTAAAGGAGTTGTATGAAGAAAATTAAACCCAGTGAAGGCAACAAGACATTCTGTATGGCGCCATGGACACACACATACCTTTCTCCTCAGATGGAACGAAGGTTGTGTTGTAGTTCTAGAGAATCGAGCGAAAACTTCAAACAGTACATAGATACTATAGACCCAAAAGGTAATAATGACAAATTGAATCTAACAACATTAGAACAGCACTGGAACTCGGACTACATGAAGTCTGTGAGGTTAAAGTTATTAGCAGGTGAGGAAATCCCTCAGTGTGCTGTGTGCAATCACAAACTGTTGAATGAACAGGTGTACAGACAACACTTTAATTGGTTGTACAGGAACAACATAGAAGAAGCATATAACAGCACAGATGAAACAGGTGCCACCACAATGAAGACACAAAGTTTTGATTATAGGTTTTCTAATCTGTGCAATTTTAGTTGTAGGATGTGTGGAGATATGCTGAGTAGTACATGGGAAACTGAGAATAAGAAATATGGTAAGGGCGATTACGAACGATATAGGATATGGGGCAGGAAAGACATCAAAGCACAGTTAGAACTGTTCCATGATCAGCAAGTAGTGAAGGAATTCACAGAAGCAGTTGAACAAAAACGTATAACCGAACTATACTGGTGTGGGGGAGAACCTCTGATGTGGAAGATACATTGGGAAGCGATGAAAAGGATTGTAGAACTTGGCTACCAAGATAAAGTATTAGCAAGGTACAATTCTAATATGAGTAGGATAAATTTCTACAAATACAACTTGTTTGACGACATATTAAGGCACTTTCCTAATTGGCAAATTTGTGCTTCAATAGACGGTACCGGGGAAATTGGCGAGTACATAAGAACTGGTCTGAAGTATGATGAATGGTTAACAAATATAAAGTATGGACTAAAATTTGTAAAAGAGCAAAATCAAAGACTGCAGTTGGACCTAACTATTACATTACCGGGATTGTTTGATTTGGAAAATATGGTGCTGTTAAGTAATGAGTTGAACATCGAGTTGTTGACTAAACAAGTTTTTAACTTCTCCCATAACAATGCCATGGCTCCTTTGTTTATGCCTTATGAAATTATGAGTGAGATAATAGACGATGTTAGAGAAAAGACAATCAAATACAAAAACAAAAAATTAAACAATTTCTTTTCGCAGTTAGACGAAATGCAGAAACAAAAAAGGAACAACGAGTTAATTTACGATGAAGAGTTGTACAGAAAAGGTCAGAAGGATGGCAAAGCGGAAATAGAGAGACTAGATAGTATCCGTGGCACAGATATCAAAAAAATCTTAGCAAAAAACAAGAAAGCATTAGAGTGGTGGACAAGTATATAAAATCAAACATGTGTCCTTTGCCATGGACACATCTAGAAGTTGATGTGAACGGTGGTGCATCACCTTGTTGTTTGTACAAGGGGAGTGTACCAGATGTTAAGGTTTATGAACAGAGTCTCAAATCAATACAAGACACGGAATACATGAACAAATTACGTGAGGAATTCCGTAATGGTGGACGTCCTGCGGGCTGTCAGAGTTGTTGGCAAGAAGAAGACGCAGGCAAGACCTCAAAGCGTCAGAATTCTATTTACAAGATGAAAAAAAGTCTCACGGATTGGACACCTAATAGCGAGCCAACACTCAAGTTTATAGACTTTAAGTTAGGCAACGTGTGCAATCTGAAATGTAGGATATGCGGCTCATGGAGCAGTTCTAAATGGGCACAGGAAGAACTCGACTACGGAGAAAACCCTGTAGCAAGAAAGAATCTACGTGAAGGCGGATGGCCAAAACGTAACCCGCAGTTTTTCGAAGATCTTAAAGACGATCTCAAACATGTGGAGTACTTTGAATTTACGGGTGGCGAACCATTCATGATTCGTGATCACTTCAAGATCTTGATGCACTGCGTGGAAAAGGGGTATGCCCGGAACATAGACATACACTACAACACTAATGGCACACAGTTGCCGCCCAAGGACATATTCGACCTATGGTCGTATTTCAAACATGTAGAGATAGCGTTCTCTATCGACGATGTTGGAGAGCCTTTTGAGTACCAGCGCCATCCTGCCAATTGGCGTGAGGTAAGTGCCAACCTTGTGAAGTTTAAGGAGATGAAGACCACAAACATGGATTTTCAGATATGTTCTACGGTGAGCATATTCAATGTGTTCAACTGGGCCAAGATAGCACTGTGGGTTGCACAGTACCAGCCCAAGTTCTTCTACGTGAACACCTGTTTCGATCCAGATGTGTTCAATGTTCAGACCTTGCCACGACAGGTCAAGGACATAGTGACGGACCGATATCACATGCTCACAGACTACCAGCCTAGCATACGTTTTATGAATGCCGCGGACAGGGATACGCCAGAGATCAGAGAACAGAGGAAACAACGTATCCTACAGACAGACCAGTATAGGAAAGAAAACTTTGGAGAGGTGTTTCCACTTTTAAATAAGGTATTGAAGATATATGACTAAAAAATTCATAGCAGGCGGATGCAGTTTCACATTGGGCAATGAACTCAGTGATGACAAGGATGGGAAGACACCGTCTAAGAAGTCCTGGGCTCATAGATTATTTAAAAACTCACGGGATGACGACAACACTTTATATCTGTGCTCTGCTTTTGGTGGCCTTGGAAATTCTGCCATATCTAGGAGGACCTTCAATGCTATAAGCCGGAGTGAACGTGTGGACTGTGTGGTCGTGATGTGGAGTTTCTTATCGAGATATGATTGGGCAATGCCCAGACATCAAGTGTTAGAGGACACACGGTGGGCGTCTATTTCGCCATGGGACACTAACACAGGTAATGAAGAAGCATTTAGAACCATGGCAAACTCTGAGACACAGCAAGAGCAGTGGCGTGTGAGGGGTCAACTATTTGAAGACACAGGAGTGAAACCTTTTGCTGAAGCCATATACAAATATGCGGCTAATCAGTATCATGAGGTATATCTCAGTTGGAAATCTATCATATGGTTACAGAACATTTTAGAGAAAAAGAACATACCATACATGTTTACTCTTGCTGACAACAGTCTTTTTTACCAAGAATTCACACCACATGCGGACCAGGACGCTTTTATGAACGCACTGTATTCAGAAATAGATTTTACCAAATGGTTCTTTTTTGGAGAGAGGATGATGGGATTCAATCAATGGTCACTACTTAACGAATACAAGCGTGGTACCACACATCCACTTGACCAGGCACATGTGGATGCTGTACAATTAATGTTACCAACCTTTAACAAATTGATAGGAGTACAAAAATGATTAGATGGATAAAACGTCTCTGGTACAAAATCAGAGAAGAGATACAGTACAGAAAGAGACTGAAAGAATTAAAAAAGAAGGATCCGTTCATATACAAGTAATAGATGGAAAAAATAAAACAGAAAATAAAAAATCTGTTCAAGCGGGATCCACGATTTGAGCTTGTCGAGATAGATCAAATAGATTCTGCAGAGGATCCTGTGAGACCAGAACTCACTGTGGAATTTCGTAAGGATTATGGCAGGCGTATATTAGGCCTCAAAGATGAAGAGGGAGACATAGCCGCGATTATATGTCTAGCGTTCACAAACGACGTGCCAGCCACTGTGGAAGAGATGGCCTTGATGTCACACGATGCCTACAACCAGAGCATACTGCGTGGTGGACTGGTGGGCAGGATAGCCATAGCCTACACGGTGTGGGCACGAAAGAAGGGCGGTGGCAAACACATCCTTAACGAAGTGTACAAGAAATTCAAACGTGAGCATCACATAGACAGATTGATAACCCTTAGCCCACTCACGGAGATGGCGGAACGGTTCCACATCAAGAACGGGGCCAAGTTGTTGAGGAAGAATGAACACACACAGAACTTCGAGTACGACATCACGCTGGAGCAGTGGGAGAAGTACTTGGACAAAACTAAAAAAGTTTTGAGAATGGCATGAAGATAAATCTAGAAAACATAGGTGACATAGTAAAACAGGATGAACGATACGTGGTCAAGGACAACACGCACCTCAAGAATCTTGTGGTAAGCACCACTGAATTGAATCCCCACAAGAGCACATCGGGGCACAAACATGCAGGACAGGAAGAAGTCTATTACTTCGTCAAAGGGACAGGAACAATCTATCTCGACGATAAGCCACATGATGTACACGCCGGAGATGTGGTACTGATCGAGGATGGAGTTCACCATAGGGTGGAAACAGGAGCAGAAGGACTGCATTTCCTTTGTGTGTTCGACGGCAGGAGGAATCATTGAAAATACTAGGCATCAACTGCATGAACCACGACGCCGCGATGGCTGTGGTGGACTACAGTTCCGGCATAGGTGAGATCCTGTGGGCCGCACACGCGGAGAGATACAGCAAGGTCAAGAACGATCACTACCTCAACCAAAAGATCGTAGACGAGGCACGTACCTTTGGACCTTTCGACAAGGTTGTATACTATGAGAAACCGTTATTGAAAAAGACCCGACAGTTGTACGCGGGACAGTATGGTTTGGCCATGAGCTACACCGAGATGCCACAGTGGCACTTGGATCACTTTGGCATAAAGATCGACGAGTACGTCAAGCATCACGACTCACACGCGGCGGCAGGCTACTTCACTTCACCGTTCCGGGACGAAGGTGCGACAATACTGACAGTGGACGCCATAGGTGAGTGGGACACTGTGTCCATATCCACAGCGGACAAGGTATGGATAGACAGGAAAGAAACCATCAAGTATCCACACAGCATAGGAATACTGTACAGTGCGTTCACACATCGTTGTGGACTCAAACCCGCAGAAGAGGAGTACATCCTGATGGGTATGGCCGCATATGGCAAGCCAAAATATAAACAAGACATATACAATGACTTCGTCAATCAAGCACCATTCACTTTGAAAAAGAATTTACACAGGGGGTTGAAAGACTGGCACCCAGAAGCGGATGTCATGGACATCGCGTCCAGCATACAGGAAGTCACTGAGGAATGCCTAGCAGACCTATGGACCAGGGCTAGTAAGTACGGATCAAAGAATTTAGTGTATGCGGGAGGGGTAGCACTCAACTGTGCGGCCAATCGCAAACTGGCGGACATGGGCCTGTTTGATAACATCTGGATCATACCCAACCCCGGAGACGCAGGTTCAAGCCTGGGTTGCATAGCCGCACACCAGAAGTCACACCTTAATTGGCAACATCCGTTCCTGGGACACAACATAGATGGCGAGTATCCTGTGGACAGTTTGATAAAAGAATTGAAAGAAAACAAGATGGTGGGAGTGGCCAGTGGCAGAGCAGAGTTTGGTCCGAGAGCACTTGGTAACAGATCGCTGTTGGCAGACCCAAGAGGAGAGGACATCAAGGATCTGGTAAACAGCATTAAAAAGAGACAGCGGTTCAGACCGTTCGCTCCGGCCATATTAGAGGAGGATGTACACCAGTATTTTACCCTGCCTAAAGCAGTCAAAAACACCCCTTATATGCAATTTACAGCGGCGTGTACGCATGGTAAAGAGTTTCCTGCCATAATACATCATGATCACACTTCCAGGGTTCAAACCGTGCGTAAGACGGACAATCCCGGGTTTCACGCACTGCTCACAGAATGGAAACGACAGACTGGTTGCCCCATACTCCTTAACACCAGTTTGAACATAAAAGGACAGCCAATAGTAAACGACAGGGAAGATGGTAAGGCTTTTACCAACAAATACGGAGTGAAAGTTCTAGGATGAGATATCTGATTGTGTTATTATTGCTTGTAGGTTGCGGAATCAAACCTTCAGCAACCTGTAGTGTCAATTTAGAAAAAGAAACAATGAAGGAAATTACAGACAGTTGTGTTAAAAACCCAACTGTAGGTGTAAAGAAAGAATTTTAAATGAAAATATTAGTTACCGGAGCATATGGGTTCATAGGATCTAGGATCGTGGAAAGATTACTAGAGATGGGACACAACGTCACAACGATAGACAATAAGGAAACATACGGTGTAATTACACCGGAGGAATTACAAAAATTATACGAATGGAGACAGCGTAATTGGACTAAGAGCGTGAATAAAAAAGAAGGAGATGTTGCAGATATGGATAATGTACTGTCGGCATTTAGTGTCAGACCCGACTACGTAATACATCTAGCATCATACCCACGTGCCAAGATCGTAAACAACGATCCAAGGATTGGTGTAAAGAATGTGATCGGAGGGACAGTGAATCTATTATGGCACTGTCAACACATGCCTGTAAAGAAATTTGTGTTCATAAGTTCGTCTATGATATATGGACATTTTTCTGATGGCACCCGGGAAGATGCTGTGACTAAACCTAATAATCTCTACGGTGAGGCTAAACTAACGGCCGAGCGTTTCGTTAAACACTTCCATGAGCAGTATGGCATAAACTATGCTATAGTAAGACCCAGTGGTGTATATGGTCCGGGTGATATGGAAGATCGTGTGTTAAGTAAGTTTTTTTCGAACGCTATGAATAATAAAACTATAGAGGTTCATGACGGTAACAATAAAGTAGACTTCACATACATTAACGATACAGCAGAAGGAATAATTAAGGCCACACTGTCGGATAATGCCAATATGAGTTTCAATATTACAGCGGGCAAGGCCACTTCGTTGAGAGAAGCGGCAGAAAAGATAGTTGCAATGACAGGAAGTAAAAGTGAGATAGTAGATACTGGAGCTCATAAACTTTATCCAAAGAGAGGCACACTTGATATTACGAGGGCTGTAGAGTTATTAGGGTACGAGCCTAAAACTTCGTTTGAAAAAGGATTAGAAAAATATTATGAGTGGCTACAAAATAAAATTTAATGGTCTCGATAGATTGTACAATGACTATAGTTGGCGACTAACAAAGCGTGCCAAAGAAGTGTGGCGGTCGGGTGATGTATTACAAGGCAAATATCTACAAAAGTTAGAAGAAGACATAGCAAAAAAGTATAATCGAAAATATGCTGTAGGTGTTGGCAGTGCGACAGATGGATTGTACTTTGCACTTAAGGCACTTGGCATAACAGAGAATGATTCGGTCATTTGTCCTGTTCTCAGTTATGTAGCCACATCAGGAGCAATAAAAAGATTAGGATCAAATATTCATTTTGTGGACACCGACCAAAATGGAAATATAGGAGAGTGGGGAGTGATGGGACTACCAAAGGCTGTGCTATATGTGAACCTTTTTGGAAACTTGGCCGATTACAAACGACTTAGGAACTATTGTGATGCATACAGAATACCATTGATTGAGGATGCCGCACAATCACAAGGTGCCTATTATGGAAAGACACCATCAGGTAAATTGGGAGATGTAAGTGTGTTCAGTTTTGATCCAATGAAGAATATGCCTAGTTTTGGAGCAGGAGGTATGGTGCTAACTGATAGTAAAAATGTCTATGAGAGCGTCAACTCTCTACGTAGACATGGATTTAATAGTGATATGATGTATGGATATAACAGTCTCATATCGGAAGATCACGCTCACCAATTATTACTGATATTAACAAAATTTGACAGATTACAGAAGATGAGGGAAAAGGTGGTCAAAAGGTACAAAAAAAATTTACCAAAAATTAAATTTTTAGAATCACCTGCGAATACTAAACCCAGTTATCACAAGTTAGTGATGCTTCATGTCGAAAGAGATAGATTGCGGGAACATTTAGAAAAAAATTATATAGAGACTAAGATACACTATAGTAATACATTAGACAGAAGTAACACATACAGGAATGCCGAAAAGATCTGTACCAGAGCAATAAGTTTACCCATATACCCGCATTTGAAGATGGATGAAATTGATTACATTTGTGAGAAGATCAGAAAATTTGACGATGTTTGACAGTATACAAGTTAGATTCAAAAATATCCAACATATAGACTCGCCATTTGCAAACACTAGAATTGTGCCGTTTGTTGGAAGTTATTTAGAAATATTAAAGTCTGTGATAGATGACATACGGACAGAATATTTCTGGTTCTTTTCAAATTTTGTCAACATGAACCACATCGACCTAGACTATATACCTGAACAGCACGAGAGTGATCAGATACATGTTTGGTACACTACGCATCCAAAAAGTGGGCTAAACACTGAAGGTAATGTAATGCTGATACCTAAAACAAAATTTAAAGAACAGATCAACCGTTTAGAATTCCTCAGGGATTATAAAGATATTAACTATCATCCTCATCCTACATTATTTCAACAACCAATTGGAAAAACTTACTTTAAATTAAGTGATCCTATGAAAGCATACAACAACAGTAATAATTTTTATAAATGGATGATCAACAAGGAATGTGATATCGATGTGCCAAATTTCTATCCTAGTTTCTGGGATGATGAAAAATTATACACTTGGGGCAAAACCAAGGATATTATGTTGATGCCCGGAGACAAGCAACTCAAACAGTTTTATGATATAGACAGAAGTGTGCATTTTGATTTAGATTACAATGTACGTCCCATGGATATTATATTCCTATCATATGATGAGCCGAACGCTGAGGAAAACTGGAAGAAATTGAAAGCAAGATTCCCTAGGGCCAAGCGTAGTCATGGAGTCAAAGGACGCACCCAAGCATATCACACAGCGGCTTCTATGAGTGAGACCGATTATTTTTTCGCCGTGTTTCCCACGATAGAGATAGCGGACAACTTTGATTTTGATTTTCAACCTGATAGGTTGCGTGAAGCCTGTCATTACATTTTCCACTGCAAGAATCCAGTCAATGGTCTGGAGTATGGTCACAGGGCAGTGATACTATACAACAAGCACCTCTGCCTGTCCACTATACATCCGAGATTGGATTTCACACTATCACAACCACACACGGTAATACCTAAGTTATGTGGAATTAGTTACTTCAATACCACACCTGAGATAAGTTGGCGTGTAGCATTTCGTGAAGTGATTAAACTGTGTGAGATGAATCCAACAGTAGAAAGCAGGTTCAGACTAAAGAAATGGTGCGAACTAGGATCAGGTGATCACGCAGAATGGGTACAAAAAGGTGCCTTGGATGCTATAGAATATTTTGAATCAAACAAAGATAATAAAAATGCCTTGATGCTTTCGTATGAGTTATTTTGGTTGAAAGAAAAATTCCAATCTATTTCTTAAAAGTCTTTGCCATTAGTAACGAAGTCCTAGATTCCATATCCCTTTTTAAAGCAGGTATATTGAATTTAAGATCTACGGTTTTGATCTTAAGGTAATTTTTTTCAATGGTTTCTTTGAGAAATCTCGCTATTGTGTCTTGCTTTTTTTTCTTTAATTCTTTGGATATATCGTAGTGTATTGTGATGTTGTTTTTGAGGATAATATTCACGTACATTAGGTACTTGACCGGCATGTTTTGGAAGTGTAATCCATCCAAGACCTCCGGCCATTCCTTGACGAAGTCCTTCGTCAACTGTACCCAAGTGCTATTCTTTGGCGGCTGTCTTTTTGGCATCCGCTTTCTTGGTTGTAGTTTTCTTAGTTGTTGTTTTGACTTCTGACTCTGGATCCATGGCCATCTCCTTAACGGTAGTGCCTTTCTCCTTTGCTATCATCTCGTTCAACTTATTCAACAGGATCCTGCCATCCTCGCCTGATCCGTATGTGACCATTATTTCCTTGGTCTTAAACTTCTTGATGTAGTTGTCGTTGTGAAGCATTGCCAACATGTTGGTGCCATCTGGGAAAGTTTGTCTGCTGGCAAAATCCGCGAACTCGTTTGCTTCCTGTCCACCATCCGACTCCACAGCCTTCATCAGGGCGTTGTGATACATATCTGGTAAGAACTTGGTCCCAACGACTAGGCAGTTATCAGGTTCCCCTGGAACAGTCCTGTACATGATTACAACTTTTGCTTTTGAAGTGTCTGCTAACTCTCCAATGTGTTTAAAGTGTCTCTTTGGGCCAGTCTGTCCATCACCCGACTGTCCAGTGTTGTCACCCATTGGCATGGCCTGGTTGTTAACGTTCATTAGTGTTGACATTATTTCTTCTCCTCGGTTGCTGGTGCTTGTGCCTTAGCATCCTCAGGTTTCTGCTCCGGTGCCACTTTGGCCAGGAACGCCTGTAGTTTGTTGTAAAGGAATCCCACACCCGCCATTTCGTTGGCCTTGAACGCACCCCTAGTGGATGCCACATCAAGTATGGTTGAGAGATTCTTAAGATCGCCTATAGACAGGGCCGTTGGATCCGGTTGTGGAGCCTGTGTGCCTGCTGGTGCCTGTTGCGGTTGCGCGGCCGCTTTGGGTTGAGCAGTTACCTTGCTTGGCTTCTTCAGGTTCTTCTTCTTTGTTGCCATTTTGTTTTTTCTCCTAATTGCAATTGGTATTAATATGCGTATATTATACTAAAATTAATTATGGTGAGCAACGACTATTTTGAGTACTTCTGGGCCACTCCACTGAGTGCGAACAGGGTGAGGTCTCCGGGCTCCTCGAAACCCAGTACAGTGACAGATCTTGAAGTGTCGCCCTCGAATACGACATCCTTGGTAATTGAGTATCGGCCCGAGCAGTTCTCGTAGATCCATCTACGCATCATCTCCACGTCGGCCTCGTGTGCCTTTACGACCGTGTTCACGAAGTGTGGTGGTAATATGTCCAGCTCTCTGCCAAAGAAGTTGTTGGGGTTTATCCTCATACTATTCCCAACTAGTTGTTGTGTCGATTTCGTATCCACCCTTGTTTGCGGTCCACCAGTCCTCATCAGTCTCGTAATCGCCCTCGTAAACATACT
>Ga0181590_10002334_pt1 | contig 16004 bp, 13 predicted proteins | sample 071ome_34_FD_132446 | JGI IMG/M metagenome (GOLD analysis project Ga0181590, IMG submission 132446) | Coastal salt marsh microbial communities from the Groves Creek Marsh, Skidaway Island, Georgia - 071411BT metaG (megahit assembly) | ecosystem: Environmental > Aquatic > Marine > Intertidal...
GGTGAGCGCGGCGGCGTTGGTGTTGTTGTCGCTGTCGACGTCGCTCGTCTTCGTCGCGGTCCCGGTGGACGGGTTGAAGATTCGCGTCGCGAGAGGCGAGACGGAGTGCGTGCGGGAGATCTTGCGAGAGGCGGGAACGAAAGTGAGCGGGTCGTGGTTTTCGTCCAAGGCGAGCGCGGGGACGGGACGGGTTGGGGAGTACCCCGGGTACGGGTCGTACGAGGATTATCACTACTGGGACGAGGACGAAGGGAAGATTGAGGCGCGGGCGATGGTGGGCAGAGGCGCGGACGGGACGGAGGGCGAGGAGGAGGTGTACAACGCGTTGCGCAAGTCGGAGGATCGGTTCGAGTACGTCACGCGCAGTGCGGGGACGCTGAGGACGTGCTTTGAGAACAAAGGAAAGTATGATAGCGTGATTAGCTACAGCGCGCATCTCGGACGGGAGTGGGATCACGAAAAGGCGACGGCGCAGCACATCGATCCGACGTACGAGCGTCTGAACAACGTCGAGACTCGCGTGGGTAACTTGATGGAAGAGGTTCGGTATCACGAGAGACGGGCGAAGAGGCACATGCACACGGCGCGCACGGTGAACGGGCGCGTCCTGCGATGGGCGCTTCTCGAGGCTGTCATCATGGTGGGTGCGAGTTATTATCAGTTCTGCTACGTAAAGCAACTCTTTGACAAGCGCGATAGGCGCGGGTTCACGCGCGTTTAAGTACGAAGGCACTTAGCTCGGTTTGAATGATGAATGATTGATAAAGAATTGAAATGAATGTTTCTAAAATGCATCTAATTTTGCAAACAAATGTTAAAAGCCGAAAAGATTGAGCGCTTCGTCAATGGCTGCTTGTCCCTCGACGGGCGCCGCCGGCGCCGATCCAGACCTGGACGTAGACGCTCGGAACAAACGAGCGCTCGTGCTCGTGGGTTTTCGCTCTTCTTCCGGCTTTGATTCAGCCACGGGTTCCTTACCCTTGCTAGCTTTTTTCTCTAATATGCGCACTTTGAATTTACCTCGCATTCCACCTCCGAGTTTGCCGCTCGCCTGCAACAGCGTTCCGTGCTTCCAAAAGTGCGCAATCGCGTGGTCGTCATCCACCTCTTCCAACACGTAGTTTCCGCTAAACTCTCTCAGCGAAGCCTTTACGCCGGCGATTCCGACGGCTATGTCACTAAAGCTCAGCGCGAGCGTTTCGTATTCACCCTTGGAGAAGTGCTTGGTGTATCCCTCAAAGTAGTCGCTCGCCTCCTCTGGTCGCGTCTTTGACGCCAACGATCCCTTGACAGGAGCCGTGTTTAAATCAACCAACATGGCGTCGCTCAGGCGGAGAGAAGGGAGCGAACCCGCTTTATTGCCTCCCGCGAAAAAGTCAATGTGCCTGTTCGGCTCGGCTCCAAAGCTCGCCGAAGTGATGCCGTAGAGCTCGGCGACGACGTGACACAACTCGCGCATCTCTCTGTTCATCGGCTCCATGGATACGCGACGCTTACTCTTACCCGTCACAATGTCCTCCAGGGTCGACTCCAATCTCGTCACTAGCTGCGGGTGCTTGCGCGCGAGCACAAGCTGCTCTCGAGTAAAAGCGCTCGCACTGGATTCGGCAAACATACTCGGTCGCTCGTCCGGCTTGGAAATGCCGAAAGCCTCGGCGAGCTTGTTCCTGCGCGCCGTCGCTTCGTCGACGGGCGCCGCCGCAGCGCTCGCAGGGGTTGAGCTCGATGGTTTGTTCATGCTCGCCACCTTTTTCGAAAACGCGTTCGCCGCAGAGCTTCGAGGAATCGCTTGTATGCGTTCAGCCGCCGTTTGACGCGGCGCAAACGTACCCCAAGTCGGGTTCGTCCGCGACGCCGGCGCCAAGGATGGAAAAGCTTCCGTGTTTGACGAATCTCGAACGGGCACCGGGGCGACCCAGTTCCCACCTCGACCTCCCGCGCCTCGCCCCGCCGCCCCTGGAAGCTCTGGAAAGTCGTTTCCTCTGTTTTCTATGTGACTCGGTCGACTCCACCCGCCCCATGAAGCGACGTTTATGTCGTCTCGCGGTCTCGGCGCTCCTCGCGCGTCCGCGCCTCGTCCATCCGCCAACGACACATCTCGCAGCATCGATATGTCGTCGTCAACGAACGCGAACCGACCATCCGCCTGAAGTTCGGCGAGCGCGTCGGACACAGACGTCGATCTGACGGGCGGCGGTCGCTCCGTCGCCGCTCGATGTTCCTCCCGACGCCGTCGACCCTCGGCGCCTCCGCCGCGTCCTCCGCCGCCTCGCTCCGCCGACGCCCTCTCCCTCAGCGACGTAAACATCGTCCGCGCCAACGTCGCCCGCAACTCCTCTCGTTCTCTCCGCATGTTTGACGCCTGTTCCTCGCTTCGTCTCGCCGCGTTCGCATCCGCCTCAGCCTTTTCCTTTTGCGCCGCGTTGTACGCCTTCTCCACTCCGAAACGCTTCAACTTCCACTTGGCCAAGTACCCATCCAACGCCCGTATCTGCTTCACGCTCAGCGGTTCCCGCGTCAGTGGGTTCTCAAAACACTTCGAAGACGTCACGTATTCCGCCAAAACCGCCCCATCAAACATGTGTCCGGTCGAGGCCGCCGCCGCCGAAGTCGCCGCGCGCGCCTCGCCGTCCTCCGTCAACGCAAACGGCGCGTACTCCATCGTCCGCAACGGTTCCAGCGTGATCGGGTCGCACGCCTCGTCGTCCAATTCCGTCCACCACCGTTTCGTCGTCGCCGTCTTTCCTCCCTCCCCGTCGTTATCCGCCGTCTTCTCACCGCGCGCCGCCGCCGCGCGCGCCTCGCCGTCGCGCCCGAACCTCCTCCCGCTCGACGCGTGCGTGTTCAGCGTTCCCAACCCCGCCCCGCGTCGTCGGTGTCTCCGCCGCGACGACGAAGACGGCGGATGCGAATCGTCGGCGCGGTCTTCACCACCGCCACCACCACCACCCGAGGTCGTCGTCGTCGTCGTCGTCGTCGCACCCGGCGTCGTCGTCGCACCCGGCGTCGACATGATGTCGAGCGAACGAACGACCCACTCTGCTGCGTCGCGTAGTGCGCGCCAAACATCGCTAGATGGGACAATTTAAAGAAAAGTACCGGTACCGGTGTGTGCACCCCAATATTCAAACGAGTACGTCTGACGGGGTATTCGTTCACACAGTATGACTTACTTAGGTAGTACTACCGGTACCTATGCCTATCATACCGATAGTAGGTACTTAAATAGTGACTAGGGTTTAGGGTTTCATGTCCCACCCCGGTGGGTGGGTGGTGCGCGCAACGGCAACGGCAACGGCAACGATCGATCGACCGACCGAACGATTCACTCGTCATCGCGCGGCGTGGACGCGGACGAGGCGTGACGAACGAACGGACGAACGAACGACCGGACGGACGGACGACCGGACCGGACGAAGGGTGACCGACGGCGGACGCGCGCGGACGACGAACGAACGGACGAGTGGGTGAACCGAATCCAACCGACCCGAGTCGAAATCGAGGCGTCCGAACATCCGAAACCGAAGCGGAGGAATCGGAGGTCGTGAGACGATCGGATACGCGCGATGCCGCCGTCGAGACGATCGACGCGCGGTGGATCCGGTCCCGGTGCTGCGACGAAGGCGACGAAGGCGACGACGAACGCGAACGCGACGAATCCACCCGCGTCCGCGGCGAACAGGGGTGATGACGGTGAAGTCGAGCGCGTGGTGCACGGCATGAAGTTTTCGAGCGAAGACGCCGCAGAGTTGCACGGGTTGTTGGCGTCCGCGGGGAAAGGGGCGACGGGTGGGACGAGGAGTAAACTTGGATTGGTACGTATGGATATTTAGCGCAGTCGCGTTCTCCTCTCTGCTCTCTCGCGCGTTTGATTTGATTTGTTTTGTTTTGATTTGATTTGTTTTGATTGACTGACGCTGGGTGATTTCTTGTTGTCGTCGTCATCGTGTTCATAGAGCTCGAGTAAAGCGGAAGATGTGTCTGTGGAGGCGGAGAAGGATGTGTACACGGCGATGCTCGAGAGACAACCGAGCCTGAGGACGATTCGGACCAAGGTGGAATCGAGACCGGAACCGTCGACGACGGCGATTACGGCAAGCGGAAGCGCGAGATATCGGGCGAATGGAGGACGGGCGATAGGTCAAGGAGTGAATTTCGATAAGGATGGAAACACTCCGAGAAGTGCTGGGGATGGAGAGATGCTCGGGTCGATTGATAGCGGGACACCAAACTTTTTTAGAGACTCGTTGACGCTCAAGGATGACGCAATCGGAGGGAGGCCAATCTCAGTCAAGAGGTGGGCGTACTCTGCGCTCGGGTCGACGCCGAACACGACTGAAAACGCGTACTTCAATAACGATGAGCTCGCGGATTTGTTGAATATTGTGCACGGGAAGAATGGTGGCGACGGGGTTGACGCTGATACGCCGCACGACGCGACGAGAATCGCGTTGTTGCACACTCCGACTTTTGCTCAAGTCAACAACATGAAGGCGGCGGCGTCCACTCAGGATTGGGAAAACGAGGCTCACGCCTTCAAACCGGTGGAACCGAGCGCGAGCAAGAAGCGCAAGTCGACCAGCGCTCCCGCTAGCGTGGCAAAGCCGAAGAAGCCGAAGAGCGAGACAAAGCAACGGTCGTCGCAAAAGGATGAAGCTCCGTTGTCCAAGGAGGAGGAAGCGATGAAGAAGATGAAAGCTTTCTCGACGCGCGGCAGTACTTTGCGCACCGTCGAGGATGAGGAATTGCTCGAAACGCTCGTTGACATTCATGGCGAGCCGCTATCAAACGAGATGAAGAAGCTGTGCCTCAGCCATAACCAACGAGCGATCGCGCTCAACCACGACCACGAGCTCGCCGTGAGTAAAGAAGGGCCCAGCTCGAAGAAGGCGAACGACGAGGAGATCCACGCCAAGAGTCGAAGCTGGACCGACGTCGAAGACAGGCTCGTCAAGAGCCTCGTCGAAAAGCACGGCGCCAAGCAGTGGGCGCTCATCGCCAACCAACTGACGGGCAAGACGCAAAAGCAAGTCTACGCTCGCTGGAGAGATTACCTCCAACCCGGTTTAACCACTCGTCCGTGGGCTGAGTTTGAAGAAACGCACCTCATTCAAATTCAAGAGGTGATCGGCAACCAGTGGGCCGTCCTCGCGCGTCTCATGCCCGGTCGTTCGCCTAACGCTATCAAGAACAAGTTTCACGCGCAACGCAGACGATACGAGCGCAAGGGCGGCGGTGACGACGACGAATCCGTCGAGGAGGAGTAAACTTCTACGCGTACCATAGATCATGCCATCATTAGCCATCGATTTGTTGGCTTTGTAAAATCACACGCTCGCCTTTCGTTTCTCCCTAGTTCTCAACTGTTTGCCGATACATATATTCCCAAGGACCTTCTCGACACGATGCGAGGGCAAAAACAATCCCTCAAAACGCGCTCCTTTTCGACGATGAAGTTCACCGCGGCGGGCGTTTTGGCAATTCTCATCGGCGCCACCGGTACGTAGCGTCTCCTCGTTCGCGCGTTTCCTCCCGTCGTCGTCGTCGTCGTCCTCCTCCTCGTCGTCCTCGAACGGGTCGACACGGACGACGCTTGGATGCGATCGCGAACGAAGGATCTCAAATTAATCCGACGATTGTAGTAGTACACTGGAATGACGACTGACGACGGAACGAAAACGCAGGCGCGCACGCGAGCGAAAAGAATGCGAGATACATCCTGACGGATATTCCGGCGGCGAATCCGGACGTGGAGACGGCGGTGGTGTTCCCGGGGTACGAGGAGCACGCGTTTCCGGGCGGCGAAAACGTCAAGGTACTCGTGGGGTTGAGAAACACCGGTAATGACGACGTCAACGTGACGCACATTGCGGGTTCGCTGAATGTGCCGTCTAACTTTAACTTTTACGTTTCCAACTTTACGACGAACGCGTACGGGGATGCCGTCATCAAGTCTAGAAAGGAGGCGACGTTTGAGTACCAGTTCGCAATCGACCCGCAGTTTGCGGGGCACTCCCTGCAGTTGGCCTTGACTGCGTTTTACGATGAGGCTGGCGTCTCGTACGCGACGACGTTTTACAACGCCTCCGTTCCGGTCTTAGATCCAAAGGTGGTGTTCGATCGCGAACTTGCGGTTATCTACGTCACCCTGGCGGGTGTCGCGGCTCTCGTCATCGCCTTCTTGATGAACGCGGCAGGACTCGGACACTTGGTTCCGTTCATGGGTGAAACGGATAAGAAGAAGCCTGCTCAAAAGAAGGTGTCCGCCACGAAGATTGAACGCGGTACCAGCAGCGCTTCCGATTCGGACTGGCTCGAGGGAACTGCGTTTGCGCGCCAAAGCTCATCAAAGAAGCAGAGCAAGAAGAACAAGTAAGTGATGAAAGCTTGGACTTGACTTGAACGTAATAGAGAGTAGCGGATGTTGTAAGGTATTCGAATACTAATCGGATATATTAAAATTACTTGGTAACCTCGTGGATAGCCTTGGCGAGGCGCTCAACATTCTTGCTCGTGACGCCCGCCATGGAGATGCGTCCGTTGCGCGTCATGTAAATGTTATACTCGGTGCGTAAACGGTCAACTTGTTCGCCAGTCATACCACTGAAGCAGAACATACCGATTTGGTCGGTGACGTGTTGCCAAGACATGGTGGAACCGCTCTCCTCGAGGTGCTTACGAAGCAAAGTACGCATGTTGATGATACGATCAGCCATCTCCTTGACTTCGACGTACCACTGCGCCTTGAGCGCCGGATCGCCGAGAATGGTGGACGCAATCATGGATCCAGCCATCGGCGGATTGGAGTACATCGCGCGGGCAATCACCTTGAGCTGAGATTCGACACGGGTCGCTTCATCCTTGTCTTGGCACATAATGCTCACGGTGCCGACGCGTTGACCGTACAAGCCCATGTTCTTCGCGAAGGATTGCGCCAACGCAATCTTGTGGCCGTCTTCAACAAAGATGCGAACCGCTTGAGCGTCTCTCTCGCAGTCACCAGACGCAAAACCTTGGTACGCCATGTCAAAGCACGCAAAGTGACCCTTCTCCTTCATGAGCTTGGAAATGGCCTTCCATTGCTCCGCCGACGGATCGACGCCCGTCGGGTTGTGCGCGCACGCGTGGAGGAGGAACATGCTGCCGTCCGGCGCATTCTTGATGTCCTCCATCATACCTTCAAAGTCGAGACCGCGAGTCTCCTCTTTGTAGTATCGGAAGGTGGCTTGCTCGCAGCCAGCGTCGCGCCAAATGTTGTGGTGGTTACTCCACGTCGGTACGGTGATGTACACGGTGCAACCCGGCATGAACCGGCGCTGGAACTCAGCCATCAAGCGGCACGAACCGGTACCAGAAAGGGACTGAATCGCGGCAATGCTACCGTTGCTCACGTGTTCAGAGTTTTCACCAAAGGCCAACTTGAGCGAGTGCTGGATGAATGCCTTGTCACCATTCGTCGGAAGGTATTCCATGTTAAAGTTACCAGCGATGCGCTTTTCAGCCTCGCGCACGCACGGCAACACCATCGGCTTACCGTTGTCATCACGGTACGCCCCCTAATCACGCGCGAATTAAAAAAAAGGAAACCCACAGACGGTCAGTACAGAGCAGAGCGCCTTTGAGGCGTCGTCGGACCCCTCTTGATCAAGGGGCTAATCTCGTCTCGTCGAATACGTACCACACCGAGGTTCATCTTATCCGGATGCGTGTCCGCGTTGAACATTTCAGAAATCCCAAGGATCGGATCCTACGAATCGAATCGATAGCGAACGACCGCGCGTTTCCGTCAGTCCACACACTTTATACAAAAAGCGCGCCTCTCCAATGCCCTCTCCGGCGCGCGAGTGAAGAATCCTCGCGCGGTCGGATGCGCCCACTCTCGCGCCAAACCAACCGTCATCGAGGCGATACCTCTCCCAACACCCTCCTCATCCTCGTTCGCGTACCTTGGGCGCTTCGGGCACGTCTCCGAATCGGCTCATCGCTCTCGTCGTCGTCGCCACGCCGCGTTGTTGATTGCACTGCTGTTGCTGTTGCTGTTGCTGCGCGCGAAGAACCGCGGCTTTCGAAGAAGAACCACCGAGACCGCGGGTTCTCGCGATTCCGCGCACGATCAAACCTCTCGCTCGAACGGACGCGCGTAACATGCGGCGGTCGCCCGTCGACGTGTGCGGGCGTCGTCGTCGGTCGGTCCGGCGTGGAAAACCTCGCCCAAAAAGACCCTTGTTTTTCCGGGTTTTTTTCACAGTGGAGACCCGGTCGGTCATACTCATACTCCAAATGGTTCAAACCTATGTATATACTATTCCTGAAAGTATCATTCTCACATATCAGTACATAGCATAATGGTAAATTAATATACTGTAACTGGGCCAATCGGACATTTGGAGGCACTTTTCGCGACGAACGACGTTTCCTCTTCTCGTTTCGTCTCGGAAACGCCGATGGATGGATGGATGGGTGGTTGGACGACGGACGCGAGTCGCCGACGCGGGAAAAAGATGGCGACGACGACGACGACGACGAGCGTGGGGACGGCGGCGTTGACGCGCGCGAAATCGAGCGCGATGGTTATGAATATGCTTCGGGTGGCGATGTATACGGTGACGCACTGTCGAGGTGCGTTTCGGAGTTTGAGTGGTTTCGAAACGCGCGCGCGGGAGCGACTGACGAGCGATGACGCGCGTGGTGAACGACGCCGTAGGGATTTTTGACGCGGATACACACTTTGAGGAGTGTAAGAATATGGGGATGCGCATGCACAGGTTGAAGCCGGCGAGTACGGGGGCGAAGAGAGTGTTGGATATGCTCGAAGTGGGCGTCGCCGACGCGTTGTCTCTCGGGTACTTGCGGTCGCTGTCCTTCGTGCTCACAAACAAAGGAAACACGGTGGAGGAGTATAGATTTAATGTTCGTTACGGTTCGCGCGGAGAGGTGAGCGTCGATGCGCCGCAGCGGATAGATGAGAAGGGACATGCGACGATAAGCGAGACGACGGGGACATCGACGCGGTCGGGACGGTTTCGGGACGTCGAGTACATTAAGAAATCTGCAATCGCGATGACGAGATGCTTGATTTCTCTCGTGAAAACGCTCGAAGAAGTTCCGAAAGGGTGCAAGTTTTCTATTCACGTCAATTACGTGCATGGGACGCCCATGGATTACGAGCCACCCTTCTTTGCGGCAGCGGATGGGGACGAGGAGGCGGATTGGTCCAAGAAGAATCCTTTTAGCATGTCTGTCGGTCGCGTCGAGACCGAGCACCACGGACTTTCGCTTCGCGTTCGCTCAACGCTCGATCCCGCGCAAGACACCGACAGTGGAGATAAAGGTGATCACTCTTCTTCGCAGACTTCTTCAATTTTAGAGGGTACGCCATCGACGCCCGAGCCTGAAAAGGCTCCCATCGACACACCTCCGTCGCAAGAACTCGGAAACGTCAACTTATCCCAGCCCATGAACCCGATAGCAGATCATGAAGATGCTGAAAATGATGTCATGGACGACCTCGTCCTTAAATGGATAACAGAGCAGCGTGCGGGTGCGTTCACTGATGTCGTTGCGTGCGCCAAGAAAATGCGTAGGTACCAATTTCGTTCCATTCAAGCCGCCTTTGAGAGACTCGAGTCGCGTAAAGTCATTTTCTGCAAAGAAGACGGGAGCTATCACCGAAGTGTTGCACCGAAAGCGAAGAGTCAGAAACGTCCACTAAAGCCACAGAGCGGTATCGGTACTAGATTGAGATCTGCGAAAAAAAAGAAGTGAACGCGTCTCAAAACGACAAACCACCGCGTAGGAGATGTAAACAATGTAAACAATGAATGAATTTCAACCGCGCTATTTTTGCAATCTACAGATACTTGACAAATGAAGGAATGCTTCTTGTGATGCCTCGGAGAACCTTGACGGTGTACATGACTTTGCTGTGAATCGTCATGTCTGTCATCGTCGGCAGACGAAGACCGTTGTCAATCACCTCAACATCGTAGGTGGTCGCGATACCCTCCACGAGGAGCTCCTTCACCATGATGGACGCGTCCGTCATCAAATCTATCACCGGTTCCAACGGATTATCCAACACAATGCCTTGAATTCCGAGGTCACCGGCTAAGATTTGCATCTCTCTCGCCGCAAGGCACGTTCTAGTGCTCTCATCCGGGTCTCCGAAAGTGTCGCGCATCAACTCGAGCAACTGCTCTATGTCGTCGTGACCGACGATGGAGTCAATCGTGGACTTTACCTCGTCGCTTGCTTCTGTCGTCGCGATGTAGAAGGGTGTGACGCCGAACTCGTATCCACCAGTACCGACGCGAACGTCATCGGCGTGAATCGTTTGGATTCTCAGGTGATCGATTCTTTGGAGTTGCTTGTACAAGAGCTCCAAGTACAAATCGGCGCCGATCCCATCGACGTCACCGCTTTGTTTCTCGCCAAACATAGTACCAACACCACGGATGCCCATGTCTCGCTCAGATAAGCGGAAACCTTCGCCCAAGCCGCAGCACTCTTCAAGCGCGATGAGGCGCTCTTGCGCACCTGGAGAAAGCTCAGCGCTGTCGGACGTGTGGAACATGTAGGCATACGCTTGACGGCCAGCTCTACCGACGCGGCCACGAAGCTGATAAAGCGATGCCAGGCCGAAGAACTGCACATTCTCGATGATGATGGTGTTACAGTTTGGAATGTCCAAACCAGATTCGACGATGGTCGTCGCAATCAAACAATCCGCTTCTCCGTTGGAAAATGATTCCATCGCCTCATCGAGAGTGTCTCCGCCCATTTGTCCGTGAGCAGTCATGATTTGCAAGTCGGGAAACATGCGGTTCAGTCGCTCGACAGCGTCACGAATCATGTTGATGCGCGGCACGATGTAATATATCTGGCCGTTTCTAGCGAGCTCGTGCTCAATCGCCTTGCGTATATCATCATCGTTGATTGGCGCCAGGATTGTGTTGATTGGTCGACGTTCAGGCGGTGGGGTTTGGACTAAAGAAGCGTCCCGGAACCCAGACATGGCCATGTGAAGGGTGCGAGGAATCGGGGTGGCGGACAGAGTGAGAACGTCCACTTCAGCTTTGAGCGCACTAATTTGATCCTTGTGCTTCACGCCGAACCTTTGCTCCTCATCAATGACGAGTAGCTTCAAGTTGTTGTAGTACGACTCGTCAAGATTCACGAGCTTATGCGTACCGACCACAATGTTGACTTGTCCGCTCTTGAAGTCGTCCAAAATCTTGTTCTGCTTTGATCCCGTGATGTGCCTGGTGATTAATTCGACGTTCAATCCGAGTGGCCGGAATCTGGCTGCAAGATTCGCCGCGTGCTGCTTGGCCAAGACAGTAGTCGGCGCAAGCATAAACACACCTCCGCCAGTGATAGCGACGTGGAACATCGCCCGCATCGCCACCTCCGTCTTACCGAATCCTACGTCGCCGATGACGAGTCGGTCCATCGGCGAGTCTTGCTGCAAATCCTTGCCAATGTCCTCAATCGCAGTCGTTTGATCCGGGGTGAGCGTGTATGGAAACGAATCCGCAAACTGTTTTGAAAGCGTTGGATCTGGAAGATCGTACGGTTCTCTCACGCACTGCAAGCGCTGGAGGTACACCACCATTTGATTGACGACAAGTCTGCGAATCGTCGCCTCCGTCTTTTGTTCTCGTTCCTCCCAGGACTTCTTATCGTGAAGCTTGTTCAACTTGGGCGCTTTGACGAGCGCCCCTGGTGAACAAAACCGGTAAAGTAAGCGCCTAGACGACTCTGGGGTGATCCTAGCCGTCGCGTCGGCGTATTTAAGGAAGAGAAATGGAACGCTCTTGACGTCTCCATTTTCGTTTTCAATCGGCAGCACTTTGTGACCCAAAAACTGCCCGATGCCATACTTGCGATGTACGACGTACTCCCCCGGAACGAGCTTGAACGGATCGATCGAGTTATTCACTCCCAGCGAGCTCTCAGAGTACCCCTCTCTCGCCCGACGGTTCTGTTCCTCAACCTCCGCCGCGCTTTCCAACATGCTGTCCACCATTTCGCTTTTATCCGACGAATCGAAATTGACGTCGGCGCCCGGCGACGCCATATCGTTAAACTTGCTCTTCACGCTCGCCAATCCTCGCGCACGGCGTTCTGCAAACAACCGCTTCAATCTCTCCCCAGCGGCTTCACCGCTCTGCACGTTCGCCGTCGTCGATTCACCCCCGCCTCGAACGAGTCCCTCCAGCGTGTCGGCGCCCTTCAACACGCGCGCCTTGGCTTCCGTAAACTTTTTCAACGCAATCGCCTCCCGCTCTCGCCGCTCGACGCTAATTACCTGGCGTGAAGACGACGCCGCGGCTTCCTTCACTTCGCTCGACAGTTTGCGCACCTTGCGCGTTCGGGTCGTCGTCGTCGTTTTGGTCGTCTTTGCCCGCGGGGCGCCGCCCGTCGCTCCACCCTCCTCCGTCGTCTTCGTCTTTGGTGCTCGACGCGCGACGCGTCGAGACGGAGACGCCTTCGGCGCATCGTTATCCGCGCTCGCGCGAGCGACGACACCGATGCGCGACGCGCGACGCGGCATCGGCGTCGGCATCGGCGTCGGCATCGGCTGACAGCTCTGAGGCGGCGGCGCGGCGTTTCGCGGCGACGTCGTCGACGTCGTCATCGACGCCACGGTCGCGATGCGCATCGCAGCGAACGCGGACGACGCCATGCTTGACGATCACGCGCGTCTCGGGCCGTGTGGTTTCGTGCGCCGGCGATCGCGTGTGAGGACGATGAATGGAGAGGATTTTGATTTTGACTTGAAAGCGCCGCGTGCGCGCGTTTCGAGTCGAATGTTAAAGACGTTGGGATTTAAACATTTGATACGATCGAATTAAACCGTCAACCTATCACACAGATGAGCTATACTTTTAGAACCCACCGTAACCGCCAAAGTTTGAGCCCCACATGCTCTGCGGTTGCGCCCGCTGCGCGGCGCCGCCATCCGCTTGCTGGACGGCGGCGCTCGGGGAAAAGAGCGAGTAGCCCAATCCAACGCCAAAGGGCGACGCTCCACCGAGCGCGTCGTACGTTCCAGTGCTGCTATAATCAACGGCGAGGCCCTCCATTCCCATGCCGCTGACGTCCCATTCCGCCCCGAGCCCGTTCACTCCAGTCGTCGTCGTCGTCGTCGTCGCGCCGGCGCCCCACACGCTCCCCGACTGTTGCGGCGCCGTCTTTTCAGGCGCCGTCGCCACGCCGAGATCGTGCTGAGAGAACCCAAACCCAGGGCCCACGGCGTGATGTGTGCGTTGGTTCGCCTCTGGCGGCGGACCCGCGGGAACTGGCGGCGGACCGCTCGGCACTGGCGGCACGAAACCGGCGGGCGCCGCGACGGCTGGCGCCGACGCCGACGCTCCGCTACCAAAGGCAAAGTCGGGCTTTGGATACGCCTTGGGCACCGCCGGTGCGCCGTTACCGGAACTGATACCACCACCGCCGTCGTTCAGCGTCGGAACCGCGTCGACGCCCGGCTGCTCACCAACCGGGGCGCTCAGCATGGACCCGGTGCCAAACTGATACGTCGGCTTGGACAAGCTCGCCGACATTGTCGTTTGCGCCGCCATGACGTTCGGCGTCGGAGGAAACCTCGGCGCCGGCACGGAAGCCCCACTCGCGGTCAACGCTGGAACCACCTTGCTCTCCTGCGGCGCCGGTGACGTCGGAACGGGTGGCTGCGCCGCCATCGCCGCGACGCCGTTTTCGCCGCCCGCTCTTTTACCCACCAACGCCGCCGCGAACGACCCCTCCGTCGCCATCGCCACGCCCACCTTGGCCGCCGCCGCGTAGTCCACCGCCCCCGTGCGTCTCACGATCGGCGCCGGCTCCACCTTTGGCGCCACCACGCTCGTCGCCTTGGCCGCCGCCGCCAACGCCCCGCTAATGGGCAACGGTTTCGGAATGCTCGACGCCGCCAACCTCCCGCCGCTCGTCGGGCTTCCGTTCCCGCTCGTCGCGTTCGCGCTCCCGCTCGCACCACCCCCACCGACGGATGCAATTTTCGCAAACGCCGCCACCGCCGCGGCGTCGTGCGAGAACCTACACTGATCCCCGCGTTTACACGTCCCCTTGGCGTGGTCGAAGCACACCCCGGCCGCCATCCGATGCGGCGACGACGACGACCCGCTCGACCCGCTCGACCCGTTCCCCATGCCGCGCGCGTGCGCCCCCGCGTTCGGGTTCCCCCCCGGCGCGCCCTCGTGCGAAAACCGACAGCTCTCCCCGCGCGCGCACGACCCTCTCGACCAGTCGAAACACGCGTCTCGCCGCTCCGTCGATCCCCCGTCGTACGTCGTCGTCACCGACGACGACGACGACCTCGACCCGTTCCCCATGGGCGACGCGTTATTCGACGTCCGCATCGTTTCCAGCGCGCGTTTCGCCCGTTCGCGCGCGATTCGCGCCGCTTCGGGCGTCATCCTTTTCCCGATCTCAAACGTAAAAACCGAAGAAAACCGATCGATCCTCTCTCTCTGCTCACCACCCAGATTTCACCACCCACGTCGTCGACTTTCCTTTTCCCGCGCGACGTTCGTCTCGTCTCGACGCCCGAACGAACGACCGACCGACTCGACTCGACTCGACGCCTCTCTCCCTCGCCCGTCGGACGCGCGGTGTGACGACTCCACTCGACGCGCATCCACTCGACTCTCCCCGCCGTCATCCCTCGACGAGTACACATCTGATACTAGTGATACTAGTGATATTCTATTGTTGTATTACAGTACACATTTGTAACCCATACTTAGTACATCAACGAAGGTAAATGAGTACTTTAGTCGTGCACAGGAGGAAGAAGAGGAAGATGAGTCGCGACGGATGGATGGATGGATGGACCGACCGACCGAACGGACGGACGGATCGACGACGCGGACGCTTCACCGCGCGACGGACGGACGGACCGTTTCGTTCGTCGTCGATCGGAATTCGACGCTCGATAGATCGCTCGATAGATCGACGCGTTCGTCCTCGCGCGCTCTCATCTCAATCAATCACCCGTTCGTTCGTTCGTTCGTCTGTCGGTCGTTTGAACGGTTGGGGAACTCAACCGAACCGAACCGACGGAAGGAAAGATGACGGGATCGACGACGACGGTGACGACGACGCGCGCGAATCCGTCGGCGGGTCGAAACGCGGAGGCGGGGACGAACTCTGCCGGCGCGCGGGACGGACTCGTAGCGATCGAGGGGTTGTTGGTGGTTGGGGAAAACGCGACGACGACGCGCGAACGACGACGCGCGCTCGAGGAGGTTGGTCGGGCGTCGGCGAAGCGCGCGGACGGCGTGGATCGACGCGCCGAGGTGAGACGTCGCGGTGGTGTTGAGAATGGAAAAGACGACGACGACGACGGGTGCGCGTCGTCGTCGGTGGACCCCTTTTCGCCGTCGGCGAAGGGCGCAGACGCCCGGGAGAGACGACGCCCGGGAGAGACGCGACTCGGGAGAGACGACGCCCGGGACGGTTTGACGACGACGACGCCGGCGACGACGCGCGCGAACGCCGCCGCGGAAGTCGCGGCGACGACACCGAATGATGCGGTGTTCGCGCTCGAGTCCGCGTTCGACAAGGTGAGAATATCACCGACGAACCCGTTCGAGTTCGACTCGGCGAAGGATGAGGAAGACGAAGCGTCTCCGTCTCCCTCGGCGTCGCGTCGCGCCGAACCGGAGGGAAATCTCACTCCGAAATCGCGACAGCTCTCCGCCGATTTCGAGCGGTGCGACGCAGTCGAGGAGAAAACCCCCGACGCCAAGGATGGGGTCGGTCTTCATCGGACATCCGCCCCGGGCGCGCCGTTTAGACACCGAAACCGTCGCGCGGCTGGGTCCGCCGAAAGCATCGCGCTCGACCTTCGTTCGGATCCGGTGGACCTCGAATCCATCGCCCCGCGTCGGCTCTTCGACGCCGACGAGTGAACGAAATGCATCACTACTCATCGCCCCCCAATGTGTACACTCCACGTCAAGTAAGTAAGTTTATGACAA
>Ga0181590_10002344_pt1 | contig 15964 bp, 9 predicted proteins | sample 071ome_34_FD_132446 | JGI IMG/M metagenome (GOLD analysis project Ga0181590, IMG submission 132446) | Coastal salt marsh microbial communities from the Groves Creek Marsh, Skidaway Island, Georgia - 071411BT metaG (megahit assembly) | ecosystem: Environmental > Aquatic > Marine > Intertidal zone...
AGGCATATGGTGCAACAGTGCCATCAAAATTTAGATCAGTACGTTTATAAGGTGGGGTACCATATGCGTGATAACCATTAGGACCATCAGATGCTGATACACCCCAGGAATTGGCATGTACCGTACGATACTTAGTTTGATAATCGAGAGCAAAATTATATTGAGCTTGTGTTGCTCGTCTTGCATTTTCATACCAATCAAGTCCATCTGGATCTAATAGAGATCGAAATTCAATGAATGCATGAGAATATTGATGGATGAATAATTCACCACTAGGTGCATAGTAATAAGAGTCAACATTTCGCGATGGATCTACTTCACTGATGTAAGGCGCTTGATCACCTAACATATCATATTTCATCATATTGTAAGACGTTGCACCTGTGGGATATGTTTGTGATCCAGCACCTAAGACGTACATCATAAGTTGTTCAGCAAAACCTCCCCAAGCACCTGTATGATAGCCATCTTCTGGATAGTAAGACATATAATAGCGATTGGTTGCATCGTTCATATACCAATTCCAATCAATACGATTGTATAATTCAAGTGCTTTTTCATAAACTTCATCACCAAAGAACTGGCCAGCAATTAACACACCAACAATAAGTAAGGCTGTATCAATTACCGAAACCTCACTATTCCAAACTCTTTCAGTTGTATCCATAGAGATGAAATGGTGATAAAATCCATGATAATGCTCCATTTCAATTAATGTATCCATGGTTCTCGATGCATGATCAAGCCCCTCTTCATAGGTGATCCATTCATTATTGATACCAATAGGTAAACCAGCGAGTGCATAACCTACTGAGGCAATAGAAGCAACACCATTTGCATTTGGGAAACGATCTCGACTCATACCATAGCCTGGTGAGTTGACATCACGATTGGATGTTTCCCAAAAAAACATGAATGAACGATATTGTTCTTCAAGAATAAGACCGTCTGTCTCAATAGGGTTATAGTTTAAGTACGTTTCTCTGATATCATCTGTTGATGCATTACATGACATCATTAAGAATGTGGACGTTGATAATATGATAAATAAAAGTATTTTTTTCATTATGCTTCTCCTCCAGTAAGACCAGATTGGTCTATTCCTTGTATAAATAATTTTTGCATGACCATATAAACAATGAGCATTGGTAAAATGATGAGTAATGTCGCAGCCATTCGAACACCTTCGTGAATTAGAGCAGCTTGACCTGGAAATAAATCTTGATAACTAGAGACAAACGACAACAATTTAAGTTGCAAAGTTTGAAAGTTGCTTCCTAAAAATAAACTGGATGTATACGTTTCATTCCAATACCAAACAAAACTAAATAAAAACGATGTAACAAATGAAGGTAGCGATAAAGGTACTGCGATATGAAAATAAATGTATATCGGTGAAGCACCATCTAATTGTGCCGCTTCATCTAAAGCCTTAGGTATCATTTTATAAAATTGATAAAAAATTAAAATAAAAACAGCACTATATAATCCTTGTCCAAGCGTTGCTGGTACAATGATTGATAAAATTGACTCGATAAATCCTAAATCATTAAATAATACAAATCTTGGAATCATGACTACTTGAGGTGGAATAATATAAGTTAATATCACTATCGACATCCATAGTTTTTTGAATGGGAATTGAAATCTTGCAAAACCATATCCAATTAAACTTGCAACAAGTGTTTGTAGAATCGCTGGAATGAGTGTTACAGATAAACTAGATAACAGAGTCGGTATATAATTTAAAACTTGAAAGGAAGTTTGAATGTTATCTAAATATAGCTTAGTGGGAATATAAAAAACTGAGGGACTTAGTAGATCTGACAAATCTTGCAAGGCAACACTTAACATATAGAGCAATGGATACACATAGACAAATCCTATACCTATAAGCATTAAATATAGTGCCATTTTGAAGAGTAAGCCATCTTGGATATTCATGCCAAAGAGTGTTTTTTTAAACTTATATTTATTTTTTAATTGAGACATATCGTTTTACCCCTTTTTCTTTTCGAATACGTTCAGGTGGGGAGATTAACAACATAGACACAATAAGTAAAAGTGCAATAAGTACAAAATATATCCAAGCCATTGCGGAAGCATATCCATACCCGCCATCAGCAGCAAACATCATGGATCGAATCCGTGTTAATATCACATTATTGGAAAACGTGGATAACATAACAATTGTATATATTGATGCGACGAGCATAATATTTTTTAAAGAAGGTAAAGTGATCTTCCAAAAAGTTTCCCAAGGTGTTGCACCATCAACTTTAGCTGCTTCATAGACCTCGGTAGGAAGTTTTTGGAGACCCGCAAGAAATAACACAATTTGAACACCTGAAAACCATAAAACCATAATCATTTCTGAAAGCAAAGAAGAAATGGGATCTGCTAAAAATGGTGGTAATTGATCTTGAATTATTTCTAACATTCCATATTGCTCAATAAGAGGAACAGTTCCAGCTCCTTGATTCAATAATTCATTAATAACAGGACCAGAAACGATAATTACGGGTAAAAAGAAAATCGCTCTAAATAAGCCCCTAAACTTAATGTTTTGATTAAGCATCATCGCAATAAGCATGGATATAATAAGAATCACAGGGACATATAATATCATTTCTGAAAAATAATTAATAAGTGCATCAATAAAATTAACATCAGTAGTCAAAATTTCGATAAAATTATTAAATCCTACAGGATAAGTTTTAATACCTTCAGCACCGGTAATTGTTACATCACTTAACGAAAATATAAGTGACCGAATCATTGGAATTAACGTAAGTAAAATAAATCCGATGAGCCATATTGAAATAAATGCATATCCATATAATGCTTGTCTACGTTTATGAGTCACTTGGTACCTCCATAACGGTCACATCTAGAGGATTTAAACGTATACCTGAATAAACAACTTCAACATCTAAATAGTTAATTCCTAATGTAATCCCATTGGAATAGGTTACTAGAGATATACCAATCTCAGGTACATTTCTACTTACAATCGTTTCTCCTGAGACCAATGAATAGACAGAGGACATGTAATTATATTGACGTATCATTTCATCTTGCCATATATCCATATCGGTTGTATACCACATATTTGAAGGTGAATTTAATAGCGCATAGGCACTTTCTTTTGAAAGAATAAAACTTGGATATAAATGAAAATCAATCATACGTAACAATTCATGTTGAATGTTTCCAAAGAAATTATGAAAACGTCCAAACGTTGATTTATATCCTGTAAGTGCAAGCGTTATAAATGGAATAGTATCTTTCATTTTAGCGTGCATAGAATGATCTGAGATTACGTGAAATAAATTGGTTGCATTAAATGCAAAATCATATGGCATATAAACACTTTGATCCTGCAACAGCACTGAAACAGCATGCTGCATCTCTGATCGAAGCATAGGTGTATTTCCAAAACTTGAATAAATGGTGTGACCAATCGTATCTAAAGCTAGACTATCAAAACCAAAAGCTATCGCCTCAGCTTTTAAAGCTTCAACAGCTATCAGTAAACCATTAGGATCAATCATATCATAAGTACCATACGCATCACTAAAACGGTATGAAAGTAAATGTCTACCAATTGCAGCATCATATCGTCTTGCTTGAGATGAATATTCATATAAATGTGTAGGTTCTACATAAAGTTGTGTTGTGACACCAGTTATATCGAATAGTGCTTGGAACTCAGAGATGCTTCCTAGAGAAGCACTAATAGGAAGTTCTTTAAGAGAGGTACCTGAATATCCCGAAGTAGAAGTGCCTCTCAAGGTTAAAATTATATCCTCTACACCATTAATTTTTAATGTTTGAACTAGCTCAATTACATCATTTATGTGTGTCATTTCAAAAGTATTTCTTCCAATAAAAGCTTTTTTACTTTCACTCATTAAAATATCTAAGTGCATTGGAATATTATCTGAATTACGCTCTGTTAAATCTCCACGTGCTATTAAATACGATTGATACGCTTGTGCCATACCAACATAATTTGCATTTGAATTTTCTAACAGTTCTGTTTTTTGATAAATGTGGACAGGATTCATGTCCTCTTGTATACGTAAGATCGAATTTGTTTGACTTTGATTGAGTGGTTGACGATAACTTGAACGGATGGTGTATGCAGCGTATGCAAAGAAGAAATCAGTAATGACATCAGGTGGATATACAACTAAATTTGCATATGAAGGACTGCCATCAATAATTGTTAAAAACCCTTGTTGATCAATACCGTGCACCATACCATATGCATTCGCCGATAATGACTGATCAGATATAATCGTTGACGATGTATCAGAAGAAAGTTGACTAATCGCAAAATCTTTCCCATAAAATGGTTTTTCATATACACTTTCAAACCCATCATAATTATCAAATCTAAATAAAGTTCCTACACCATCTGGCACCATTAGATAACCAGGTATGACATCACGTTTAGCTGCCCCAAAAAAAGGATAAATTGCAATTTCAGCGAGTCTTTTATCATCATCATGTTCTATAAAACTTTCGGGATTAATTTCATAGACAAGACCACTCTCAGTAAGTGAAACTTCTAATCTCATTTCTATTTCCGAAATTGCAAAATACATGTTAGATGAAAACCCACTTGACGTCTTTTCAAACGAAAAGCTGCTCATTGAACTATCAAATATATTTTCTTCTCTAAATTGTGGACTTTCTAATGACCCACCAAAATAACCAATCCAAACAGGAGAATCGACCTTATTTCTCCATAAAGTTGAACGTAATCCTCGATCATTTTCATTGGTTAGTTCTGGATAAATTGGGTTATCATTTTCATCTAATGCAGCGTAATCTTTAAAAACTGTTGAACTCCACCAATAGTCTGTTTCTTTTTGATATATATAAATTGCTAAATTTGTTGGATTTACATGAAGTTCTAAAAGATTGTTTTCACTAACGAACTCAAGAGCAACATTATCAATATAGGGATTTACTGAATCTCTTAAATCTTGATCTGGTTGTGTAAATCGAGAGGATGCCAAGTAAGAGATTGGTACACTAACATCTCTAAAAACGATAGGGGATTCCTCCATAATGTTCGTAGGTTGAACGAGATAAAGCGATGCCATCACGAGCCACAATATTCTTTTGATATTAAACACGAAGTGACACCTCCCTTATGAGACTCACAAAATAATCAAAGACTTGACTTAACAATAAATAACTGACGAATAAAAGTAAAATTATTAAGATCATAGTAATTGTTGTTAAAAATAAGTTGAATACAATTTGTTTTATTGAGTAACCATGAATTTCCTTTAACATGATTAAAAAATATAACATTGACCATCCTTGTGCAATAACCCACATGAATTGATAAATGAAACTTTCAAAGAGAGTAAAACCATAACTACTTATAACAATTGGAATTGTTAAGAAAATATATGGTGCTAAACTATAAGCAAAACCAATATAAACATCTTTGAACCAACCTTCACCATCATGAAGTGTTGCAATCAAGTAATTACTAAAAACGAGTAATACAAGCAGTCCACCATAAAGTCCGACATGTCTCAAGAGTGAAAAGTTTTCAATCGCAACAGTTCGAAACAAGAATGAGGGTAAAATCGTTGCGATTATAGTCATTAAAATAAAAATGACATAAATTGTTGTTGCTGAAAGATATGTTGCACGTTGCCTATGTTTTATGTCATAAAAAACATCTATAGGATGTGCAAGTATTTTCCACAACATAGATAACTGTGCAAGCAAGGGTATTGCAATGAGTCGTTTTTGAAATGTTCTAACAGGATTGTAAATACCAAATGATTGATCTACACGATGCAATAGTTTGTTTGAAATAAACATTAGTAAAAACCCAAGCATGATCCAACCGAGATAGGTTTGTAAAAAACTATATCGAATTTGCCAAAAAGCATTCGAATAACCTTCAGAATATTCTGCTAATGCAAAATAATGTAAAGCTTCATCATAGCGATTTTCTCTGTAATGAGCTTGTCCAATTGCTTGATTTGCAAGTGCAAACATTTCATTTTGAGATAACACATGTTGCCAAACATCAATATCATAAAGTCCATTATTAAAAGATTCAAGTCCTGTATGTATAGCATGTGTAAATGCAGTTGGCGTATAAATCAATACTTCTTCAAGACCTTTATCTAAAACAAAGATTGTTCCATCTGAAGCAAGCTCAATATCTACAGGTAAGAGCATTAATCCTAAACGTTTTTGTCCAGAAGTATCAATGCCACCAAAACTAAAAATTAAACGTCCATAAGCATCATATTCGGTAATCACACCTGAAGAAGATAAAGTGACAATATTTCCAATATCTGAAATTGCTACCGCATTTAAGTTTTCTACAGACAAATCAACTTGTAGTGTATCCTCGCTTGCAATATTAAATCGCTTTAAAGGTTTTGAATCGGTAGGACTAATTGTATATAAAGAACCTTCTAGATCCATTTTTAAATTTGTAGCAGAAGAAGGGGTATTCAATGCATACTGAACACCTAATAGATCAGCAAGTGTTTGAAACCAAGATTGTCCAGTTAAATTTGTAGCATAAAACCCTAAAAACTCACCCCTATTTGAAAGTTGAATTATACCAGATGTTGACCCCTCTCCAATGACATACATATTGCCTCGAGGACCAACTTCTATTTTCATAGGTATATATAAACTTGATTGACCAAAAATTGGTTCAGTAGGTCTTCCAAAACGGTTGATTAAATCACCATCTAAAGTGAATGTTAAAACCTCCCTGAGTCCTTTGTCGGCAATATAGATCACATCATCATATACATCAATACCTGTAGGAGTCATTAAAAAATCAATTGAAATGATGGATGTTTCTTCACCAGTATCGTTATATACGATGATGGATTTAGAACCTGTATTCAATACATATAGATGATTGTTATAAAATACCATATCCTCAGGTAACGAAAGTGATGAAGATAAAGGTAAATATCCAGCAGGTTGATATGCTGTTTGAGTAAGTATAAGGGATTGAGATGGCCCAGTTGTATAGGTCTTATAAGGTACAGAAGTATCCTCTGAATGACTAAAAGTTTTTGCAGAGACTGATATAAGACTAATACTCATGATAAGTAAAAACAGGAGTAATTTCTTCATGTTATTTAATCCCCGAATGTGCCATTGTATTCATGACTTTACTTTGTAAGAAAATAAAGATTATCAGATTTGGTAAGAACATGATAAGCGCAGCGGCTGCAGCCATACCTTGTCCTGCAACAGCATTATTCATGCTTGTTAATGTTTGCATGTAAAAAGCAAATGTTTTTAAAGACTCACTATTAATATAAATAACAGAACTCTCGGCATTGTTCCAGACTGCTTGAAAAGAAATGATCGCAACTGTTGCAATCGCAGGTTTTATTAAGGGTAAGACAATTTTCCAATAAACCTGAAAATCAGTCGCACCGTCAATTTTTGCAGCTTCAATGAGTTCATTTGGAATTTGGTCAATAAATTGTTTGATCAAAAATAAACCAACAGGTACGGCAAGACCAGGCAAAATGTGAACCCAAAAAGTATCAATTAATCCAAGATATTCAATGATAAGATATCTAGGAATTGCCACAGAAACCCCTACAAACATAAGTGCGATATTATTTACTGTAAGCAGAGGTTTTTTTAGTTTAAAATTTAATTTAGATAAGGCATAACCACTCATGGAGGAAACCACAATTGATAACAAAACAACGAGAGATGTAATGGTTAAACTATTAAATAAGTATCTTGAAAGTGGGATTCCAGTTGAAGATGCAACATCAAATAAATCAACAAAGTTATCGAATGTTGGTCTTTGAACAAAAAACCTAGGTGGGAATAAAAACAGTTCATCGAAAGGTTTAAAAGCATGATTAAATATATATAAAATTGGAAGCACCATAAATGCTGCTACTGGAAAAATAATCAACAAAAATTTAATTTGAGAGCGGTGAAATCTCGTTGGATTTATTTTTGTCCCTTGAAAACTACTCGCCATCATGATCTCCAAAAAGTTTAAATGCTACACGACTAAACAAATATACTAAAAGCAGAAGCATCACCGCGATTGCTGCTGCATAACCCATATCATAACGTATAAACCCATAGTCTTCTAGATGTGTAACAATGAGTTGTCCTGCATTTTGAGGTGTTGGATTTTGACCCGAAAGTTTCGCACCAATCGCACCAGCATTAAATGTTGCAACTAAGCTCATGACTGCACCAAAAAGCATTTGTGGTTTCATAGACGGAATAGTAATATAAAAAATTTCTTGCCATTTATTTTTCATTCCATCTACATACGCTGCTTCATAGAGTTCCTGATTAATATTTAAAACTCCTGCAAGCATTGCTAAAAAGCCGATACCCATACTTGACCACAATGTTACAACAATCATGATAGGCAGTAAATAGTTTGGGTTTTGTAACCATTGAATCGGCTGAGTAATCACATTTAAATTTAAGAGAAAGGCATTTAAATAACCGGATTCATCTCCTGAAAAGATAATACGCCACATAACCGCCATTGTAATTCCAGCTGTCATAGAAGGAGAATATATAATCAAAGCAAGCACAGTTCTCAATTTTGATGGAAGTTGTGCCAACATCCAAGCAAGAAAAAAGCCAAGCATATAACCAACAGGACCAACTATCACAACGAATTGTAATGTGTTAGGAATAACGTTTTGCATAAAAGCGTCATCGCTTGTAAATAAATAAACATAATTTGAAAAACCTATAAACTCAGGTGCTTGAATGAGGTTAAAATAGGTAAATGACAAAAGCATTCCTATGATGACTGGAATGGTTATAAACACTAAAAAAGCCATGAAATAAGGCACTATAAACATATAAGCTGATTTTGTGTCGGATTTTTTTTTGATTGCAGGCATACTAAGCATCGTTATCCCTCCAATCAATAAGGGTCTGAGGTGTTGGAATTAAATAAGGTTTTATAACGTTACCTTGTGTGTCGAGATACCCAAACTCTATCATTTTACGCGTAATTTCTCGATTTGCAATGACCATACCATCTTCAATCGCAGTTCTCAAATTTACACCATCATAAACAACGCGATTCCATATATTAGATAACTCTCTTTCAACCATATATGAACCAGGCACTTTCGCAGGATCATAAATATGACCCCATTGCTCATAAATAACTTGTTGATGTCTTGAATCCCAACTCATTCCTAAAAAAGCGTCTAAGTTAGCAGTGTTCCATAAAAATTCAGGACCATAAGTCGTAATTAAGTTCTCAGCATATGTAATTTGAGTTTCAGCATCACTCCACCAAGTTAAAAAAGCCCAAGCTTCATTCTTTTTAGTAGATGCTTCAAAAATTACATTGACAGTAGATGCACCTACAAAACTCCGATTAATGTCACTCGTATTTTCATTTTCAATACCAGGAAGCATTGCAATATCCCATAAACCAGCAATTTCTGGTGCTGCATATAAAAGTTGTACATACATCCCAAAATCACCGATTCCTATTGGTAAATTACCATATCTAAAACGTTGATAAAAACTACCAACCTCTACAGGTAATGAATAAATTTTAAATAAGTCTGTCATCATATCAAGAGCTTCAATCGTATTAGGATCATCAAATGCAACAGACATTGCATCCTCAGCATAAAGAGAGCCATCAAATTGAGATATCCAAGGGAATGTAGTATCAAATGATTTAAACGCTGCATTATTTGCAAGCGGAATATAGAAGTTCAATCCAAAACGTTGAAGTTCTGGAAGCATATCGATGACATCAAACCAAGTATTCGGTATCTCTAAATTTAATTTTTCTAAGACATCTCTACGATAGAAAAGTAATTGAAAATTTTGAGTTTCAGGTAAAGCATAGACACCGTCTTGATAGATAAGTCCAGTAAACGCACCAGGTGCAAAACGCCCTGAAACATCATTAAAATCTTCAAAATAACGTAAGTCATACAATGCGTCACGCACAGCAAATTCAAATGGTCTCCATGCGGCAATACCCATGGCAATGTCTGGTTGTGCATCAGCAGCATTAGCTAGTATGAGTTTATTTTCATCAGGCATAAGTGATATACGCACTTTTTGGCCAGAATCGGGTGTATACATGGTATCCGCCATTTGTTGCATTAAATCAACATAAGCGCGACCGCGATTGACCCAAACTTCAACCTCATCATCGCTCCCTTCAGTGACATATTGGTCACTAAAAAAAGATAAGAAAAAACGTTTTATTCCAATCCATAAATTTTCAAAAAATCCTGCGTGAAGTTTTGGGAGTTCTGTATTTTCAGGATGTATAATGATTGAATCTAATGTTAAAGGACTATTAATGAGTTCTGGTAAGACATTTCCTATCAATGCCAATACAGAACCACTTCCTATCGTAAAATCTGTAAGATTTATAGGTAATTCGTTGGGATCTTCTGCAACAGTGACCATTCTCTCATACGCCAATCTTAACGTTGTTGAAACCGGAGATGCTCCCGTACCATGAATATCGATCCAAGCATTATATAACATATTCACATCATTCACATATGCATACAAATCACTCTCTAAATTAGGCATATAATCCCTTAAATCCCAATCTCTTGATGCATCAGTTTGATTTCCAGTGATCTTTTGTATGTCTAAAGTAGTTGTGTTCATGCGTGCCATTAAATCTAAAATTCCTAAATAAATATCTTTATTATGTGAGATATTGACGTGTAAACCGATTGTATGAGTTCCTGGTTCAAGATAAAAAGCATAGGGAGATTCACTACCTAATGTAAAATATTGAAAATCCCTATCATAAGGTATTTTTAAAGAAGTCGCTTCAGAAAATGGGATGACGCCATCAAGTGTCATAGAGCGAAAGACATTGGTATTGACCATGCCGTTTTGCAGAACTTTTAAAGTAATGTGGTAAATGCCTTCTGTTTCAACATCGAATACATAATAAATACTTTGATTACCTACATTGAAAGTTTGACCATCTAGTACATTCAATCTGGATTCCATAAGTGCAAAAGGTGTCACTCGTGGATCTCGATCGTTTCCAGCACGAATAGAAGGGTCATTTTTAAATGAAGTTCGCTCAGCTTCTATATGGATAGTATCTTGGCCATAAAACGTTGGAATAGTTGAAAGATACTGCTCATAACTAGGAACGTAAGCTTTTTCAGTGAACTGTAATTGATATAGATCTAACTGACCCTCAAGTAATGTTAACTCGATTTTATTGATTCCTTGATTGAATTTAAACCTTAAAGGGTCTTTATATAATCCTACATTATCATGAAATTGAAATCTCATAGGTTCGAAGAGTTGATAAGATGTAGGAACAATATCGTTACCAAATCTATCTGTAAGAATCTCATCTTTTTGACTCCAAAGTGTTGGTAATGTAAAACGTGATGCTTCCATATATTGGATTTCGTCATTAATGGCCACCTGAATTTTGATTGATTTAATGGAAGTTGTTGTTGAAATATAATCAAGTGCCATGCTATATAATCCTGCATCTGCAATATGTGTAAATATTGTAACTGTATCAAAAGTACGCCAAGATAAAATAAGGCGATTATCGTCTGTAGTCTTGAGCGTACTTAGATCAAATGACATCGTATCGGGATAAAAAACTTTAGAATCATCGATGTCACGATATTGTAATTGTTTCCAGTTGTTTAAAACATCATCATAAAATGGTAATGCAACAGATTCAGTTTCTATTCTTTCACTTTCATAGGCATGGACTGTTGGAGGGACATAAAATGCCCCTAAGATCCACGTTAATAGAAGTAGACTTAAAACCCCTTTTTTCAAACTATGATATCCGATTTAAAAGTTCAGATTTTGATTGTGTATACAATATATTGACACGATCATTAAGTGCAATCGCAACATCCGCGAGTAGAACGTCTCCATCTCTGATTGCGTCAAGTAGAGTTGAAATTGTATAATTTGTTCCATCGATTGTACCATATGTACCATTCCAACGTGCTTGCACATATCCAGGAACTGTTTTTAATCCCTCAATAATAAATGAATCGTGCGCAAGAACCTTCCGATATTCACTCATCATGCCAGAAGGTAATAAATCGAAATAGGCATCTAAAAGCTCTTGATCTTGTTGAAGCGGTGCAAAATTTACTGTTCCAGATTCAGGAAAATTTTCAGCAATTTCTAATCGCTTGAGGTATCCCTCTTTACCAAAGCCCATCCATTTGGCAAGTTCATATGCAAGTTCAGGATGTTCGGTGCCTTGACCAACAACTAAGTAATCTAAGACAACAGGAATGCGTTGGACACCATCTACGATGATAGGTGTACCTATGAAATCAATATTTGCATTATACATGCCAGAATCCTCATCTAGTAATTCTGGCATCATCCATCCAAAGTCATATGTACCACCCCAGCGAACAGCGTGACGGCCTTTCGACCATTGAGTACCTTCGCCTTCAGAGTACCAAGTTACTTTTTGTTCAACAGATGAAGCTTCCCAAACAAACGGATATGTTGCTGAGGCACTTTCGTTATAAAACCCTTGTTGAAAAGCCATTGCACTTGCAAATGCATCGCTATCTAAATGAAAACCATTCTCATTAAAAGTATACCAACCTAAAGAACCATCGTATTGTGATGGTAACCATTCAAAAAAACGAGAGACACCTTCAAATCCTACAATTCCGGTGCCATCTTCAGGATATGTTGCGACATCTTCTGAGAGTTCAAGTAAGTCTTCGAAAGTGATACCAAAAGAAGGTCTTTCTACATTCGCGTTGTCAAAAATCGTATTATTCACAAAATAACCAAAATAAAAATTTGATTGTGGAATGCCAAAATATCTATCTGCATAAACGGCTGCAGTGGAAATATCTTCTGGAACATTTGCCAGCTCTGGATCATTAATCATAATATCTGTCATATCTTCAGCCCATCCATTAATCACTGCAGTAGGAACAGTGGCATACATATAAACATCAGGAAGTTCCCCGGTGGCTGCCATTGAAGCAAGCATTTCATCCCAATTCATATCGACTTCAACTTCAGGATTGTCTGCACTTGGGATTTTTGGACGTTCTAAGATTTCCACTCTAACACCATCGTGTGCATCAGAAAAGGCATCTAATAAACGTCTTTCAAGATTATAAGCTTCTGGTGTTCCTAAATTCCACCCTGCGTACGTGATGACAATGTCATCAACTTTTGGATCATTTCCACCACACGATACAAGCATCACTAACGCAGTAAACAATAAAACACTCATCAACACTTTCTTCATAAAAAAAACTCCTTTTGATGTAATCGCTTACATCTTTCATGTATTTTTTTACGCCATTCAAATTAAAAATTTATTGATGGCGTATATTGATGTTTCGATTTATATCGAAACGTTTCAATTTCATTATATGATAACTATGTTTTTATTGCAACCATAACAGAAAAAATTATTGATTTAATTAAATAAAAGTTGTTTTTGTGACGCTAATTAAAAGATGATGTGGTAATCTTATATGGTGAGGGATTAAATGAAAGAAAAAATAATCAATATTGCAGTCATTGCCCATGTAGATACTGGAAAGTCTACACTAGTTGATGCACTTCTTAGACAGAGTGGTGTGTTTAGCGAACATGAAGTTGTCGTATCACAAGTGATGGACTCTAATGATTTAGAACGTGAACGTGGGATTACGATTTATTCTAAAAACTGTGCCATCAAATATAAAGATTTCAAAATTAATATTGTAGATACACCTGGACACGCAGATTTTTCAAGTGAGGTAGAACGCATTATAAAGACAGTCGATACCGTTATTTTACTTGTAGATGCAACCGATGGACCAATGCCTCAAACCCGTGTGGTATTAGAACGTGCATTAAGAAATGGTCTTCGTCCTATTGTTATGATCAATAAAATTGATAAAAAAGATGCACGGCCTAATGAAGTCATTGATTTATGTTTTGATTTATTTGTGGAACTCGGAGCGACGGATGCACAATTAGATTTCCCAATCATTTATGGGATGGCTAAAAAAGGCATTGCTCAAACGTCTTTAAATGAAGAAAGTCAAGATTTAACACCACTTTTTGAATTGATTACGAACCATGTTGACCCGTATTCAAACACCGATAGTGAACCATTACAACTTCAAGTATCTTCTCTTGCCTATGATGATTACATTGGAAGACTTGGCATTGGGCGTATTCACAGAGGTACATTTGAACTTAATAAAACGTATAAACTTTCTACAAGAGATGGCGTAATTAAACAAGTCAAAGCCTCTAAACTGTTCATTCACGAAGGCCTTAAAAAAGTAGAAGTTTTAAAAGCTTTTGCCGGTGATATGGTCATTTTTGCAGGTATGAGTGATATATCCATAGGAGAAACGATTTGTGATATCAATCATGTTGAACCACTACCGATGATTGATATTGAAAAACCAACACTTCAAATGCTTTTTTTAGTCTCTGATAGTCCTTTTGTTGGTAGAAGTGGAAAACTTGTAACAACAAGACATCTTCGTGCAAGACTATTTAAAGAATTAGAAACAAATGTTGGACTTATTGTTGAACCCCTAGATCATGTAGAAGGATTCAAAGTTTCAGGTAGAGGTGAATTACACCTTTCTATCTTGCTTGAAAATATGCGCCGTGAAGGTTATGAACTTTGCGTATCAAAACCAGAAGTGTTATATCAAGAGATAAATGGTGTGAAACACGAACCTTTTGAAAAAGTCTATATTACGGCACCTGATACAGTCATAGGGACTGTCATTAATGCACTCAATCAAAGAAAAGGGATGATGCAAGACTTGATTTCAGACATGGGGTATACAAAAATGAGATACTTAGTTCCTACCAGAGGTCTTATTGGATATAGAAGTGAATTTATCACGTCAACTAAAGGTGAAGGAACTATGGAAAAATCATTTGATTCTTATCAACCTTATGCAGGTCCGATTGAATCTTATCGAAATGGTGTTTTTATCGCAAAAGAATCTGGAAAAACAATGGCATATTCGTTATGGAAATTATCTGAACGCGGCGTTATGTGTGTAGAACCTGCAGTGGATGTTTATGAAGGTATGATTGTTGGCATACATTCTAGAGATAATGATCTTGTTGTAAATCCTTGTAAAAACAAACAACTTACAAATGTACGTTCAAGTGGTTCAGATGATGCCATCGCACTTCAAAATCCTAAAACATTTACACTAGAAGAAGCACTTGAATTTATTGAAGATGATGAACTTGTTGAAGTAACACCTGATGCAATTAGACTTAGAAAAAAGATATTAATTGAAAACGAAAGAAAAAGAAGTTATAAAGAGTTGCAATTTTAAAAAACACCTTCTTAGTGTTTTTTTAATCTTTTTACTTGAAAATGTTTATTTTCGCGTTATAATAATTACAAATTGGAGCACACAATGACGTATAATAAAAACACTCAATTTAATTGGCAAAGCCTCACAAAAGGTAGTTGAAAATATTGATTTTCTTCAAGCCTTTATTTGATTATATATAGAGGCTTGTATCGTTTATGACAAGGTGTCGAATCGATCTCGCAATCGGTTCGACATTTTTATTTGGAGGCTACATAAGATGACATTTTATACTAAATTTTATATGACAACATATCGATGGCAACTATTTTTATATCATATACTAAAAAAATATAAAAATAAGGAGCTATGAACATGCAAAAAGGATATTTTGGAAAATATGGTGGTGCATTTGTACCGCCTGTATTAGATGTATTATTAAGAGATTTAAGTGATGAATTTGATAAGGCCATAAAAGACCCAAGTTTTATTGAAGAGCTACAACATTTATTTAGACAAGTCACGGGAAGACCTAATCCACTATATGAGGCGAAAAGACTTTCTGAATATGTCGGAGGTGCACAAATATTATTCAAAAGAGAAGATTTAAATCATATGGGTGCACA
>Ga0181590_10002350_pt1 | contig 15953 bp, 13 predicted proteins | sample 071ome_34_FD_132446 | JGI IMG/M metagenome (GOLD analysis project Ga0181590, IMG submission 132446) | Coastal salt marsh microbial communities from the Groves Creek Marsh, Skidaway Island, Georgia - 071411BT metaG (megahit assembly) | ecosystem: Environmental > Aquatic > Marine > Intertidal...
CGCCGCCGCCGTCGTCGTCGTCATCGTCGTCCGCGGTCCGCCATCGCGCCATCCCCCCGTCGTCGGTCGCATCGTCGTCATCTTCTCACCGACGCCGTGTGACGCTTGACCTGAACGTTCGCTCAACAAACGACTAACGGCATCCTCATTTTCTGCATTTTCTATTTTGATGAATATTGATGAATTGGTCCCGATTTGAATTGAGTCTAGGTTGTTGAAGTTTAGAAGCGTTGAGCTTTGTCTACGTAGGTGTTGAAAATTTTAAGTTAACTCTCACTACGGTACCGGTAGTAGTGTTTTTTGTTTGTCGCTCGTCACTTGCGATTATTTCGCCATTGGAAAAACCCGCAATCGCACTCTGGATTCGTCTTCGGGCCCGCAGGTCGCGGGCAACAGAAGAATACTCTACCAAAGTTTGCGTTGTCTTTTTGCTTTACAGTGCGAACCTTGCACGTTTCGCCGTGACGACATTTTGGGAGAGCCAATTTAGCAAACGTGTTTGTCCACGCGGCGCTCGCCTCTTGTTGTGTCATCTTCGGTGTCCGGGATTCTTCCGAGGGAGCCACGACGACGGGTGATGGATTGTCATCACCAGTGTGATCGCCTTGTGACGCCAACTTTTTCGATTTCACTGCGAAAAAGTTCTTCATCGTGACTTCAGGGGCTTTTTTCCGCTTTGGTTTGCAGACGTACGTCGCCATTTTCACTTTTTCTTGTTCAGGTTCACCAACCGCATGACTTGCAGGTGTTTCTACTGAAGAATTCTGTACGACGCTAAACATTTCACTCACTTTCACTTGACGGCCACGGAATATTGAAGAACACGCGAGCGGTGGCGCAACTTGATCTGGTCGTTTTTCTTTCCAAACGTCTCGATCAAGAGATAGAAAAATCGGCGCATGATCCGAACCTTCGTGTTTCTGGGCCACGCCAACTCGTCGCACACTTTTTAGCGTCTGCGATTCATCACATAGAAAGTAATCGATCCGAGAGCCGAAATTGCTCAGTTGTGCACCGCTCGCGACGTTCCAGCACGTGTACGCGTCCGTGACATCGGCATGCGCTCTTCGGAAAATGTCGGCGAGGCCGCCCTCCTGAGACAGTTGACGATTCAACCAGTCTCGCGATGGGTTCTTCGGTTCTTGACCGGCCTCGTCTTCTCGAGCGCGATCTGTACGCCAACACGGCGCGATGTTCCAGTCTCCACATATCACCACTCTACGGTTGCAGGATAAAAGACTAGAGATGCGCCATTCTAGCGCGGTGAGGAAATTGGCTTTATACTCGGCGCGCTCAGCAACTTTTTCGTCAAGTGCCGGGTCACCGAAAACTGCCGGCACGTAAACGGTGCAAAGCACAAATGTTTCAAAGTCTACCCACACGCACCGCCCCTCGCCATCCAGTGCCTTCTGTTTATCTGGTTCGTCCGAGAAAGCCGCCGCTGAGTTTGCGAATATGCTACTCCCAATGCTCCCGCACACACCCTCCTCGATGGCGACGGGACACAGTTCTTTGCATCGCCAGTACACGGCGACTCCCGAATACCCCTCTTTTCCTCTCAAGCTACACACGCTATGCGTTGAATCCCACTCGCAATCATTGTCTCGTCCGACGTCGCTCACGTCCAACCGACTCGTCAACTTTGTCTCTTGAAAACACACGACGTCGCACCTCCGAGGCAGACCAGAAAGCACGCCGCCGATGGAACCGTACCCGCGACGACGTCGAACGCCGTGTTGATCCGTAGTCCTCGACGACGGGTCGTCGCGACGACACAAACTTCGTAATCCGAAGAGCCCCACGTTCCAACTCGCGATGGTCCTTTCGTCGACGCCGGCGTCGCGCCCGCTGCACGACGCGTCATTCGCGACGACGAAGGGATCGTGATCGGGGATAGCAATCTCACCGTTCGCCGCGTATGGCTCGCGCATCGCTCGCGCGACGACGCGCGGCGACGAGACGAGTTCTGAGGAAATGGGTGCCTCGTTTCCAAGTCTTCGCGTGTGGTGCGCATTAAAAGTTTTCAACCTCAAGTTTACCAAGTTGGATGCGCTAGGAGCGGTGAGTGAAAGTCTAGAATGGCAAATGTATCAATTACAAGATCAGTTTAACCCACGGCATATCGCACGCTTCGTTCTCGCAGTTTTCAACCAGGGCAAAGGTGATGTCCGCCACGGGCACTGAAAGCGAAATTTGTTGAATGTTTCTGGCGGTGGAAGAATCCGTCAAGATCAAGTGTGATGAACGCAGTTTGGACGCAATGCGAACTCCACTTCCGATTGGAGGTTCTGCGACGTTGACTTTAGGGTCTTTGCACATCACCTGGAGCATCTGCATGACGCTGCCCATGTCTACAGTCGTCGTTCCGGCCCGCTGAAGCGATTTTACCAACGCCACGAGGAACATGCGTTCATAGAAACTCGCCGCGTGAATCAACTTCATGTGTGGTCCGTCGAACATTTCACTCTGCGCCTGACGAACGTCGTCCATGGTCACCTTTTCTGTGCGCGCCTTGGCGCGAGCAGTCGCACCAAGCGGAGACGTTTGCACCGGCTGAGCACCCACGTTGGTCACCTTCTCAACGTTTATTCTAGCTTCAGCAACTTCTGCTGCGCGTCTGGCGAGCTCGAGAGCTCTTCTTGCATCACCATTGACAGAGGCAACCTTTCTGCATATCAAATCCAGCGTCGATGGGGCATATGCTTCGCTGCAACCTTCAACACTTTCGAGGCGCGACGTGACAATCTTCTTCAATTGTTCCCACGAATACGGTGCGAACGAGACGCGGTTGCTTCCTAGACGTGACGCAATTCTCGGAAGCATACGCTCTGGTACGTCGAGAGTGTTGGCGATACCGATAACCACCAAGCGACTCTTCTTGTGCGTCGGCCAATCAAAAATATTGTAGAGCACGTCTTGACGGTGCGTCACCAACAGATCGAGTTCATCGACAATCAACACCGTCACGCGACCGTCGCTCCCTTTGCCGTCTTTGAATCTCTTCTCCAACACTATGCTTGCTTTATCTGGACTGAATTTTTGGCCCATGAGCTCCTCCGCAATCGTGCTGTACGCGTGCTTCGGCGTTTGAAGTCTGAGCGCGTTGAGTTCCACGTGGTTGAACTTGGGAATCATACCACCGCGTGCTTGCGAACGGAGAACGCGAATGATCTCCCGGACGGTGGCTGTTTTACCCGTACCCGGCACACCTGAGATATAAAGGCACTTACCGGTGCTATTTGATCCAGCCATGATGGCTTCATGCACAAAATCGTACACCTGCTTTCTCTCGTTCTCTCTGCATGGCAAGGTTGCCGGCGTCGACGCGAGGGAAAGAACCGCTCGCACGCCACCTAAGACTGTTGCCGGGTGCCTTCTTCCTCCTCTAGACATGGCGCTTCCGCCGAAACCGGCAATCTCGAGTTGTATGGCGGCATTCTCGGCTCGCCTTCTAGCCGTGAGCGCCGCGAGACGACCCTTCGTCGACGACGCCTTTTTCTTCTTCGAGTTCCACTCGTTATCCTCCTCTTCATTCCAATCGAGTTCGTTGTCGAACCGTTCGTCGTCGCTGAATTCGTCTTCTTCACCCCACTCTCCACGACGTTTGAACCGTTGGAACGCAGCGTCGTAGGTGTACTCGCACACGTACGCATCGTGAGATCCCTCCTCTTGGTCCCTAAACTCCTGCGGGCTGTACACCTTGGCGACCCGAAACAAGCAATCGACGGGGTTGACATCGACTGTGTGCGTGAGAAATACCTCGCGTCTATGCTGCATGTGCGGCTGTCGACCCATGTGGGTCTCCTCTGGCAATGCGTACCATCTACCAGCGAATTGATACACGCCGTTTTCTTCCCAAATGTGTTCAATTCTAGTCAAATGAAGCCGTCCAGCCATAAACTCCGTGCACGCAGTGCGCGCGGTGCTCTCAATCGGTGGCACCGCGCTCGCTGCTTCTCCTCCACGCGTACAGAGCGGACAATGCCAATCGCTCTCGGGAACTCTTGTCATGGGCGGTTTCAGGCAACTCATGTGCCAGCCGCGAAGACACGTGTCGCACTCGAGCATGATTTTATCCGCATCTGGCGCTTCACCACACACCGCACATGGTACATCCTCATCTTCCTCAAAGTCGACCGTCTTCTCGCTCACGACGTACGCGCTGTCGCCGACGGCGAATATCTCACCCTCAAGATTGACCATTTTCCAATACTTGCGCTTTGGCGGCGCCTCGGCCGTCTTCTTTTTACCCTTCTTCTTCGGCGCCGCCTGGGACGTGGAGACGATCGGATCTGCAACCACTAACGCCTTGCTCGTCACCACCGGCGCGACGACAGCCGCCTTTGCGACGCTCTCCTTGGGTTTGCCGCTCGGTTTGCTCGGTTGCGCCGGTTGCGCCGCGTGTCCCCCCTTTTGTCTCGCCGCCAACACCGCCATCATCGCCAAGCTCTTTGGCTTCTTTCCATTTTTCCCCAGCTTCTTCTTCACCCCATCGTTCGCCTTGTTCACGGCCGTCGAAGCCGCCGCGACCGCCAAAGCCGCCGTCCCGCCTTTCGGTCTCTTCACCGGCCGCGTCCCATCCTCCGTCGCGAACGTCCGCATCCGCCTTCCTCGTCCGTCCCCATTCGTCCCATCACCCGCGTTTTCGTTCGTCCCTCCCTTTGTCGCTCTGTTCGTCGTCTGCCTCGTCGTTCGTCTCGTCGTTCGTCCCTCTCCGTTCGTCGTCATGTCGTCGTCTTCCAGATTTTACTATCCAGTCGAAAACAAAATCAACCAACAGCGTCAGACGACACGACAAGACACCCCGACCCGGCGACACGACGCGAAGCGATCGATCGATCGATACACCGCCCGTTTCGAATCCCGGTCACCGCTCGCGAACGACACGACACGACACGACGCGCGACGACGACAACGACGACGACGTCTGACGCTCGAAATCAATCATCTTTTTCAAAAACAAAAGCCACGCGCAGTACATACATCCCGTGTCGATAAATACTTTTCATCGCGTAAAATATATCACAATATTAGGGTTTAGATTATTCCGTGTCACAGCTGTCACAGATTTTCAAAAAAACTCAACTGTCCAACCGTCCGCGACAGACTCTGACGCGACCGACCATGTCGACGAGCGTCGCGCGGCGACCGTCGACGAGCGTCGACGGACGTCGGTGCGCGTGTCGTCGTCGTCTTCGTCGTCGTTCGGCGTGTCGTCGGGTTCAGAGACACCGCGCGATCGATGAAGGCGAGCGGACGATGAGAATCATCGATGACGACGAGGTTGAGGAACGAGTCGCGCGCGCTGAGGATGGGTCGTCGGCGTCGTCGTCGGCGACGTCGTCGTCGACGTTGGAAGACTTCGTGGCGGCGGCGTGTGAAAGAATGGGACGACGACGGGAAGACGGCGCGGCGGTGACGAAGAGATTGAAAGAGAATTGGTTTGAGAGCGTGGAGGACGTGGAGAGCTTGGACATCGAGGACGCGGGAGCGATGGGTATTCCCGGACGGTTGTGGTTAGCCATGCGAGAGGAAGCCGAAGCGAGAAGGAGCTTAACAGCGCGAGGAGAAGAAGAGGAGGAGGACGAAGGAGAGGGAGATGCGTCGTCGGGATTGGAATCGTCGTCGACGACGTCTTGGATTGGTGGAGAGCTTCCGAGCGGTGATGCGAAAATGCCAGAGGTCAAGACGACGACGGGTAGGATTGTGGCGCTCGCCGACGTGCGCGTCACCTCTAGAAAGCGATTGAAACCCTTTAGTCTTCGCGGTGAAGAGGTGAGCGGTGAATTACAGAGAGAACTCGATGCGGTGGTTAGGGATTTAACGAGTCGAAGAGTCGGTGGAGGCAAGGCGCCAGTTAGAGAAAGGACGGCGATGAATCACGTCGCGGTGGGAAAACAATTCATGGGATGGCTCGCCAGGGAGTCCGAGTACGCCTCTGAGTTCGCCATTCTCAGCGAGACTGGCGAGGTGATTTTGAAACCTGGCGTCACATTGCGCGACGCGTTTCCCTCTCGCGAATCATCGGGTGCGAAATACGCCATCGAGTACGTCCAGTGGTTGTCGGACGAGCGCAAGATTAAATCGACGACGGAGGATTTCCAATTGCGCTCCCTCGTCGCGCTGGCGAAATGGGTGCACGATCACGTCGACGACGACGGAATCGCACCACCGTGCGTGCAGGAGCTCATTCGAGTGCAGAGGAGCGCTCGAGAGCGCGCGAAAAACGCCCCGCATGCGGCGGACGACAAGAGAAAGTGGCTCGAGTGGGATCAGTATTTGGCGCTCGTCGAGCACCTCAAACTAGAGTGCGCTCCGTTGGACGTTAACGGCAAGGCGCGCTCGGAACGAGACGTCGCGATGAGCGTCCAGAGATACTTGCTGTTTGCCATTCTCGCGTGCATTCCAGACAGACAACGCACGTTGCGAGAGCTTCAACTCAACAAGACGCTCTTCAAGGACGAATCGTCTGGATTTTGGATGGTGCGACACGGCCCGGATGACTATAAAACGGGCGGCGCCTACGGCGAGCGTCCAGCGCTCGTCATCGATTCTAGGGTGTATCCAGCCTTAGAGAGCTGGCTCGCCACGCACAGAGCCGCTCTTTCTCCCACGCACGACTTTGTCTTTTCTCGTCCAAACGGCGCCCCGTGGACGGTGAGCGAACTCAGCCGCACCTTTTCCAGAACGGCGCTTCGCGTCACCGGCCAAAAGACCAATCCTCACTTGATCCGAGACATGATCGTCACCCACGTCCGTTCACAAGGCCTCGCCAGCGACGCCGAGCTCGAAGCTCTCGCTCGTTTCATGGGTCACTCCACAGCCATGCAAAAGTCTACGTACGACAGACGCACGCAACAAGAAAAGGTCAATCCGGCGTTGAGTTTGATGGCCAACGTCAACGCCGCCAGGCGCGCTTCGTCGTCGTCGTCGTCGTCGTGAGTCACGGAACGCCCGCGAGCGATTCGAGCTCCGGTTTCCTTTTTTCCTCCTCCCTTCGCACCGTCGCGTTTGTGATGAAAACGAATCCACTTCGAGTTCGCCCCGTTCGAGTCGGTTCGCTTCGCTTCCATCAATCACCCTCGATGCGTGGTTCGATCGACCCGATGAAGTCGTGAAGATTCATTAATTAACAACCACACCGCGCGCGCCGCGCGTCACTCAGCGCCGTCGCGACGCGACCGGACGAGTCACACGGATCGCGTCATCGCAGGCGTTCGTCCGTGTTCACATCTCAACCTCGCGCGCGCGCGTCGTCGTCGTCGTCGTCGTTCGTTCGTTCGTTCGTTCATTCGTTCGAGAAGGAACGATTCGTGCGCGCGCGATTCGTTTTCGCTGATCGAACCGCGTCGCGAGCGAACCGCGGATCGAACGGATCTCGAGCGAGCGGTGTCGTGAAAGCCATCGTTGTCGCGTTCGATCGACCCTCGGCGCGAAACGAAACGAAACGAAGATGACGGCGAACGGCGTGGCGTTTTGCGCCAAGATCATGAAGGGTTACGTCGTGGAGGTGACGAAGAAGGATGGTCAAGTCATCGAGGGCGTGTTCGGGGACGACGGGCTCGTCGGTGGAAACATGACTATTCATTACGCGTGGACGAAGCGGGAAGCGGGGTCGAAGACGCGCGCGCCGAGAAGCAAACCGGTCGATTCGATGAAGTTGGCTATGAAGGACGTGGCGAGCGTGACGGCTCGCGACGTCGGGATGAGCGATTTGGCCGTTGGACCGAGCCGAATGAACGATGACTTTACAGATGGTGGTATTTCTCGTGGAGCGACCGGGGCGAACCGTGAGCTCGTCGCGTGGCAGCCGGAAGAAGGCGACAGCGCCGTCGGCATGACGCTCGAAGAGGAGGCTCGAAGAGGCGGCGCCGCCGTCGGCGGAGGCGGTGCCTGGGGCAAGAAGGCTGGCGCTTCCAAAGCGCAGTGGGATCAGTTCTCCGCGAACAAGAAGCTCTTCGGCGTCGACACCAAGTTTGACGAGTCGATGTACACGACCTCCATCGATAAATCCAAGGCGGGCATCTCTGAAGCCGAAGCGGCGCGCATCGCGTATGAGATTCAAAACCAAATCTCTGACAACCCTCACATGGCTGAGGAGCGTGGACAAAAAGACATCGCCGACTACGACGAAGAGGAGCGATACTCGTCCGTGCTTCCGAGCGGGAAACCCAGCGTCGCCGCCGCTCCGGCCAAGCCAGCCTGGGGCTCGGGCAAGGTGCCGAGCACCGTGGCGCAGCACGCGGAAAAGAGGCCAGAAGCCGCCAAGAAGGAGGAAGCCGCCAAACCGGTGGACGTTTCCAAGTCCAAGCTCAACCCGAACGCCAAGTCGTTCACTCTCAGCGCCAAGGCTACCGAATTCGTGCCTTCTTTCAAGAAGAGCCCGGCGGTCGCTCCGCAGACAGCCATGCCCCAAATGGTCATGTACCCTGGCTACCCACAAATGCAAGGCCAGATGATGTACATGCCGCACATGGGGCAAATGGGCATGGGGATGCCGCCTCAAATGCGCGGTATGATGCCGGGCATGCCGCCGCAGGGTCAACAGGGTGCCCGTCCGCCTCAAGAGCCGAAGGGCAAGTGAAGGTGAAGAGACGCGTCGTATTGCTGGCAATTCGATTCTTCAGCGCGCCGATATCGCGGCTCTTCACCCCTAGACACACCTACCTGATATATTTGCGTCGCCACGGCGCGCGTGAACTCGGCTTGTCAGTGAATAAACGACGAACGTACAAATATCTTTCTCCCCCAATCTCCCCTGTTTCAGACGCGCGGGTAGTTAGTCGCCTTGGTCCGCGTTCGTTGCCCGCACTCTCACCCTCGCGCTTCGACATCTCGAGATGCGGGCCGTCGCGTCGACGCTCAGTAAAGCCTTTGTTTCTTCGCTCGCTCGACCTCACCCGGCGGCGCGCGGCTTTTCCTCGTCGCGCGCGCGCGCCTTCGGGTATCGCGCCGCCGGTCCCGATTCTAACGACATTCACAACCTGGACGGACAATACGACAGCGCAGCGGCGCCGTACGTGCGAGTGAGACGAGTGAGCGAGGACGAGGTGCGCGCGTTAGAAGACATTCTCCTCTCGCTCGGTGCGACGAGCGTGAGCACGGTGGACGCCGACAAGGGAACGGAAAACGAAAAGGAAATATTCTCTGCAAACACTTTTGAGGAAGCCGCATCGGACGATGTCGCGTCGCGCGTGTGGTCCTCGTGCGATATGACGGCGTATTTCCCGTCGCATGAAGTTGCACGCGAGTCCATCGCTGCCGCAGAGGAAATTTTAGGGGAGCGCTTTGATGTTAGCTACGAGACGAGTAAGGCGAATGACTGGGTGCAGGTTGTGAAGGATTCCTTTACGCCGACGAAAATTGCAGACGGTCTCTTCATCGTGCCAGACTGGTGCGATAACGTGGATACAAACGCCGTGAATATTGTACTTGAACCGGGGATAGCGTTTGGAACCGGGGAACATCCGACGACGAGGCTTTGTTTGAGATGGTTAAAGGAGACGCTCGCGAGGAGAGGCACGACTGAGCTCGTCGTCGATTTTGGATGCGGTTCGGGTGTGCTGGCCATCGGTGCTCTGGTGATGGGAGCGAAACGTGCGGTTGGAGTGGATCTTGCTGAGCAAGCCGTGCAGAGTACTATGGAGAACGCCAGTTTGAACGGCGTTGCTGACCGCATCATCGCCTATCGCGGTGACGGCACTGATCCCGGCACCCCTGGTGCCGACGGACAAGCCGACCTCGTCGTGGCGAATATTTTAATCGGTCCAGTGCTCGATTTGGAAGAGTTACTGGCTGGTTACTGTAAAACCGGCGGTGAAATCGCATTGAGTGGTATTTTATACGGCGAACAGAGCGATTCAGTCGTCGAAAGGTATCTTGTGCACTTTGACGAAATCAAAGTCGAGTCTGAAGACGGTTGGGCGTGCGTGCACGGAGTACGCAACGCGGTCCCGGTCTAGTTTCTTCAAGTTGTGCACAATTTAGCGTTAGTGTCTTTTTTATTTTCGTCCCATACAACATTATAGGTGTACTGTACATGGATTTTAAGTCTATTGCAAAATTGCCCGATGAATCCGCACATCGGGTATGAATCAGTTTAAGTGCCTTGCGCCTTGTTCGCGCCGCCGCACACTTCCTCGCCCTCCTCTTCGCTCTCGTCGCCGAGTTGCAGCGCATCAGATTGCACAGCATTCTTTTGCATCGAAACGGTTCCACCTTTGCTCACACTCGGAGTACCTCCAACTCTATTAAACGTCCCGGGTTCATGCAAGTTTGACTCCATGCCCGTCGCGTGAGACGGACTATCTGGACGCTTGAGATGCGTACCGTCCAACAGAGCGCGGGTATCTATCGCTGCGTTATCGCCAACGTGTTGATACGCTCCGAGATGACTACCGTACCCAGCGTTGCCGATCCCGCCGACCGCACCGTCCGTCTCACCTTCGACCTCATTAGTCATGCCGAGACCACCACTCGCAACGTAACCAGCGTTTGGATATGAAAACAGCTGTCCTCCGTGCGCACTCGAGGCGGCGCCACCCATCACATTCATCGCCATCGTCCCCCACGAGACTACACCAGGAGTTCCGATGAAGGAGGAACTGATGCCGCTTCTTCTGTGCATGTGACGCGCAATGTCTCGTCTGTGCTTGAGCTCTGTGAGTTCTGCAACCAACATCGGGTCGTTCGGGCTCGCCTTGATGGCTTCTTCCAAATCGTGGACGGCGGTACCAAAATCTCCTGTAGCTGCAGCAGCCAGCGCTCTCGCACGCAATGCCATCATGTTCGTCGGATCTCTAGAGAGAACGCGTGCCGCGAGCTCGCCCGCTCTCACAGGATCAGATCGACGAATCGCGCACGCACTCGCCTCCAACAGGCATTCAGTCTTCAATTTCGAGCTCATCTCCTTGGTATCAGACGCTTCGTCCGTATCAAACATTTCTATTTGATCGATGAATCGCAAGGCGTGTCCGTAAGCCCGCTCTGCGGTGCCAAAATTTTCTAGCGCCTTGAAAGCGTCCGCTCTCGCCTTGAGCGCGAGCGAAGCCATCAAGAGTTCGTCCCTAGGCACGTCCCACGGCTCTTGATTGTCCCACTGCGTCGGCCCAGGCATAATCAATTGTTTCGATTCAACTTCTACGCCACCACCCGCCGCTACTCCATCCGCGGCGAGCAGACTTGCCGCCGCTTTGATATCTCCGCCTTCAACCTCCTCGCTATTCGCTGGACCGGTATCCGTCATACCAACCTCCACTTCTCCCAGCGACGTCGTCAACCGCTGTGCCTCGGTCGAATCCGCTGCCCGTATTTCGCGTTCACTCGATACAGCCGCCGTGTTCGAATCCGCCGCGCTATTCGCCGGCCGCTGCGGTCCGCCGTGCACCGTGCTCGAGCTCCCGGTTGCGCCTCCTCTTCCGCCCACTCGACTTCGAGTCAGCCCCACCCCCGCCCCAGATCGATTACGTTCCGGCGCCCGCGCATCCGCATCGATCACCATCGCCGCCGTATCCGTCAACATCGTCGTCCTCGCCGCGAGGACGTTTTCCCCACCTTCCGTCACGGAGTCTCTTCTTCCCCGCGCCGTTTCCGCCGCTTGAGAATTCTGAATCGAGTGCGCCGGCCCCGAGAGCGCCCCCGTCGCTCGTCCTCCTCCCGTCGCCCCTCCATCCGCCGTCACCTCCTCCCCAATCACCGTCGCGTCCTGTGGGTTTTCGATCGACGCGTTATACGCGTCCAAGTCTCGTTCATCCAACGTCCCTTCCTCCGTTCGAGTCGCGTCGTAGTCGTTCTCCAACAACCGTCCACCGTCCGCCCCGTTTATCGTTCCCGCCGCCGTCGCCATCGCCACGAGTCTCGGCGACGATCGCGTCGGCGCCGTCGTCATCGGCACGTCGTCCGCGTCGTCGGCGGCGCGCGCGTCTTCATCGTCGTCTTCGTCGTCGCGTCGTTGTTGTTGATGTTGTTGATGAAGACGACGCCCACGCGGTTGCTGCCGTTGCCCTCGCCCCGCGGCCGCCCGGCCCGATCGACCGCCGGAACCATCGCCACCGATGGTTGTCGGCGACACGCGCGTGTCCCCGTCCTCGGACGTCCCCGTCGCCGACGGCGAACGACCCGCGGCATTGGATCCGCCCACCGAGGACGCCATCGGATCGGATCGGATCGACTCGGCTCGCCTCGCCTCGGCTCGGATCGACTCGGCAAACAGTGCGGTTTAGGTCGTCCGTCCGTCCGTCCGTCGTCCGTCTCGGGGGTTTGAGACTCGACTCGACGCGCCGCTGCGTCTGGCGCTCGGAACGACTTTAGGTCTCTCACTCACTCACTCACTCACACACTTACTTACTTACTTACCGGGTACTACTACCGGTACTACTACTACCACTACAACCACTACAACGCTACGACACCGAGTGATGAAGGTCATCCGTCGCCATCGCGCGCGAAATCGGGGCGCGGCGGGTCTCGCCGAGCGCTCGCGCCGACTGTTGGTACAACAAAAAATCAAATCCCGCGCGGAGGGACCGGATTGGTTTCAAAGCTCGCCGGTGAACGACGAAGACGAAGACGAAGACGACGCGCTCACGCGGAGGGATCGAGCGGGAAAGCACCGCGGGAAGGACTCCCGAACGCGAGCGCGCGAGCGACGCCGACGCCGCCGACGCCGACGCCGCCGAAACTAAACCCAAAATCAAACCGGCGCGAGCCTCCTCGCGCGGGCGAGGACGCCGTCGAGTCGTCGACGAGCATGGCGTCGTCCGTCCACCCACCACCCCCGCCCGGGGTCGGTTCCATCGGTTCCGTCGTCGTCATCGTCGACACCGAACTCGTCGGACTCGTCGTCGTTCGTCCACCGCGGACCGAAGACCGCCACGCACCGCCGCCCGAGCGCGAGCCGGTGCCGGCTTCTCGAACGTCCCCACCGTCCCTCGCGCGTTTCGCCAACCGTCCGTCACCCACGCCCGCGCACTCGACGTACGTCGACGTCGATCGTCCTCGTTTCCAATCCGTCATCGTCCGTCCCTCTCGCCCGTCCGTCGTCCGAATCTGACGCCGTCGCGAGTGAACGAGCGAATCCAAACGCATCTTTCTTTTCAAAAAAAATCCAACGAAAACAAAATCGGTGCCGATCGGTGCGAAAGACGCTTCGAGCGCGCGCGTGAAACTGGATTTTCATCGATGGATTTTCATCGACTCGGGTAGACATCTCTACTCGATTCAGTTTCATCTCTACTCGATTCAGCTTTCGTTTGAGTCGATTCAACGAAATTCAAGGTTCACGATGAAAATAACGATGGAAATCAGGCTTTGAATGCCACGACTCAAACTGGAAAACACGGTTACGAGGGAGCTCGGGTTCGACACCGAGCGCCCGCCCTTGGGACGACGGACGAGGTCGGAGCTCCCGCCGCACCACCACGCGACGCGCGAGCCTCGCGGTGAACAAGACGCGAACGACGCTCTCTCGACGACGACGAAGACGAACAGAACATGTCCAACTGGGCGGATGATTCCGGGGATTTACCCCCGTTGAGCGTGCCGGAAGCGCCGGCGGCGGCGACGCCGGCACCGGCGACGGCGACGCCGGCGTCATCCAGCGCGGGCGCCCCGGCGGCGCCCAAGGCGAGCGGATACGTCCCGCCGCACCTGAGGAACAGACCGGCGGGAGGCGACCGCGGCGGCGGCGACCGCGGCGGCGGCGATCGAGGGGGGTTCGGTAATTTCGGTACGTTTCGCTCGACGCGCGAATCGCGACGGCGGAGACCGGGGCGAGAGGGACGGACGGACGGACGGTTGGAGCGATGGGCGGTCCAAGGCGCGCGCGCGGTGGATGGGAAAAAAAATGAGATTTCGACGAGACGCGAACGCGGTGGACGGGTGGGCGCGCGACCGAGCGAAGGGGGCGAAGGGGGCGCGAATTTGCGTCGGTGATTTTTGTTTCATCCAAACGCGCGCTCGGTCCGGCGCGCGCGCGATCGGTGGGGACCCCGCGCGTCGGCGCGCGCGGAACGGGCTGCCAGCCTCGCGCGATCGCGCGCGGCGGGGTCGCTCGCGGCGGACCGAGGCGCGCGTGATTTTGGATGGATGATGGCCGATGAGGGGGGGGTCGATTTGACGAATCGTGACTCGACGAGGAGGAAGTGAAATGATGTGGTGAACGCTCGACTGACTAGAAACGCGTTTCGCGAAATCTTAGGAGGCAGAGACAGAGCCGGCGGCGGCGGTGGATGGGACAGCGGCAGAGATAGAGGTGGGGGATGGGGCGGCGGCCGATTCTCGCGCGGTGAGGATTACAGCGGCACGTCGTTTGGTAGAAGAGACGAGCGCGGAGGAGGAGGCGGAGGATGGGACACCGGACGTTCGCGTTTCAGACGGGAAGATAACCCGTTTGAAAAGATGGAGGCTGAGGAAGCTATGGCGGCAAAGAATGATCCAGACTCGGAAGCGACCAAGATTTTCACTGGTGAAAACAGTGGCTTGGACTTTGACTTGTATGAAGACATTCCCGTCGAGACGAGCGGTCGCGACATTCCGGAACCGATCACCACTTTCCAGGATATTGATCTCGGTTCGAGCATCAACGCCAACATTAAGCGATGCAAGTTTAAGAACCCGACCCCGGTACAAAAGTACGCCATCCCAGTTTCTCTCGCTGGAAGAGACTTGATGGCGTGCGCGCAAACTGGTTCCGGTAAAACGGCGGCGTTTTGCTTCCCGATCATTGCGGGAATCCTTCGACGCGGTTTGCAAGGTGGACACATGAACCGCAAGACTTACCCGCTCGCGCTTGTGCTTTCGCCGACGCGCGAGCTTGCGAGCCAAATTCACGAAGAATCCCGCAAATTTGCTTACCAAACTGGCCTCGCGTCTTGCGTGATTTACGGCGGCGCTCCGGCGGTGGAGCAGTTCCGCGCCATGGAACGCGGTTGCGATTTGCTCATCGCAACGCCGGGTCGTCTCATCGATCTCATTGATCGTGCGAAGATTTCCCTCAGTAGAGTCGCGTACCTCGCGCTCGATGAGGCGGATCGTATGTTGGATATGGGTTTCGAGCCGCAAATTCGCCAAATTGTTGAGGAGCGCGACATGCCCCCGTGCGGCGAACGCCAAACGCTGCTCTTCTCCGCAACCTTCCCGAAGGAAATTCAGCGCATGGCGTCCGACTTTTTGGACGACTACGTCTTCCTCACCGTCGGTCGTGTTGGTTCGTCGCACGCCCTCATCACGCAGACTGTCGAGCGCGTGAATTCGTACCACGAAAAGTCTGAGATGCTCCTCGACCTCGTCGAGGCGGTGCCAGGGCTCACGCTCGTTTTTGTCGAAACTAAAAGAGGTGCTGATCAATTGGAAGATTTCCTTTACCAAAACGGTAAGCCGGCGACGAGCATCCACGGTGATCGCACTCAGCAAGAGCGCGAATCGGCGTTGCGCTCCTTCCGCGCCGGCAAGACGCCAATTCTCGTCGCGACTGACGTCGCCGCGAGAGGTTTGGATATTCCACACGTCACGCACGTCATCAACTTTGACCTTCCGTCTGATATCGACGACTACACGCACCGCATCGGTCGTACCGGCCGTGCCGGTAAGAAGGGTCAAGCCACGGCGCTCTTCCTCGAGTCCAAGGATGGCAACATCGCGCGTTCGCTCATGGAACTCATGAGCGAGGCGAACCAGGAAGTGCCAACGTGGTTAACTCAAATTGCTGGTCGTTCGTTCGGCGGCGGCGGCGGCGGTCGTCGCCGCGGTGGGGGAGGTAGTAGATTCGGAGGTAGAGATTATCGCAGCGGCGGAGGCGGAGGCGGCGGTTCTCGCTACGGAGGCGGCGGCGGCGCGGGTGGAGGGTGGGGCATGCAGTGATTCCACCGCGCCCTCTCTCAAGCCGACGCAACTAGATTACACACCATCCCATTTTAGCTCCATTCGATCGAGTTGTCACATTACTTTATTTTTCA
>Ga0181590_10002367_pt1 | contig 15897 bp, 13 predicted proteins | sample 071ome_34_FD_132446 | JGI IMG/M metagenome (GOLD analysis project Ga0181590, IMG submission 132446) | Coastal salt marsh microbial communities from the Groves Creek Marsh, Skidaway Island, Georgia - 071411BT metaG (megahit assembly) | ecosystem: Environmental > Aquatic > Marine > Intertidal...
ACTCTTGATAATTAATTAGAATGTTTATAATTCTTTTTATAAATTAGCAGGGTCGGTAGCTCAATCGGCAGAGCAGGAGCCTTTTAAGCTCAAGGTCGTGGGTTCGATTCCCACCCGACCCACTACTCTACAATCCTGATATTTTGTTTGAAAAAATAGAAAATGGCGTTTTGAGGATAATTTTTAGATCTAAATAAACAGACCAATTATTTATATATTCTATATCGTACTTATACCAAGTTTCAAAGTTAGAAGTATTTCTCTCGTTGATCTGAAGAAGTCCTGTAATTCCAGGCAAGACATTAAGTCTCCTCATATAGTTTTTATCAAAATGTTTCGTATCCTCATTAAATAAAGGCCTAGGACCTACCAATGACATATTGCCTTTTATAACATTAATAAGTTGAGGTAATTCATCTAGACTATATTTTCTTAAAAATAATCCTCCTTTGTAAATTCTTGGATCATTTTCAATTTTAAATAATGGTCCTGAATTTTTATTTAGTTCATGATAATATTCTCTAAGCTCGTGAGAATTTTTTTTCATTGTTCTGAATTTGTACATTTTAAAAACTTTACCGTGTAATCCAACACGATCTTGTTGAATTATTGCAGGTCTAGATTCGGTTGAGATTATGAAAATATACACAATTAAAAGAATTGGCAATAAAACTATCAGAAGAATTGCCGAAACTAATATATCAATACTTCTTTTAATTATATATTTTGATCCATATTGAATATCGTTGTTAAAGTATGTAAGGTAAGTCTCATTTATAAATTCAGTTCTTCTTAAGAAAATATTTGAAAATTCAATTTCTTGTTCGGAAATTAATAGTATTTTTTTATTTAAGTTGATAAGATATTCTTCAAATAGCTTAGAAATTTTATTATTTCCTAGGTTTATTATTACTAAATTAAGCTCACCAGCTTTATTTAAAGAATCAATCTTTGCAGTAATTTTTTCTTCACTGAATACTTTAAGGTCAATGTTTTCAATTAATTTTCTGTAGGTGATAATTCTCAAATTATTAATAGCAGATTGCGAATTCAGATTAAATGAAACATAAGATTCTCTAGTTACTGGTCTACCTAATATCCCTGAAATTAATTCGCTGCTTCTAAATATGACTAAAATAATTGGAATAATAAATGTGTACAGTAACAAATACCCTCTAGAGAGAACTGAAAATCTAAAAAGTACAATAAATGTCATCAAGCTAGCACTCCAAAGTAGATATATGTTTGTAAAGTTTTCGATATATTTTTTTTCAAATGTAAACGATAACTCGTTAACGTAAGTGTAAAAATTAGTTGAATAAAGAATTATTAAAAAGATAAAAACAAATAATGCTATATAAATATCAATCTTTAACAGGTCATTGCTCACAAATGGATAAAACCTTGTTTTATCCTCTAAAAGATTATTTATGATTAACAAGTTGGCATTGGGATATTCTTTTATTAGAAAATTATCATAATAATAAATTGTTAAAAAACTTAATAATATTTGTAGAAAAAGAAATCTTAGTATATATTTTGTAATTTTTTTATATCCCACAAAAATATCATAATAGTTTTTATTGCTTCAAAACAATGAATTTAAATTATTATTAAAACATGAAGTGCTGCTTATGAAAAAATTTTTTAAGTCCTTAAAAGACCTAATTGAATTATCAAGACTTACGAAAACAAAAAATAAAAAAATAAGAATTATTATGACAGCTCTACTTTCAAATTTTATAGTCCTTTGTGACATAATTGTCATCACAACATTGACTTCGATTTTTTCAGATGATAATTATATAGATAATTTCTTAGTAGATATATTTGTAGAGAATTTAATCTATTTACCAATTGTTGTTCTTTTGCGATTTTCTTCAATTTATTTTGAAAAGATGAACGTAATTAAATTAAAAATTGATATTGAAGAAAATTTAAGAGGTCACTTAATGACTGAAATATTTGATAAAGGAAATTATTCACCAGCAGATGCATATTTTTATGTAAACACTATTAGTAATCAGGTTGCCAGTTTTTACGGTACTTTTGCTACATTCCTCGGGAGTGCTCTACAAATATTTGCTTATTCAATTTATTTATTATTGACAAATACAGAAACTGTATTTGTTTTTCTTATTGGAATAATAATACTTTTACTCCCCACTTTGTATTTAACAAAACTAGGAAGAAAATACTCTCATAAAACCTATCTTTACGGTCAAGATATAAGTTTAGAGATTGAAAAAGCATTAGATAATTTATATCTAATAAAGATTATCAATTATGTAGACGTAGAAATGAAAAAATTTAAGAAAAGTCTAGAAAATTTTTACTCTTCTTCATTGAACAATCTGAGATTTGGAACAATAAATGCAATAATACCTAATTTTTTAACCATATTTATAATATCCATACTCGTTGTTTTTTTTAATTTTGCATCAAAACTTACATTGGATTTCATTGGAATTTTACTAAGACTATTTCAGGCATTAGGGGTATTTAATAGCAACTTCCATCTACTAAATGCTTATCATATTTATACTGAAAAGCTTTTTCAGATTGAGTCAAACAAAGTCAAAATTTCAAAAGGAAATTATTATTATAACGAAAATATAGATAAAAACATAGCTGTTAAGTTTACAAATATGAGTTTCAGATACTTCAATCAAGATAAAAGCTTATTTGAAAATATTGATTTAGTAATCAAAAGAGATAAACACACAATATTAACCGGGCCAAATGGGTCTGGAAAAAGCACTCTTCTTGCTTTAACTTCAGGAATTGTTTATCCCCATACTGGAACAGTAGAAGTTTTTACTAAAAGCTTCAGCTATGTTAGTGCAACCCCTATGGTATTAAATAGTACTTTAAGAGATAATCTAGTATATGGCATAAGCGAAAAAGCTACAGACGATCAGTTATTAGAGTTAATAACCGAGTTTAATTTATTCGGGGAGAAAGTTGACAAACAAACATTAGATCAATTAGTTTCAAACAAAAAACTCTCGACTGGACAAATGCAAAAAATTTCATTTATTCGTGCTATTTTGTCTAAAGCTGATATTTTGCTTTTAGATGAGTCAACTTCAAACTTAGATGTCCCCTCTAAAAAATTAATTTTTAATAATCTATCTTCTAGAAAACTGACAATAATAAATGCCACCCATGATCCTGAAGAATTCCTACATTATGATGAACATTTAAAAATCGTTATTGAAAATGAAAAGAGAAAATTTTTAATAACTAGTTCCAAGTAGTGCATTAAAATCATCGAGATTTAGTCTTAAAAGAAGTTTAAGGGAATTATTTTTTCTAATTCTTTCAATACTATTTTGTACAATTTTTTTATGGTCAATTAAAATATTCAATGTATTAAAAATATTGCTTAAATCTTTAATGCTACTGAATAAATACCCATTTACACCATGTTCTAATAATTCTCTATGATTTTCTATATTACTTAATAATGTTACACAACCAGAAGCCATAGCTTCTAGTGCAACTTTTGGATTACCTTCGTAATGGCTTGATAATACAAAATATTTGTATTTTGTATACATAACTAATAAATCTTCATTCTTCATAGGATCAATTATTTTCAGATCAACACCCAGTTTTGATGAATACTCCAACATACTTTGTTTCAGAGATCCATCACCAACTATATCAATACCAAATGATGTTTCGCTGACTGCTTTAATTAGGCTTTTATAATTTTTTTGATTTTCTAATCTGCCAACACTTAAAATCCTGTTCTCAATCCTAACATTGGTACTGTGTTCATTAATGTGTACCCAGTTTGGTCTTAAGTGAATTTTTTTAGATATCTTAAAATATTTTTTTATAAATTTCTTATCGGTCGTGGAGGTAACAGTGTAAAGATTTGCAAACAATAAGGAGAAAGAGGTTAACAAATAGTACAAACAGATTTTAAATATATTGGCTTTACTTTTAATTGCAAAAGTTAACATATCGTATCCAGTCCTAATAATTATAGGTTTTGATGAGAGTAGTTTAAACAAGATACTTACCCAAGAACCCATTAGTTGGTTCTGTTTTATAATGTCACAATTAATTTTCAATTTGTAATTTAAATAAAAAGGGATCATAAATGAATATGCATATCGCATGAAGCTATTTTTATGATATTTTATATAATTATAAATTGGGATTATTTCAAAACCTTCACAGTCTAAATCGTATACATAATCATTGTCATTCCCATATGTAATAAAAGTGGTTTTAATTTTATATTTTGTATAAAGGTTTCTATAAAGCTCAAGCTCTTTTAAAAGTGTTCCTGAGTCGTACCAGGTTTTTAATGAATAACCGTATGTAAAAAAGTAAACTACCCTCATTTAAAATATCATAATTCACCTAACAAATTGATGTAGAAATTTATTTAATCTTTAAACTTAAAAATATGTTAAAAAAAATAATACAGAAAACAATTAGGGCTTTTAACATATTTTTTTTTCGCAGATCTTTACCTGAAAAAATTTGCATATATTTTCATGATGTCTCTGATCAGGAACTTAATGAATTAGAAAATATAATACAATTTTTTCAACATTTAAAGTATAAATTTTCAACACTCGAAAAGATAAATACTGAAATTGATTCTAATTCTAAGCTAATAAATATTTCTTTTGACGATGGCTTTAAAAGTTGGGTTAAAGCTATCGAACTCTTTGATAAGTATGAAATAAAGTGCACATTTTTTTTGAATACTGCTCTTTTTACAGAAGACAATTTAAAACAATATTGTAAACAGCTTCATATGAAAAGTTCTGATGAATACTTGTTGTTAAATAAAGAAGAATTTTCAATGATTATACAAAGTGGACATGAAATAGGAAGCCACACACATAGACACTTTAAACTGAGCACACTTAACAAACAGGAGCTTGATTATGAAATAAATAAAAATTTAGAATTACTAACAAAAAACAATAAATTAAAAGTTAACACTTTTGCGATACCCTACGGGATGAGAAGATTTATTTCAAGAAACCAAATAAATGAGCTTAAAAAAAATTTTACAGTTATTTGTTTTGGCGAGCCCGGTATGTTATTCAATCATAAAAAAGGAGAAATACAAAGATATCCATGGATTTCAAATAAAACTTTCTATAGCAATTTAGTAAACCTGTCTACCGATTCATCAATATTTAACTCAATAACAAAGAGAAGTGGAATTGGCTAATTTAATTTAGCCAAACCAACATAAAAAGTATCTAAAAATTTGTCCGGATCATTAAATGGAAATGTTGTATGTGAATAATCTTCTTTTTCTATAAATTTTCTATAAGGGGAGTTCACAGACGTTTCATCTGAGATAATATATTTTGGAGCTATGTTATTTTCGAGCAAGTAGTTAAATAAAAATTCTTCACTATTTTTTTCATGAGTAGAGCTTATAATAAGTGAATTCCGAAGACTTTCTTTGTCAAATTTACTAAGGACAACTTCTAGTTTTTCATAGATAATATTAAATTTTTCTTCATTTGTATTTTTTAATAAAACACCTTTTCTTTTATTGTATTCGATACCGGTATAGTTAATGATATTGCTAACTTCATGTTTAAGATATTTTTGTAATAGGTAACCCAACCTACCTTGATCGATTCCAAATTCATAAATATTTTTTACTTTATTCTCATTAACTAAAAAATAAGCGATAAGTCTGTAGTCCCATTTTGATTTAATATCTAAATCAATTCTTTCATAAAGTTTTGTGTCTTTTGGTACTACGATTTTAGTATTTTGAAGCATGTTTACTTTCTTTGCGATCTTATTTTTATCAGCATCTACAAAATGAGATAAAACTTCTGAAAAAATCTCTAAATTTTGATTATCAAGTTTTATAGTATAATTTGTATGTTCTTTTGAGTAAAATAGCCACTTTGTACCAGATACAGCATATTTTGAAATTTTAAGAACAAAAAATTTTATTCTTTTAATAATAATTAAAAAAATAAATATTTTTTTTATCTTATTAAATTTTTTCATAGTTTTCTTAAATTATTATTTATCATCTAAAGTGTGAATAAAATTCTTTTCCTGCATACTAATTATAGAATATTTGGTGGAGAAGATGTCGCTGTGAATAATGAAATTGAGTATCTTTCGAATCATTATAATGTTAGAAGTTTATTTTTTAATAACTCAAATAAAATTAACCTTAATGATTTAAATACATTTCTTTTTCAAACAGATGTTATTGCTAAAACAGCACTCAATAAAGAAATTGATATTAGCTATCCTGACATTGCATACGTTCACAACATATGGTTTAGAGGATCCCTTTCTTTAATTTCGACATTATTAAAAAAAAATATAAAAGTTGTTTTAAAGCTTCATAATTTTAGATTTGATTGCGCAAATGCTTTACATTTTAGAGATAATGACATTTGTCATGACTGTACCCCTGGGAATAGACTTCCTGGTATAAAATATAAATGTTATGAAAATTCTTATTTAAAGTCAATATTTATTACACAATTCGGAAAAAAATATTTAGAGCTTTTAAAATCAAGTAATTTAGAAATATTGGTTACAACAGAATTTCACAAAGAATACCTTTCTAAATCAGGTGTAAATAGTGAAAAAATACACATTTCACCGAACATGTTTCCTTTAGCAAAAACAAAGCCAACATACAGTCCTTTAAAAAGAAATTCTTTTCTTTATGCTGGACGACTTTCAGCTGAAAAAGGATTATTTGAACTTATAAATGTATGGAAAGAAATAAATGTAAAAAACTATAAGTTGATAATAGCTGGTGACGGACCACTGAAAAAAGACATTGCAAAACATGTAAATCAACTAAATTCTATTGAACTGATGGGTTTTGTTCCTCAGGAAAAACTATATGAAGTAATGAGAACCTGTAGGGCTGTTATTTCTGCAACAAAAGTTTATGAAAATCACCCGACTCTCTTAACAGAGGCCTCATTAATGGGAGTACCTTCAATCTTTCCCAACTTCGGGGGAATGAAATATTTTTTTCCTGAAAATTATCCACTCATGTTTAATCAATACAATTATCAAGAGCTTATTTCGATAGTTGAAATGACAAAAGATGATACCTTAATGGAAAGATTAGGAGCTGATGTATACAATCACATACAAAAACACTTATCATCTTATAACTTGGAAAAAATATTTAATAGGTTTATGAAATGATTAAAACTCCAATGGTAAGCGTAATAATGAGTGTCTACAATGATGAGGAAAATGTAGCAAACTCAATAAAAAGTATACTCAATCAAACTTATTTAAATTATGAATTCATCATTATGGATGATGGCTCCACTGATGAAACTTGGGAGATAATGAAATCTTTTCAAACTAATTCAAATAAAATAAAACTTCTAAAAAATAAAAAAAATATTGGCTTAACAAGGTCCTTGAATAAGTTACTAGCTGAAAGTCAAGGGAATTTTATTGCTAGACAGGATTCTGATGATTTCAGCCTAAGAGGTAGAATTGAAAGTCAAATTTCATTTATAAAAAAATTTAATCTTCATGGTTGTTCAACTAGGTCAATTGATAAAGATAAATACAAATTTGTACCAAGAATTTCTCATAAAATTCCCCCTTTAATAACCAGCAAGATACAAAACCCATTTATTCATGGCTCATTAATAATTGAAAAACAATGTATTGATAAAATTGGTGGCTATAATACTGATTTTTATTACTCTCAGGACTATAAGTTAACATCAGATCTACTCAATCAAGGTTATAAAATAAAAATTCTAAATGAAATCTATTATGTATCAAACTTTAAAGATAATATTTCAACAAACCATAAAAGTGAACAATCTAAATTTGCAAAAAAAGTGCGTAGAGAAAATTTGTTTAGAAAGAAATTATTTTGAAAAAGATATTTTTAAACTCCGCTGGTGAAAATTGGATAGTTGATAGATTTAAAGACGAATGGCTTACACACAATTCACAATACGCAACAAATGATATAAAAAATTGTGATATATTATGGGTAATTGCACCTTGGAATTTAAGTAGTATTCCAAAAAAATACCTAAAAAATAAAATGGTTGTTTGCACAATACACCATATTGATACTGATAAATTTAAAAGAAAGGAACGCAGAGATTTTTATTACCTCGATAAATATGTCGACCAGTACCATACATTATCTAATAAAAATGTTAAAATTTTAAAAAATTATACTGATAAAAATGTAACCCCGATTCCTTTTTGGATAGACAGTAAGAAATTTTTTTATATTGAAGACAAAGTTAAACTATTAAAAAATTTTGGTCTTAATAATGGTGAGTTTCTAATTGGATCTTTTCAAAGAGATACTGAAAAAAAGGGGAATTTGAAGCCCAAGCTCTCCAAAGGACCTGACCAGTTTCTTGAAATTGTAAAAAAAATCTCTGAAGAAAAAAATGTTCGTGTAATTTTAACTGGAAAAAGAAGAGGTTATCTAATAAAAGAATTAGAAAAATTAAACATCAAATATAGTTATTTTGAAATGATAAATTTAGAAATTTTGAATCAATTATATAATATATTAGATCTTTATATAGTGGCTTCAAGAGTAGAAGGTGGGCCAGCATCTATTTTGGAATGCGGTGCATCTAAAACTCCAATCATATCTACAGATGTAGGAATGGCGTCTCAAATTCTGCCTTCAGAATCTATTTTTGATATGAATAGCTTCGAATCGGCAGTTCCTAATGTTCAAAAAACATACAAGAATACCCTTCCATACTTTATTCCTCATGGTTTTAATAAGTTTATAGAATATTTCAACAACTTATGAAAATTAGTATCGGAACAAAAATACAAAAAGGACCTTGGGGTGGCGGGAACCTATTTGCAATAAATATATCTAGGTATCTTGAAGAAAAAGGTCACAAAGTTGTATACAACCTCAAGGATAATGATATAGATATTATTCTCTTGACAGATCCACGCGCAGACTCAGAGGCAGCCTCATTCGATCATTATGATATTTTTTACTATAAAAACTTTATTAATCCAAATACAGTTGTTTTTCATCGTATTAATGAGTGCGATGAGAGAAAAGGTACCAACTACGTTAATAAATATTATATTAGAGCTAATAAGGTTGCAGATGCTACGATATTTGTAAGTTCCTGGTTAATGAAGATTTACAACGAACAAGGATTAGTTGCTAATAATCAGAAAGTAATATTGGCTGGAGCAGATAAGAACATTTTTAATACAAGTTCTAGAGTTAAGTGGAATAAGACTTCCAAATTAAAAATAGTTACACACCATTGGGGTGCAGATTGGAACAAGGGTTTTGAAATATACAAACAAATAGATGAGAAACTTGATGAAAAAGAATTTTCTGATTTTTTTGAATTCACTTTTATTGGCAATCTTCCAAATGGTTTTAAATTCAACAACGCATCACATATCAATCCTCTTGTTGGGGTTGAATTAGCAAGAAAGTTAAAAGAAAACAATATATATCTTACAGCCTCCGTTAACGAACCATCAGGAAATCATCACATTGAAGCTGCGCAATGCGGATTACCGTTACTCTACATAAATAGTGGGGGAATTCCAGAATACTGTAAGGGGTATGGTGTAAGTTTTGAATCTTCAGAATTTTTTAATAAATTATTAGAATTAAAAGCAAATTATCAAGATTACTTTAATAAAGTCAGTAATTACCCTAACAATTCAGTAAAAATGTCTAGTGAGTTTCTTTCTTTCTTTGAAGAGATAAAAAGTAGAAAAATAGATATTTCAGCTTCTAAAGTTTCAAAAAGTAATTTAATTATCCGATCAGTTTATAAATTTATAATCATAATCAGAAAACTTATTTTAACGAATAGAATAAAAAGTATTATTACTCATGCAATATTTAAAAAATAAAACATTAAGCGAAAAGTTTTCTATATCTACTATTTTAAGAACGTCATTTTTTGTAATGATTTTACTATTAATGCTTTTAGGGAGACCTTTTTCTGGAATTAATATTTTTGGCTTTAGAGTTGGAGAGATAATTGTAGGCTTTTCCTTGGTGGTTATTTTTATGACTATATTGAACTTTAAAAAATCAATTTTTGTAACTACTCAGCAACTAAGAATATATTATTTTATGCGGATAAATGTTTTAGGTTTTTTTGTAGTAGTTTTTTATCATAAAGACAATCTTCTAGATCTCTACGTATACAAAACTAGTTCATATTTTTGGATATTTGGAATTTACTTTATCTCTACATATTTTTTATTAGGTGAGAAAAATCAAAATTTGATAATAAAAGCACCCAGTTACATACTTATTATTGTCTATTCATTTACTACCATTAAGTATCCAGACTTAATTCACGACTTTCTTATCAGATACTCAGATAAGTTTGATTTTCATAAAGGAGCTGAAATATTATTGATTTTCGTTGTAGCAAATTTACTAAATTTAAAATTTATGAAAAAAAACAACAGTACTACTTATTTATTCATATCTACAGGCCTATTTCTTCCTCTATTTTTTTATATGAGTAGAGGGGCAACTATTGCATGTTTGATTTTTTTTATAACTTGTTTAGCTAGAGAATATAAATTTATAATTGCCAACTACAAAAGTACTTTCATTGTATTTATTTTCACTGTAGGCATTTTTATCTTTTCTGCAGTAAATATCACAAGTGATATTTTCTTTGGTTTTTTAAACGACAACGATTCATCGATTGTTTCTGAAGAAGTAACACCAATTAGTATTGAAAGCAGTGTTACTAATGTTTTAGAACAGAAAAATTATAGTGGCATACTATCTTTCTATTTTCAAGATGGGAAAATTTTTAATGCTGAAGTTAATGCCAATTGGCGTTTGATTTTATGGCAGGAAATAATTTATGACTTGGATGTTAAAAATTTGTTTTTAGTAGGTTATGGTTATTCAGAAATTATCCCTGCTATGTTAAGTGCTGACAATAATGGTATTGATGGAACAAATGAGAATGTTCACAACCATTTTGTTCAGATACTAGCAAGAGGGGGGATTGTACATGTTTTTCTTATCGCATCTTTATATCTTTTGTTTATAAGGATATATTACAACAATCACCACAATTTGAAGATTGTTGATTTCATGCTTCCAATAATTTTTGTTAGTCTTTTTGACACGTCAATGGAAAGTGTAAGATTTCCGACAGTTTTTTTATTTTATCTTGCATTTTTTGTAATTAATGGCCTTCAACATAAAGATATATCAAAGTAAATTTTTTAAATGCTACATATATTAGAATTAGCATCATGAAAACAGCTTTAATTACTGGAATAACTGGTCAAGATGGCTTTTATTTATCAAAGTTACTTTTAGAAAAGGGCTATGTTGTGCACGGTACCGTCAGAAGATCATCATCTATTAACACATCCAGAATTGATTCACTAATTGCTCAGTATTCAGAATCTAACAATTTATCATTACATTATTCAGACTTACTAGACTCTTCTTCTCTAACTATGCTTTTAAATAAAATAAATCCTGACGAGGTTTATAATTTGGCTGCCCAATCACATGTTGCAGTCTCATTTAAGAATCCAATTTACACTAGTCAAACAGGAACAATTGGTACGCTTTCTCTCCTTGAAGCTATAAAAAATCACGATAAAGATATCAAGTTTTATCAAGCGTCTTCTTCAGAAATGTATGGAGGTGCTACAAAAGATTTTTTGGATGAAAATTCTAAATTTGATCCTAAAAGCCCATATGCAGTAGGTAAAGTATTTTCACATGAGATAAATAAAGTTTACAGAGAGTCTTATAACTTATTCTGTGTAAATGGAATTTTGTTTAACCACGAGTCTCCTCACAGAGGTGAAACTTTTGTAACAAGAAAAATAACCCGAGCTGTTGGAAGAATTCAAATGGGACTTCAGTCGAAACTTACTTTAGGAAACTTAGCGGCATCAAGAGATTGGGGTTACGCTGGAGACTATGTCAATGGAATGTGGTTGATGATGCAGCATAAAAATCCGGAAGATTGGGTATTAGCAACAGGAGAGAGTCACACTGTTGAAGAATTTGCAAAACTTGCATTTTTAGAAGTAGGCATGAATTGGGAGGACTATGTAGTTACTTCGGAGAAATACTACAGGCCAAATGAAGTTGAATATTTACTTGGAAGTCCAAAAAAAGCTATAGAAAATCTAGGATGGGAAATAGAGACATCTTTTTCATCACTAGTAAGAATGATGGTGGAATCAGATATGCTTCTAGCTAAACGAGAACAAGTTTTACTAAAAGAGGGTCTCCTGAGTCCAACTTGGGAACATCCTAAAAATTTATAAACGTAAATCTTTAAAATTTTGTAAAAACCAATTGTAAGTATTAGTTATACCGGTTCGTAAGTTGATTGAACTCTTCCAACCAAGTGAGTTAATTAAGCTACTATCCAAAAGCTTTCTTGGGTTACCATCGGGCATAGAAGCATCAAAAACTATATTCCCTTTGTAGCCAACAATTTCTTTTAATAAATTTCCAAGAAATTGAATTGAAACTTCTTCACCACTTCCAACATTAAGAAGATCAAGATCTGTTTCAACCGAAAAAAGGTGTTCGATTGCTAATGCCAAATCTTCAACGTGTAGAAATTCTCTTAGGGGTTTTCCTGTTCCCCAAAGTTTTAGTTCACTATCTCCAGCCAATTTAGCATGATGCATCCTATACATAAGAGAAGGAATAACATGTCCTAATTCTGGGTGAAAAAAATCATTAGGACCGTAAAGATTTGTAGGCATTAAGTTAATAATTCTATGTCCGTATTCTTTTTTAATTGAGCGACCAATTTCAACTGCACTCAGTTTTGCCATCGCATACGGAGAATTTGTTGGCTCTAATTTGCCACTCATAAAACTTTCTTCTTTTATAGGATTTTCTGCATTTAATGGGTAGATACAGCTACTACCTAAATTAATTATCATTATATTCTTATGAGTTATGATGGCCTCTAATAAATTCATATTAATTTTTAAATTTTCAAGAATAAAATCTGTTTTTTTAGTATTGTTGTAAACAATACCCCCAACTTTTGCTGCTGCATTAACTACAACATCCGGTTGCACATCTTCTATAAGTTTTTTAGTTGAACTTAAGGAGAATAAATTTGTATCTTTTCTTGTAGAGGGAATAACTTTTTGAACATATACAGATTTGTTTAATATTTTAACAACTGAACTTCCAACCATTCCTCCAGAACCTAAAACTAAAACTTTCATTTTTCTAAACTCTTACTTCTTGATAAAATAATTAATCTGTATTGATAATTTCAATTAACTTTTCATTAAATTGATTTTGATCAAAATGTTTACTTACAGTACTTACAGAATTTAAACTTATTTTTTTAAGCATATCAATATCATAATAGCTACTATTAAGAAAATTTAACCAAGACTCAAGACTATTGTCCAAAATAAAAAAAATATTTTCATTATTTATAAATTTACTATAGTCCCAAAACCCAGATGTTTTAGTTATGGCAACAGGAGTTCCCATTGACATTGATTGAAGAGTAACGCTCTGTCCCGATGGTTGTAAAGAGTCTTTTAGGGGGAGAATAGTCATTCTTGCATTTTCATAATATTCCTTGATAGTTTCATCTGAGAGAAGATTAGCATTCCAATCTCCAGAAACAATATCAACATTATGTAGAGATTCTAACGTATTAAAATTATATTTAGTTACAAATTTAAAATTAATATCTTTTAGCTTGCTTGCAATTTTATAAACTAAATCATAATCTCTGTTTCCATCATTACCCAAAAACAAGATATAATTTTTATGGTCAAAATTTGATGTATTACTAGATTTCCAAAATAAAGTATCAATCCCAAATGGAATAAAGACAAACTTCTTCTTAAATTTACTAAATTGCTTATTAGCAACTTCATATTCAGCATTTCCCAAAAAAATGAGTTTATTGGAAAAATATAATAGGATATTTATTATTGTGTTTTGTAGTAGCTCTATAACAATATTTTTTTTATTTTTACCAAATAAACCCATAACAATAATATTTAACTTGGTTTTTTTAAAAAGCTTTACAAATATCACAAGTGGCAGAACTGACAAAGCTAAACGATCATTTGTTGAAATTATTGTGTCAGCTTTCCATATTTTTTTTAAATTTGTCCAACTAATTATGAGGTTAAAGTAGAAAGGTAGATTTGTAAATTTCCTTAATACTTTATCAACAAACAATAAAATCTTTTGAGTTAATTTTGTTGGCGGCTTTTCTTCAAGCATTTCTAATATATCAACACGAAATTGATTTTTTAAATGAAAATATCCATAAAAGAACTCATATGTTTTAATATCTTTTGACTTAATTCTTTCAAGTCTGCCGCTTCCAAAGATGTATAATATTTTACTGGAATTATTCATGGTTATTCTTTTAGTTTAAATAAAGAATCAATTAACTAATTAATAATATTTATAATGTAACTGTGTGTGGTTTTATAGGAGCAGTATCATTAAATATTTTTAATCAAGAACAGTTACTAAAGAGTAATAACAACATAATCTGCAGAGGACCCGATCAAACAAAAACCTTATTTTCAAATACAAATGATATATTTGAAAATAAAACAAACTTAAATCTTTCCCTAATTTTTAATAGACTTTCAATAATAGATTTGAGTGACAAAGCTTCACAGCCAATGATTTCAAAAGATTTCCAGACTTTATTATTATTCAATGGAGAAATATACAACAATTTAGATTTAAGAAAGAGTCTAAAAAATAAAGGAATTAAATTTGATTCCCATCATTCTGACACAGAAACTCTACTTTTAGGGCTCTCATATGAAGGTATTGATTTTCTAGAAAAATTAGAGGGACAGTTCTCAATATTTTTTTTTGACAATAAAATTAAAAAAGGATATTTAATTAAAGACAGGCTCGGACAAAAGCCTTTATATTATTTTGCAGATAAAGAAAGTTTATTATTTAGTTCAAACTTTTTGTCCTTATCAAGTCTGATAAATAAAAAAGAAATTGATCGAAATGCAGTAGAGAAATATTTACAGATTGGAGTAATACCCTCACCGGAAACGATTTTTAAAAACATTAAAAAAGTTATTCCCGGTCATATAGTTGAAATTAACTTCATTGATAAGTTCGATAATTTAATTGATTTTCAATACTGGAACATCGAGGACTTTATTGATGAGCAGGAGTTTTCAAATGAGAAATTTTTTGATTTATTTTCAAAAGCTGTTTTAAAAAGAACAATTTCAGATGTACCGGTAGCTACGTTTCTATCGGGTGGTAAAGATTCTACCGCCATAATAAAGAGCCTTGTTGATTCAAACTTTAAAGTTAACTCATTCTCAGTCGGGTTTGATGATAAGATTTACGACGAATCAAAGTGGTTTAATCAGGTAGTTGATAAATATAATTTAAATCACTCTACAAGTTTTTTAAACTTAAATGATATCAATGAGGAAATTGAAAATGCTATAGATGCTTTCGATGAACCTTATTCAGACCCTTCTATAGTACCCTCCTACATTATTACGAAAGCTATGGCAAAAAATTATAAGGTAGCCTTATCCGGAGATGGTGGTGACGAACTGCTTGGAGGCTACAAACGGGTAATAGAATCTCTTAAATTTTCTCAATCAGGAAACTCTATTATTCCAAAATTTAACAAAGTCTATCCAAATTTTTTGGGTACAGGCAATACTTTTTTAAAAAAATCTAAAGAAATTAAAACATCTTACTCTTCGTATCTTGAAGACAATAATTTTCTTGAAATGTTGAACATTCCAATCGAAAAACATCAGACAGTAAATTTATTTTTTGGTACTTCATCTAATATTTATAAAAATATTCAGATTGCTGAATATAGATTATTTTTAGCCGAGATGATGATGTTTAAA
>Ga0181590_10002378_pt1 | contig 15850 bp, 23 predicted proteins | sample 071ome_34_FD_132446 | JGI IMG/M metagenome (GOLD analysis project Ga0181590, IMG submission 132446) | Coastal salt marsh microbial communities from the Groves Creek Marsh, Skidaway Island, Georgia - 071411BT metaG (megahit assembly) | ecosystem: Environmental > Aquatic > Marine > Intertidal...
TAGCCATCTACAAACGACATCTTCTGTACTTGAAAGGGTGTGTAAATTGCACTGTTAGCACCATGCTCTGCACATTCAACTGATTCGCACCAACAACGTCCGTCTGTCATTTCTTTAACCAAGTTATCAGCAAACCGCCACGCATGTTCTGCAAACTTCTCTGCACCTACACCATCAAACTCTCTTACTTCACATAAGTCTTTGTCTTGTAAATCATAAAAGTCTTGTTTATGCGGATCATTAATATCTACACAAGTCTTATGATCAAATGAATCTTCAAGCCATGCTTTTAAAGGTTTAAGTCCTCCAAAGTCCACTGCCCAGTTTTTATTGTCTAAATCTGAACAACCAAAAGTAAATTTAAATTGTAAACTGTATCCGTGCAGTAGATGACAGTGTGAATGATCTGCGTTAGGTTGACGGAAGACCGCAGAAAGTCCTATGTTGTGTCCGTATGTTTTTGTTGAGTAGTATGCCATATTATCTCCTATTATAATAATGGCGGCAGAATTAGAAGGGTTGACGCCAAGTCCTTGTTAATATACTACTTATTATATAATAATTTACTGTAGTTGTCAACTGAAACATTAGGTCGATTCCAAAAATTTGGACATTTCCAATCGCTATCTGTATATATTACAAATTTATGTTTAGGAAAACATTCAAATACTTTACCTATTTGATGTATCCAATATCTTGGATCTATCGCAGTTTTTGTGCTGGGATCATAATTTTGAGTGTCTTTATAAATGTTGTTCACTTTTGTGTTTTTACTATGTAAATCAAAACCTAATAATTTTACTGTAGTATCTAATAGTGCACCAAGTAATACTGCATAGGGACCACTACCCCAATGAAATGGTTCATCAGGCCGTTGATGGCCTCTATAGGGTAATTCAGGAACAGTCAATAAATTTTCGATATGGTCTCTACCACTCAGCCAATCTTCTCTGGTGTATATAAATTTGTAATTGTTTGCGTATTTTTGTGATGCTTCATCAACCATTCTTCTGTCAACACATATCAAATGATCTACCCAATAGTCTCTAACTACTGCATTACATCCAACTTTTATTCCATGTAAATTATCTAAGTTAATTGTCTTGCGACTTTCACCATTTCCGATAACAAACATTATTTTACCTTTTTGATGTCTTTGCGTAATTGATTGATATCTTTTCTTATATTCTCAAATTGACTTATAGATTTGTTGATGTTTTTATGAATATCTTTTATAGCATACATTACCCACCACCACCAAGTGATACTAACTGCAAGAAACATAATTGCCACCCCCATAAAAAACATTTGGGTGTAAGTGTTAACATCTACAAGATAAAAAATTGCAGCCATTAGAATTGCCAACACAGGCAAGACTCTTGCGCTCATGCTCCATATATTAATTTGATTGTCTATTTTTGAATTTGACCGAAAGGCTTCCATTCGCCAGGATTGCCACTTCTTACGCAAATCCATCCAACGTAACCAGTAGGTATTGGGTTTGTGTTCCATACTATATCACCTTGTACATATCCACCGGATGTGGGAGCAGCTGTGCCGTTTTCAAATTTCTTACCTTGGATCCTAATAGGCCCCGAAGTTGTTATATCAACGTCATCGCTAAAGTTATTGACATTTACTCCGAACTTGCCACGAACAGATACTTTGTTTTTTAATTCTATGTCACCATTAGCAGAAACACTTAATCTTATAGTATCATCTGTTATAAAATTTATACCACTTGTTGTAAATGTTCCAATTTTAAAGTTTCTATCTTCAGTCTCGTCAATAATAAATTCGTGATCAAAAGACTCTATAGATAACATACCGTTAGGTTCATCAGTTCCAATACCTAACCTCTGCGTTTCCGCATCATAATAAACATAATTATCGATTGTTACTTTACCATCTACAGATAGATTTTGTAATGTTCCAACTTTTTGTAGATTGCTGTGAACAATACTGTCTCCAAGAGCCGTAAGATTAATAACAGGTAAATTATCTATTCTATAGCACTTGTCTCTATCTATATCAATATCTTCTGAGCTCCATAATCTATCCGGTGAGTGTTTAAAAACAAATTGTTTTGTGTAATCAACACCAGTCCAAATTAAACCTTTACCGCTTAGATTACCGCTTTCGGATTTAAATTCTAAAGGTGTAGTTCTTTCATTTCGAATGTCAGCACTAATTTCATCAACATGTAATCTAGTAGCAGTAATCTCGCCTTGAACATTTACAGCACCTTTAATGGTTAAGTCATTATTGATACTTTTTACATTCATTGCTTCAACTGTTATTCCGTCATTGTGAACAGTTAAAGCAACTTGTTTGGCTTCGTCTACAATACCAACTGATTTAAAGTTAGTTATTGTACCACCATTTATCTTATCCCCACTAAGTTGTCTGTCCAGTATTTCTACTTTAGGAACTGGATTACTTTGTAGGGCATCTATTGCGTCTGTTAAGGCTGTCAACCCGTTTCGTATGTCATGGATATTGCTCATACTAATATTTATCAGTTTAAGCGAAGAAGTATCGTATCGGGATTTATACGTCCATTTAATTTTGTATCTGTGGTTTTAATTTCTTCTAGGAATTTACGTAATTTAACCTTCCCTGCACCTTTGAACTCTTTCAGCTGTTCTTCCGGTTTACGCAGTGTCTTTTGGATACTTTCTGCTTCGTTATATTGTGTAATTGTAGTGCCTTTTACACTCAATCCACTGCCTTCTCTGCCTGCACCTAATGGATCTATAACTTTAGCAACATATTTGCCAAGTTTGCGTGTTTTACAATTAAACACCCATACTTCGCTTGCACCTACAATATCAACAGGATTAACACTCACAATATTATACTTGTCGTCTTGTTTCTTGTATTTTAATTTCGTCACAAGTTTATCTGCACTCTTAGGCTTAGGTTTACGTGTTTTACGATTTGCCTTAGATTGTTCAATTACAAAGTCACAAGCATCCATAATAGATTCTAATGCAGTGCTTATTTGTTTCAGCTCAGGTTTTGTAACATTACTATAGCCTTCTTTGAGCTGTTCCCAAAGATCAGCATCTTTTTCGTTCATTTTCTTTAATTGGTTAGCAGTAGGAATATTCAGCACATCTCTGTATTCAGCAAGTTCTGCTTCATAAAACTCTTTGATCTTACGTGCATGTGCTTGTGTAACTTTATACTCTATAAAGTGCTTTTTAATATCAAACCCTTTGGGATCAAATTTTGGATTACGTAGATAGTATTCCTCTAACCAATCATCAATCTTTTCAGATGCTCTTTTAGCTTGTTCAAAAATACGTTCTTGAATAGAAGGAACATAGACGTTTTTCTTTTCTTTTTCTTCTTCCTTCTTTTCTTCTACAACACCACTACCTGCTTTTATTGCATCATCGATACGTTTTTTTAAAAATTGTGAAACAGGAGCAAGTTCTCCCATTGTGCCTGGCAGGCTTTCCCAATATTTTGCATGTTTTTCATTGTAATCAGGCATACCACGCAATAACATTTTTGCTACTATACCTGCTGTTACACTTAATACATGTGCAGGTGCAGATTTAGCATTTTTAATATCTTCTTTAGAATAATCTTGTTCTTTCATCCAAACAAAAATACTTGGATATAAATCTTGCGGTTTAAAATTTTCGTAGTACCAGGCTCTTGCGGCATCCTTAGCTCGGTGATACTGTTCACCGTCCATTTCTTCCCAGTTATCCCAAATAGGCTCGGTGAGTTTTGCTCCGCGCTTAATTCTAGATGCGGCTCTGGGTTGTTTCTTTTTGGTCTTAACACCTTTGAGTGCAGTCAACGCCATTTGATTCTCCTACAAAAATATAAAGTATATATTAGAAATGCAAAAAGTCAACCTTTTTTTGACTATAACTTCTCACCTACTTCAAATCCACGGAAGGTTTTAAAGCGCGGAAAACGCAAACTATAAGTACCATCTTGGTTCTGTGTAATTGCGTCTGCTCTTACTTCAACAAGTTGACCAACCAAAGACCCACGATGGCTCCAAAAGGTATCGCGATCATTGTCGCTAAACCCGCTACCGCAATTGACTTCAACCATTCGTCCATCATCTTCACCGCGGCAAACGAGTGCTCCAAGTCTTCCTTCATTTCGTCCTGTTCCTTCTTCAACATCTTTAACCTCTAATGTTACCTCAATGAACGGCTTTGCTTTAAGCCATGCATGAGTTCGTTTACATTCATAAGGAGCATCAACGTCCTTAATCATAACACCTTCATAACCACCGTCTACAGCCGCTTTATTAAGCTCTACAAAGCGTCTTTCACCTTCGGAAGTACTAAGGTCTACCTCTTCCCATTCCAGTGCTTGTACGTGCTTTAAAACGCTTGCATGTTCTTCTACCCAAGCCTTGGTAATAGCACTACGAAAGCTCTGTGGTTTGTCCCATTTACCGTTTTGGAAGCAACCTAAAGGAATGGTATCGAACAAATGTAGTACAGCATCATTTGCACTTACATTATCTTTGCGATGCACTTGCTTCATTAGATCTTGGAAGTTAGCACTCATTACCTCACCGTCTAATACAAGCGGATAAGGTACAGGATAATCTACAAGTACTTGTTTAATCTCTTCAATGATATGTCCAAAGTTATGAAACTGTTTTCCGTTACGAGAGAACATCTCAACCTTATCACCTTGGATAACTGTAATAACACGAACACCGTCTAGTTTGATTTCAATCTGCTTCTTGCCTGTCATTTTCTTTTCGTGCTTGGCTGAGTCGTGGGCAAGAGCGCAAGTAAACACAGGAACAGTACCTGGTACTACTTTATTAACTGTTTTCTCACTTACACCACAACGTAGGTCTTTAATAAGGATTCTACGATACCAACCGTTCCATTGTTCTGCTGTTGCTGAACTCATAACAAGATTAATTGCATCACGTGCCGCATGTCCTGTTAGTTCTCGTGCAATTAATTTGTCTGCAAGTTCTTTGAAAATTTTCCATTCACAACCTTGTGCAGAAATCACTTCATCCTTTGTAGGTACTTGTTTAACACCGAATGTTACAAGTGGATCAAGCGCCATTGTAAGACCTTCAAAGAACTCTGGAAGTCCTTCTTCGTGTGCGGATTTAAGTATTGCTTCTTTGCCTAAACGTGAATTATCTGCTTCTAGTTTAGCAATAATTTCTTGTGGTTGTGTTCTCATATTTGCCTCTCACTATTAATAATACTAATATACAATAACAAACTATTTTTGTCAACCACTTTTGGTATTATCGGCGCCATGGAAAAGTTGTTAAATTCCTTGGAATTGTCCAAACATTGTAAACTTGTAAATTAGCAGGCGAAGTTCCTTGCCACCATATTTTACTATTTGTGTTTTCACTTACAAATATTTCTAACTGATCTAATAAATCCACTCGCTGTTGTAAACTATAGAAAAAAGAATCATACACATTATGGAAAGTGTTACCCAAATCAAAAACAGTTGATTGTGTATCAAAAAAGTATGGTAATAATTTATGCCAATCATTTTTATTATATAAATCTATGTGCAAATAGGTAACATTGAATTGTCTTTTTCTCCACCAAAATTTCCAAGATTTTCCAAAATTATTTAGAATGTACTTTTCTAAATATTCTAAACTATCATTATCATAATGAACTTGACTATGGAAAACTGTATCTAGTAAATGCTTGTTAATTAATGTTTGAAATGAATCTCCTTTGTATTCATAATAAATTTTTTCTTGAAATTGTAAATTAGAAAGGCTTGTATCGTACAATATAATATTATCCATTTTTGATGCATATGCATATATGAAGGGATTGAGTCCGTCAGCAGGACATATTAGGTTTTTTATTTTGTTTGTGCGTAACCAATCTATTTTTTTATCGTTAATTTTCTCTCCACTAATAGGTACCAATGTTTTATTTTTTGTACGTTTTTGTACTAAATTTTTAACATTCTTGATAGTTGTTAAAATATCTTCAGGCCAATCTAGATTTATATTTGTTGGTAATGCTTTTATATCATTTTGAATAAAATAATCTATATCTATACATGCAAAGTTTTTGTTTCCGATTACAGTTTCTTTTGGATTGCTTTTAATGTGTGTTAGTATATTATGCCATTCTTTTATAGACCAATCTATATAATAATCTGTTGTTATAAAGATTGCCTTTTTAATTTTTTTTGCAACTGCTTTATGAATTATATCTACAATACTAATTGCATAATCACAGTAAATGCTTGTTGAAATCATAGATGTGTATTGGAAATCAGCATAGTTTTTTGCAAATTCTTCAGACATAGCATCTTCATAAAATGTATTTTTACTGTGCAATAAAAACACACCTAAATTTTGCGGAATTTGATTTGGATTTATTTTAAGTTTTACTAATGAATGCATACTATACTTAGTAAAGAAAGGATGGCACCGGTCGAGGGATTCGAACCCACTAAGCCTAAGCACTGGTTTTGGAGACCAGCCTACCTCTCCAACTGTAGCGGACCGGCTTACTCATCATTAACTTAATATACTATTTCTTGTTATGTATGTCAACTTCTTTTTTAACGCCGCCTTGTTTGCCACAGTGCGGACAATGGAAGGAAAATCTATCTATGCATAAACGGTCTTCCATCGTTGCATAGGTAAACCAGTTTTTGCAGTTTGTGCATGTTAGATGCCATATGATTTCTTTTACGGCGGTGAACATTGTAAAAGTATTTATAAAAGACAGAAGAGAAAGTGTAAGTAATGAACAATGCAAAGTGCAATTAGACTTAAAAGTCCCAAGCAATCTACAAACAACAAAGTGCAGAAAGCCTGCTCATTCCCAACTAACAAAGTGCAAATTTACTAAAGTTGGAACATACCGGCACATTAGGTTTCAATACCTGTCTGTATGCAATACCCGTTCCTAGACTAGCTAAGAATGTATTACCGGTTGCCCATCCTCGTCTCACTTCCACTTCTGGGTGATTTACTCCGAAGAGCATAACCACCAAAACTTAGAGAACGTCAGCTCTCTGAAGGAACCTTTCAGTTTCTTCATCAAGCTCAATAGTGGTCTGCACATTGAGCTCAAGCAGACTATCTTGCAAGTCCTGCTTCTGACGTTTGAGTTCAGCAAGTTCACGCTTGAACTCAGTGACTTCTTCTTTAGAGAAGATGCCAGTTGAAACTTCGTCACTACGATAGTAGTCGTCTTTGGCTTTCTTGAGCTTGTCAAGTTTGCCGTTAAGCACAGCATCACTTTCGCGAGGCTTTTGATCAGCATAAGTGCTGACGAACTGGATTTGCTTCTCCAGCATAGCAACATCTGCCAACATATCGTTGATCATGTTGTCTGCGTTTGCACGAGCAACCGACTTACGGATCTCGTATAATGCACCCACGAGCTTATCGCGGGTCAAACGATGAGTGAAGAACTCGTCGTGAACGGCATCGATCTGCTCGTTCATATCTTCAAATTCATTCACTCTCACTAGAGTTTTGAATTCCAAACCCTTGATCATTTCAAGGATTGCGTTTTGAATTTTATTTGCCTTGCGTAGTGTTAATTGCATTTGCCTGTACTCCTTATTTTTAAGTCTATATTACAGTATACGTCTTTTGTGCTAAAAGTCAACCTATTTTGGATAGATAAATTTGGTGCCCCAGGAGAGATTCGAACTCTCACGCTGTGAAGCACTGGTTCCTAAGACCAGCGTGTCTACCGTTCCACCACCGGGGCAAGATGAGAGCTGACCGTTGACTCTCGCGTGTCTATTAAGCGACAAACCTAATCTGGTGCTGGTTGAGAGACTCGAACTCCCGACCTGAGGTTTACAAAACCCCTGCTCTACCAACTGAGCTAAACCAGCATGAGTTATTTACTCGAAAATTTGGAGCGGGTAAGGAGAATCGAACTCCTATCCTCAGCTTGGAAGGCTGCGATAATACCATTATACTATACCCGCATGGCGGAGAGACAGGGATTCGAACCCTGGGTACCGGTGAAGGTACGACAAGTTAGCAACCTGCTGCTTTAGACCACTCAGCCACCTCTCCGTATTCATATTACTTATTATACCTCAATGTGTACTTCCTACCATTGTCGTAGAAAGTGATTGTGCTGTGACTGTACACTTCTTCAGTGGTATAATTGTATTTGGTTTCGCAACGGTTCTCTTTGCGATATCCAACAACACCTTGTTTCTTGCCTGCGTTGTTGCCAATTAGTCCACCAATAACGGCACCAGCCGCGCCATTACCTTTTGAATCTCCAATTTGGTTTCCGATAATACCGCCAATGATTGCACCACCGATAATATCTTCTGTGCGTGAACCACCTACATCACCATATACAGGTACTTCAACTTCATAACACTGTTGATATGGTGTTTTGTTTGTAACTGTTCTGTAGTGATCCTGTACATTTCCGTCTATTGTTTCTGCGTGTGCTACTCCTGCAAGCCCAGTCAAAAATCCTACGCTTACGGCAATAGCAACTGCGTGAAAGTAAATTTCACGATATTTCATTCGCTTCTCCTATGCTGTTTGAACTTTGGTTACACGATCGTATTTGAATGATCTCCAACCTTTTGCATTGATGTCCCAAACATTAACATTGCCTTTTGGTGGCTCCTTTTCTGTTTTAGGACGGCTTTCCTCTGGAATAGACTCCAGATTCTTTGTGCAGGTCATTACCCGCTCATCTCCGTTTAACTTGTTGAATGTTACAACAAGCACCCCTTCTCGTAGCGATTTATTTAGTTCTTCTTGTGTGGGTATGCCTTTGAGTTCAGCAACCTTTTCGGACACAACGGTCATACTACAATTCCTCTGCGATGCCTAATATTTCTGCAAAAATTAACAATGATCCTGCAATGAACAAGTCGCCCATTAGCAAAAATCCGCCTGCTCCAATCCGGATTAAACTTTTTACCATACTAATCCAAAAGTGTTTTAGGCTTGGATCTTTAGCGGCAGGAATAATAATTTTTTCTGGAATAGGCATTATCTTTTCTCCATAATTTTATCTGCGAGTCCATAGGCTACACTTTCACCTGCACTCATAAAGTTATCACGATCCATATCACGTTCAAGCGTTTCGTAATCTTTACCTGTGTGTTCTACATACAATCTTGTAAGTGTTTCTTTCCAGTGTTGTAATTCTTTGTATTGAATTTCAACATCACTTGCTTGTCCTCTTGTACCACCCAATGGCTGGTGAATCATATGTCTTGCGTGTGGAAGAATAAATCTTTTTCCTTTAGTTCCTGCACTTGCAAGAAAACTCCCCATGCTTGCAGCAATACCCATAACAATAGTATGCACAGGCGATTTGATAAAGTTCATAGTATCATAGATGCTCATACCTGCTGTTACACTGCCGCCTGGCGAATTGATATAAAAATTAATAGGCTTGTCTGGGTTTTGACTTTCAAGAAACAGCATCTGGCTTACAATAAGACTTGCTGAAGTTTGATTTACATCTGTGTCAAGCATGATAATTCTATCTTTTAATAGTCTTGAATAGATATCATATGAACGCTCACCACGCTGTTCTTTTTCAATTACAACTGGTACTAAATTGGGCATTACAATCCTCTTCCTTGTTTAACTACATGTTCGTCTGGACCGTTAGATGTAAACTCCATGCCTACTGCATTACCTACATACAAACGACCGTTATATTTCATATGGATTTTGTTTGTTGCTAAAACAACAGTTAAGTGTTGCTTGGGCCTAAATTCCATTACCTCTGCTTCTACTATCTGGTCTTTGTCAGTACAGGTAATAGAGCATTTGTCTTCATAAAAAGTTTTCATTTTGATCCTTTATTTTTATATATTATAATATAAAATATACGGTCTGTCAAGTGAAATTAGTCCCATAGGTTTTCATAATATTTGCCAAAAAGTCGAAAGCCATTTGAAATCCTTTCTTGTTCTTTTTGTATCTGTTCTCGATCATCAAACCGCATATACACTTCGTCCTTGTTTGCTTTGCAATCAAATGCGTATATCATTTCGTCTAATACCCAATCCCAACGCTTGAAAAAGTTTTCGTCAGTTTCACCGTTTTCCATGTATAGTTTTTTAACAGCCTCCGCATCTGGTGGCATCAATTCTTCTGGTACATCTTTGAACTCTACTGCTGGAGCACCATGCTTAGTTTCTTTAAGTTGCTTGAGCATAGGCAGTACAATGTGAGCAAGGGTATGATCCATACTCCAAGTATCCCACTTGTCGATGTGTACCTTTACCTTTTGTTCTGGACTGTATCCAAACTTGTCATACAGCCAATTGCTCCACGGCCAATGATCCGGGTACTTTCCAATTTTAACTTTCATAGTCTACCTCTTCAAAACTATCTGAAATATATGCCATATTATATTTGGATGGATAGTGTTTCAATAGTCTACCTGCTTCTTCTCTAACTGCTCGTGGCACCCGTGGATACTTTTTAGGATCTCGCAAGTCCATTAAAAATTGTTCAGTATTTAATACTGCATTTGTTCTTTCAATTGGTAATGTCATCTGCCCACCTTATCTTTTTTCCGTAGTGTATTTCAAACTGTTCTATAAGAGTATTATATGACAATAGTTCTTCTGTTGTCAAGTCCCAAAGATAGTCACTAAGTGCATTCCAGTCTTCGCTGTGCATAGGTGCAACACTGTATTCATTCCATCCGTCATAGCCTGGCTTGTTGTCATCGCGGATATCAATGCGTCCTGCTGAATAGTTGATCTTTATTGATACACCGTCTGCTTCTAGTAATCCACGCTCTTTATACCAGTGAAGATTAATCGGACCCATCCAGTTGGTGCTATAGGTTATCATTGTGAAAGTCCTGTAATTAGTTTATAGTTGTCCCACGCTTTTTGTTGTGCAGGAGTCATTTCATTCTGTGGTACAAAACATTCTAACCAGTAGTAAGGCAGACGCTGTGGATGTGCTTTAAACTGTCGAGGTTGATGTATCTTACCTGCGTCATACAGTCTTATGGCCATGCGTCTAAAATCGTCATATTGATCTGCAAAGTCCTTCCATTCTGGATGACTAAGTCCGCCATAGATATAACCCTCCCAAATATTGTTCCAATGATTATCATTGTGTGGATTCATATCAGTACGTGCAATTATCACAAGAACATCTTCTTCTTTAACTGTGCCTGTGAAAATGTCCCGCATACAACGACTTAGACTTAGTCCAACTTTCATACACACTCCGCATTTGATTTAAACATTAGTGTAAAGTTACCTCTTCAGTCGGATCAATGCCAAAATAGTCAATGCAAATTTTTACAATAACATCAGGCACCAGTTCTTCATCTTGTCCCTCTGGTATAAACATACCTTTGAGAGCCCCATCTTTGCCTATTATAATGCCCCAGTCGTCATCTTCCAAGGCTTCTTCAAAATTCACTACTTTCGGTTCCGTCATCTGCTTTCACCTTTTTGCTAATTGTTTTGTAGATGCCGGGATTTACTCTCAATACGTGTGGCATCATTTCATGTCTAATGTAGTTTCTAATATAACTTGTGTCAGTATTGCTTATGTCTTCTACGTATTTAACATTATTTAAGTTAGCCCATAGTTGAAAGTCACGTTTCCGAGTCTGTCGGAAAGGACGGACGACATTGCCTCTAGTGCGAGGAACAATCTTACCTGTGCCGTGCATTGAACTCCAAACCCAAGTTTCGACACAATCGTCTAAGTGATGGCAAGTAACAACTGGTAAATGGCTGTTGGCATAAACGTCAATCCATTTGTATCTTTCTTCTCGCCAATATTCTTCTTGACTCATACCCTTAGGTTTATGTTGTGTGCTTATACCACGGATTTGGAAAGGCAAGTCATGTTCTGCAACATAGCTACGCACACAGATTTCTGCTTCTTTGCTGTGTTCAGTACCGTGGTTAAAATGAAATACTTCTACTTCGTGATTCCGCCGCAAGAAGTCAAGTGCGGCCATTGAATCAACTCCGCCACTAACAGCAACCATAATCTTACGAGGCAAATTGCCTTGTAACTTAATCATTACTACACCTTGTATAGTTTTACGTAATTTAGTCGAGTTTCGTTTGCTTCAAAGAAGCGATTCTTTGTTTGTGATTTTACTTTTGCTTGGATACGCTTCATTGTGCCTACAGGGTGATCAAACTTATTCATAAATGAAACGAGATTACCATCAAGCACTGCGGTGTAGTTGTAGCTCTCCCAACGTTCACTATAACGCTGATCGAGTATTTTAATAACACCTTCTACCTTATCTTTTTCTTTGCCAAGGTGTTGACTGTCGCGATACTCTACACGAATCTCTTTTGTAAGATCATTTTCATGTCGATCACGTTTAACAAACTCTGGTATAAATGCAACACGACCAAGATTGTTAACACTTACAGTATCCTCTGAAACACTGTCAATCATATCTCGTTTGAAGTCGTCAAGTTCACCAAGCCCTAACAGCACATAACGCTTCATCCATTTGCGAGCATCTTCTACTGCGGCAAAGTCTTCTGCTGTTGGTTGAAACATTTGAAAGTCAGGATCTGTGTATTGTCCTGCCTTGGTTGCAAAATGAAACTTGACCATTTCTTTATTAGAATGTTCAGTAGGTTTTTCTTCGCTGTATCTACGTGTATCTTTTTGATAACCTTTACGAATACGATAAGCAGCAAATGCTACTGCTAGTGCTTCCTGTGTAGAAACTGTTTTGAGCGGTAGTGTTTTTGTTTTGAAGTGCATCATAATATTGCCTCTGTTTGCCTTAGTATGAGTATACTATAGCACCTTAAGACTGCTTTGTCAACTCATATTTTAACAAATACATCATGTGCATTAGAGTTTGGTTATTTCTATGTGTATTTGCTTGTAAACTCATTACTTCTAGGTTGTTGATATCGTTACGTTTAGTTCCGCCACGACTTTGTTGTTCATCATGGTCTATGCTTGGTCTAAACAATGGATGATTAGTGCTTGCATTATTGCCTAAGCCATAATCCAAAAGTGTTCCATACACTGGACATCTATCTGGTGCTTTGTTATATAGTTCTACCGGATCAGCACCGTACCTATCTCCACTGTGACACCAAATCCACTTTAGATCTTTGTGTTGCATATAATGCTCGTACAATTTGTAAGAGCCTCCATGTGTGGCAGGATCATATTGTAAAAACATTTTTTTGTTAAGGATTTGTTCTTCTATGATCGGAACATCGCGAACAGGTAAAACATCGGGAAGAACATCTAAATCCTTCCCGAGTGTTTCAATTAGATTTTTAAACTGTGACTGTTTCATCTTCGTCCTCAAATGCAAAATCACTATCATCAAACTCTTGTTGATTGTATTCATCTGCATCTAGACGATCCCATTGACGATTGTCCATAATCAACACGGGATTGATTACATATTCTGTAGTTGTACCATTCTTGCGTACAACTTCTGGAAGTTCAATCTTCAATTGGCTTTTGCTGTTTAAACCTTCTGGATGAGTGCGATAGTAGTCATAGTTAAGAATCATACTACGCAGAGCACTTGCAATCATAAAAGGAAAACTTTCTTGACGTCCACGGAAATCATCTGCATCTCGTGGATATAAGTTTGCAATAAGTTTTCGTGTGTCACCCCAAAGAGTACCACGTCCTGAACTACGGTTAGGTGATGTGGTTTTATCGGGGTAGTAGGCTTGAATTGCATTAACAAGTTCTGTTTCTAATTTACGCAATTCACCTGCACCGTAGTTGTGTTCTTTTGTGTAATACCACATAAGAGTACATACACCCCATACTGTTGCGTGATCTAATTCACCGTTACCCCAGGCTGTGCGAACTGTTCGGATTGCACGTTTAAAAATCTCTTCTCCGTACTGTCCACGATAGTCATAAAGTTTTTCAATACGGTTACAACTGCCTGCACTTTTAGGTGTGCCAGTTGTTGCAATACCAAATGCTTCAAACTCTGCAAGTTCGTTAAACAAACTTAGATAAGGAGCATCACCTGCCTTAGGTGGAAATCCTTCTTTTTCCATCGCCTGTCCACGATACACACGAACTTTGTAATCGTCAAACCATTCGGTAGTTTTGTTAGAAATATTTCTAGCACCAAATTGATTAGCATTATCACTTTTGCTATCACTTACAATGTAGGTTGCAGGACACACTCTAGCACCTACAAGTGCTCTAGAACATGTTGCATGTTGTGAGTCGTTTACATCAAGTGTACCGTCACTTTGTTTACGACCATGTGCTGGGTCACAAAGTTTAGTATCCCATTCTACTAGGATATCTTTAATAATGTGTGCTACATCGATGTTACGTTGGACATTATAGTCAATATAAACATCTGTCCAATCAAATTCTTCTGCACCTTGCACTCGTTCTTCTTCAACGAAATACGGAAGGTTATATCCGTAAAAAATACTTTTGCCTGTTTCAGTGTCAACGCTGTCACGCATTACACGTAAGACTTCTTTTACTACATTAAGGAATGGTTGACGCTTAGGCATAAAGCCCGAGCAGTCAATTACTTTTGCTTTTAGTCCTCGTACTAGTGCTTTAAGGTCACCATCAGGTTGACCTGCAAGACTTGTTAAGCCTTTTGTTCGTTCTTCAATTGGTCCGAAAATTCGTTCTAGATCATCACCAAATTCATCTAGTAGATCTTCATGGTAAAAGCGTTGTGACATATGTGCCTCCATAGTTTGCCTATTCATAATGTTAATAATATACTATCTATTTTAGTAGAAGTCAACCTTTGAATCAACCAAAATCAAATAATTTCTCTACTTCTGGAACAAAATTTGCTTGATCCATTGCTCGATAGTCTGTTGCCTCGTGTACTTCTCTTGGAACAAATAGTCTATCCATATACTTGCGGATCTGTTGATGGCGCATTCCTATATCTTTGCCAAACCATAATCCTCTTTGATCTGCGTTGGCTGGTTTGCGAACTGCACTTACACAAACATAGTCAAGTCCGTCAAAGAAATCGTACAACGATTGTGGCTCATATCCAAACAAGTTACACTGCTTGGGTACAATTTCAACTTGTACACTTGGACGATGCTTTCTAATTGTACCTTCTGCTCCTTGCATTACAAGAAGCTCACTGCCTTCAACATCAATCTTAATAGCATCAACATTGTCAAAGTTATAACTGTCTATTGTTCTAGCAGGCACTGGTACTAATTGTTGACTTGCTCTTAATTTTATATTACTGCTGTCTAGTAGCACATGATTGTGTCCACCATGATCAGTATGATCTAGAATATCAATAGTTCCAGTATTCCGATTAGTTGCGGCAACTTTGTGGACTGTTATTTTTGCTTTTACATCCATAGACTGATACACACCTTTGTAAGTGTACCATCCTGCTTTGTAATAAGGATCTCTTTTTAGATCACCTTGTTCATCTGTTCCTTGCCAATAACTACCTTGTAACTTTTGCTGTTTGGCAATAGCAATATTTGCTTCTAGCATTTTAAGTGTAGTAGGTGTAGGTTCAAATGATTCTACATGTTCTGCAAATTCACTATAAGCAATAGTGTTGTTGCCTACATTTGCACCTACGTCAATTATGCGTCTAGCATTAGGATAGATTGTTCTAATTAATCTAGCATTGTTGCCTTGATAGTAGATGTTATTTCCGCTAAACCTCGGTCCTTGCAAATTATCATGTGCAAGTAGCCAATAACATCTACCAAACTTATTAATAACTAATCGGAAATTTGGATCTTGATATAATCCGCTTGACTCTTTAAAGCCAAAATTTTGTTCGAACTCAGATTCTGAGATTGTTGCTGTAATTTTTTGTGGCATGCTACTTCTCCTTATAACAGATTACCACAAGTATTTAACTTTTTCAAA